>Ga0164315_10000707_pt1 | contig 23813 bp, 50 predicted proteins | sample GuaBasSedimGuay6_FD_113737 | JGI IMG/M metagenome (GOLD analysis project Ga0164315, IMG submission 113737) | Subseafloor sediment microbial communities from Guaymas Basin, Gulf of California, Mexico - Guay6, Core 4569-2, 0-3 cm | ecosystem: Environmental > Aquatic > Marine > Hydrothermal vents... | reverse complement strand
TCCATCATACGACCATAAGCTTGTCTTGGGTCTTTTTCCTCTCTTTTATACTGAGACAATAAAACCTCTGCAATCTCAGTAATTGAATCTAGGCAAACTGTCTCAAACTCTTTTGCACTATCTGACTCAGTTATGAATCTAAACGATTCTTTAACATCCTCAACAGAACTAACCTCAATAACTGGAATATCTAATTCAGCCAATGAAAGTAACCCTGCTTCTGCGGATATGATAACTGGACTTGGTGCTGTTGCACATAAAACAGTCTTACCAACGCCTGCATCACCATAGCATAATGCTTTGATATGACCGGCACTCTTCTTTGTAGTAGTTAGCTTAATAGCCATTTGTTCCTCCTATAAGAACATATATTATAACACATTTTTGATTACGAATCAACAGCAACTTTTCTTTCACTACTGTTATTTTCTATCGGACTAACCTTTTCATATTCTATTTCATAAATTCTCATACCTTGCATACGTTCTATAAAATTCTCTAAAGCATTCAAACAGTTTGCTTTAGTTTTATAAATCCTAAAAGATGTGGCTATCATTGTTCCGTTTGCGGATGAAATTGACCACTCCCATCCATCATCCTGACATTTTGTGTATTTAGCCTTATAATCTAATCTTGTTCGTGGCCCTGCTTTTGCTCCTCTCATCACTCTTCCTCTTCGTATTCAATATTGATGTAAGTCAAAATGTTAAATTGATCTTCTTTGCTCATGTTGTTAAAAATTTGTTTCACTAGCTTGTCACGCTCTGTCTTCATTTTCGTGAAATCACCATTCTTATCAACATACAGCATAAGCACAACAGGGCTAACTGGTAGGCTCTTACCTGTCAAGCTAACAAAGTAGCTATGTAGATCAAAGGCATCACCCCTGCTCAACCTATGCCCATCTGGTAAGCCTATAAGCCTATTTAGATCACTGTCAACAGTGGTCATTAGTCCAACACTTCCACACTAAGAGAGGCTTGTGCTGGCTTCTCAGTGACTGCCTGTATCAGCCTGTTATATAATCCAGTAGCCATAAGAGCTTTGTATTCTTTTGTTTTTAGTGCAGGTTTAAAATCAATTACTGCCTGTTCTTCTTCAGTGTAAGTTGAAAAATCATCATCAATCATTTCACGATCTAAAGACCTTGATATTTTTAACCCGATTTTTAGCTCTGCCTCAAAATCACCATCATTAAATTCTCGGTTTTGAACTCCTTCAACCTTGTCATACCTGTAGCTTCTGATTATTTCATTGCGCAGTTTAAGCTCAACAGCTTTTGCCTTCTTTAATTCTGCTTCAATAATTTTGTACTCTAATAACATCTTTTTTGTAACGCTCATAGTATCACCTTACTTAAGTTCATCTTTGTGGGTTAAAATCGATAATGCATTTGGATGGAATGGTACTCCATCTTTCGTTAGTTCACTATATTCAAGATGTACATATCTTCCTATGTTATCTCTGTTGTTGTAGATAATGTCTTTATTAAACATTGTACCCGGTGCAACTGCCTTAAACTTAACACCATCTTCAGTTATACACCGTAAAGTTGGAATACCATCTTTTGATAACATCATATCAATGATAAGAAATTCGTCATCATGAAAATGTTTTACTTTAATCAAAGATTTGCTTCTCTTTGAAGATTCATAACCAAAATCATTCTGACGCAATATCAACCCTTCATACCCTTGACTGATACTTTGATGCATCAACTGTTTGATTGGGGTGGAACCATCATATTTATGCGTTGGAACTGTTGAAGAATAAAGATTAAGATTAAAACTTTTAAGAATTTCTATTCTCTCAGAGTATGGCTGATCAACAGCAACATCATAAGCGTGAAATCTGAGTTTTAATGTGTTGTCCTGTCTCTTTTTAACCCATGAGTTTACAGTCTGAAGACTTTCTCCGTGACAATATATCTCACCATCAATAGTCATTCCCTCTGGGATGTTAATGTAACTTAATAATTCTGGAACAGTATCGATGATTTTGCCTTGTCTTGAATACGCAATCATCTCTCCAAAATGATTTGTCACCAAAAATCGATTTCCATTATATTTATGTTGATAATACAAATTGTCATAATCAATATTCTTAACATTATCAAATTTAGCAGCAAGCATAGGTCTAATAAAACCTAATGAATTAGTTCGGTCATTCCTTTCTGCTTCTTCTAATGTCCTACAATAACCAGAATCTATTTTCTTACCTATCCTTGAATCAGCACGGCTTTTTACCTGTTCCTCTAAAGTTCTAGTTGCGAGTCCCTCATATATATATTCAAATTTTTCCTGAAGTTGACCTCCTAAGACGCCATGCTCAATTGAGATTCCATCTGAGGCTTCTTTGACAGACCAAACCCTTATCTGATTTTTTGCATCTTTTGCATAAAGAGTTGTTTTCATGTTGATCCTTTAACAGCCTTTTCAAAAAACTCCAATCTTTTTTCTAACGCAACAATCCTTTGGTTCATAGCAAGAAACAAATATATTTCTTCACCTTTATCTTTTTGTGCAATGCCATGTATCGCACCTTTGCATCTATCAGATAAAACACTATGATCTTGAGATTTTAACTGTGCTAAAATCAAATCATCACTTACTTCGGTTGTTGTTATATCTTCATCACTCATCAATAATCCCCTTTCATTAAAGTCCAAAATAAAATTACTACAATCACACCTATTACAAGGAAAGCCATAATAACCTCCTAATAAATTCATCAATACACAATTACAATACTTTTTCTTGCCCTGCTAATTGCTGTATAACACCACTTCCTTCTCGTCTCCTGATCTATAAAATGTGGAATATCATCAACATGAACTATAACATGATCAAATGATGAACCTTGTGAAGTATGGGCGGTAATTGCATATCCATATTGAAGGTAGGTATAACCATCACCGTACTCATCAAAATTTCTACCATCAACAGCCTGTTTATAATCCTCCCATTCTCCCACTACCCCATTAAATACTCCTGTTTCATTTTTTGTAACCGAAGACCCTTCTTCATCAATGGTTGCCCCTTTATAAACAATAGGCTCATGCTTAATTGGTTGATTATCAAGATCAGAACGAATCTTATGAGTGATTTCTTTTCTTGTCTTGTTTCTATAAACAATATGAGTTACATTATTCTCTATAAGATCATCCCTAATGAAATAAGCATCAGATAAGCTTGCAAAAATCTTTACAGGTTCATCATCTTCTGGGACATAGTTTGCAATATTGTTGCCACTTCGAACATAATCCAACACTCTTAACAAACTAGAATCTGCTCTAAGGTTTTCAGTTAAGACAGTCTTCTCAATATCCTCAAAACTTGATTTGCCATTGATCGGTGGTAGTTGTGAATCATCACCAACAAGCACAACAGTGTCATAAATATCTTTTGTAATATCTAATCCAATAGCTTTTAATTTTCCATCTTTACCATAGAATGATTTTGTGGGAAGCATAGAGGCTTCATCAATAAATACTGCACCACCTTTGTACCCTGCTGTGCTAAAGTGAGAAAAGACTCGATCATCAAATGAATCAACTTTGTTCTTAGCCAAAAGGTCTTTTTCATTATTGTAATCATAAAAATTAGCTGCCTTTACCCCAAAACTTTCTATCAAGTTTATAAGACGTTCGCTAAGCTCAATCTTTAACTTTTCTTTCCTGTAAATGTCATATGCTATAATAACTTCTCTAAAAGCATCAGTAGGGATATGCGAGGATATTGCTGCATGTAAAGTCATTGCTTTATCCACACCCTCCCTTTTCATAACACTTGCTGCTTTGTTTGTTGTTGCAGTAAATATTACGTCTTGATCTTTTAGCCTTGCATCTTTGGATAGGTGTCTGAGTGAAAAGGTCTTTCCACATCCACCCGGGGCTATGAACCCAACAACGTCTTTTTTGGTTAAGATTGCATCCACTAAGAAATCAACGGAGTTTACTTGATCTTCTGTGAGTTCCATGTTCCACCTTTGTTGGTTAAGCCTCTATTATACCACATCTAAATGACGTATTGTGGTTTAATTTGACGTCAATCGTCAGATTCAGGTTCATATAAATCATCCAGTATCACCGAGACGCCAGCCTTTATATGTGCAGGTTCTTCATCAAGCTCAGTCATCGACTCAATTTCAATGCTGACTGACCTAACTTTAAATTCTGTACGTTTTTGATAATCTCTTAAAAGCGGTGCAACCACTTGTAAGATTTCTTGTTCTAAGAAATTTGCTCCTGTCTCTACATTCTTCTTGTTTTTCTCAATTTGTGTTGCCCATTCAGAGAAAGATGGAAGATTTCTTTCGACATGCATCCTATATAAACCATCTCCATCTTTACCAATAAGTATTATATCCTTATCATTACGCATTTTATTCATGTGAACATGCTGAGCAGCAGCATATAAAACTTCTCTTGTTATATCTTTTCCGTCTTGAGTGATAACTCCAGTGAACCCATCTGTTTTTATAGATTTTCTTTTCCTAATGCTTAATCTCATTTTGCCCCTCCAGATTCTTAATTCTTTTTTCATGTTCAGTTGACACAATTGTGCTTTGTGTTGTGAATCCTACTAAACCGGCTGTTACTTTATCAAATGACTCACCATGTTTTTTCTGAATATCTAAAAGTGTTTGCATGGTTCTTACAAGAGAGTTGGTTTTTTCTTCTGCCTCCATTCCTTTCTTGACTAATTCATCTATCATCTTTTGTTGAATTTTGACGATTTTTAAAAGATCACCCACTCTATTAAACATTATAATGTTCTCCCTTTTTCCCGTAGTTAAGGGCCATCAATTCTTCCGATGTTGTCTTTTCTTGCTCTGCTACACACTTATAACATATGCCAAAACCTTTATCCCTATTCCACCATTGCCTACCGCTTGCTGGCTTGCCACAAACAGCACATTTTAATCTTACTATTTTATCATTCATCAATAACTGCCTTGATAACCGCCTTATGCCATGTTCTGCGGCCATCAGTTGATATTTCATAATCATGCATACTGAGATAAGATACAGAACCTCCAGCAGTATATATGGTTTTTGATCCGACAGAAGTAATCAACTGTGCTGAGTCAGTAGGCTTTATCCATACCTCACCCTTTGGAAAAGACTCTTGTGTGTAATGATAAAAATCTGGTTTAATTTTACGGCAATACTTCCAAGGCATAATAGTTGAATACTTCTCTATTTCAAATGCACCAACATAGAACATATCGTTATATTTAACAACAAATGTACGAATATGCCATTTTTCTCTATGATCAGAAACTTCGACTTTCTCTCCTTGCTCAAATTTATCTTTCATTTTGGATTATCCTTCTTAAATCAAGACCCATCCCTATAATCCCATTATGGTTTGCACTTCTCTCATCATAAATGCAACCTTTTGGATTAACCCTTGTTGACCAATAAAGGTTTGATTCTGAACTGTGATAAGTTCCCTCGCTAATCAATATCCAATCTGATGCATAAGGGCGTCTGTTTTCTTTAAGCTTTTTCATATCCATTCCTTGCTTCTATCTTTTGGTTTTTTGCATTCCGGCTCAATTTCTTTCCAATCTGCCATGACACCTGCACAAACCTTTCTTGCATATAATTCACTATGATCTTGATAAGTTATAGAATCGACAAAACCATAAAAAGAACATGCAATAAAGGCTGCAATATAAAATTTCATTCTATCTCAACACCTTTCATAAAATTATCATCATCAAACCAAGTGATCCAGTTGTCTAATGCAGCACGCTCTATTACTGCCTCAACAAAAATCATCTCTTTATCTGTAGGAGTCTTTTTTAGAAAATTGATATATCTTGTGACACCTTCGCCAGATACTATCTTACTAAGCCCATTTATAAACGAGGCATTAAACACTCTTGCAGAATAAACATATTCAAGTTTTTGAACTAGACATGGAACACCGTCAGAACCACACCTTAACAGCTCACTCATATTTTTTACCTAAACATTCAATAGGTAAACTTCTACCATCAAACTCGATAAAACCAGTTTTGTATAATTTCATAGCCTCTTCCATATCATTCTTGTACAAGAGGACTCTTGTTATTTTAGGGGATTGGTTCGCTGATACGAATAACCAGCCTTGGATTCTTTCTTCTAGTGGAGTTTTATGCATTTTATCACCTTTGTGTTAGTTGTTTGACCTGTTGTTGATTCTGTATTATAACCCACCTTGTTGTCGTGTTCAACACTTGTTTTCACGCAATTTGGACAAATAAAACGGTCTCCGGTATTTGTTTTCTCAATTCTTCCTCCTTTTGGGTTTTCATATTGCTTACAAATTGAACATTTTCTTGCATACGGCTTATAGGGTGATCCCACCATTTGCTAGTCGCCATCCCATATATATGTAGAATTTTGTATACTGGCAATAATCATCCTGTTCACAAAATTAAGTGCTCCTTGGAAGTCTCCCCATCCGTTCTCCGGGTTTAGCTTTTCCAATTCCTCACAATTCTCTTCCATATAATCTCTAAGCTTTCTCAGAACCGGCAAAGCTTCAAGTCCAGTAAGACCACAATGTGTTTTTATACCAAGCTGAGGGTAGCAGGCATACCACATATCTCTTACGTTATAAGTGTAGTTGAAAGATTTGTCATTTATTCTTAAGTCATAACCCATGTGTCACCTCTAATATTATGCTTCAAAACCATTCATATTTAATGAATACTGATCTCTTGTAGAACCTCCTATAACTGCACCAAATGGAAACCATTGTAAAAGTGACCAGCGCCCATCAACCAACTCTGCACCATAAATATAATCACCACAAGGCCCACCATCAATAGCATAAATCTGTACTTGATAACCCCTATTTGTTTTCATCCCTTCAATGCCGGGTATAATCTTTTTCTTTTCCACAGGAATTTTTCTGGCAAACAACCAGTGCCCTAGCATATCTTTATTTGGTTTTTGCTCACAAAAATATCTGCAATTATGTTCTATGATAAATTTACGGTAAATCTTGTCAACCCATTGATCTTCACGATTAGTAACCCAAATCATTTCACCTTTTTCAAATTCACTCATTTTATTCTCCTTTTCATGTTACTTCATATGGCGGCAACAGCCACTTATCATAATCAATATGTGCCGGTTGTGTAGGAAAAATAGGCTGCTGCATATCTCTCAACAGTTCATATAATTTACGGCATTCATCAGGGGTTAGCTCTATATCTTCCCCCGGTCTAATCTCAATTGTTATGTGTTCAGTTTTCATTCCTCACCCTCCTATCAACTCAACAAATTTTTCCAACGCCCAATACTCAGGATTCATAAACCCAGAAAGAATTCCCGGAATACTCATAAATATCACAATAGAACCAATGATCAACACCAGTATAAAAGCTAATTTGATTGCCCCTAAGTGATGCTCTTTCCAGTTAGGAAGCTCGCCTTCTGCCACCTTTATATCTATCCATGAAATAAAACGGTACCCAAGACACATCACAATGATAAAAGCAATAATAACAATTATTGACCATATTGAATCTATTCTCGCTTGCTGCTGCAATGCATCCCATAAACAATCTATATCTACGTTTAAAGAGTCTGCCAACTGCTGTAACTTTTTGTCATTTGTCATTGCGTTGCTTCTCATGTTGTAATGCTGCTAGGGCATGAGTGCGTGTGTCATCTGCCTCAATACATGCCTTATCAGCTTTGTCAAACCTTGCCTGTAAGAGTGAGAGTTTGTCACTAATGTGAGGAAATATCGGAAAACAGACATTAACTGTTTCAGACATACGCTCAGTATTCTGAACATTATCATAAGGGGCGGGTGTGACAACTGCAAAGAGAAGGCCAGTGTCTTTGTATTTATAAAGGGTTACGTCTAAGTTCACAGTTTTAACTGCCATTTCATTCTCCTGCGTCAGTAGCAAGTATGACCAAATTCTCTAATGCTGCTGCTATACGCTCTAATGGTGGGTCTGATGGATCAGGTTCTAATATCTTCTGTACTGGATTGCCTTCATCAAAGTATCTTATGCGCTCAATCATGTCTCTGATATCTTGTTTGTTGATTTGTATGAATTCATCTTCGGTCATCTTTGGTTTAGCATCAAGCATTGCCAACAGTTCTATAACTAATAATTCATTATTCGTCATGAAACACCTCCATTCCTGAATGCTGTGTCCAATATAGAAAAGCCTTCCATAGTTTGCGCCTGTCTGTAGGTGAGAATGCAATATCTGGATAGGGGCACTCGACTGGATGGAAGCCGTTAAATTTATTAACTATCCAAAACTTAACATCCTTTACTATAAAATAATGTCTATTGCAACAACACTCTTCGGGTTTGTTCTGAATTGTGTCGAGTAAAGTTTCTGTTAATGTTTTCATTTTAATCCTCCTAAGAATCTTCTGCCCCAAACTCCAAATTACGCGCTTTCCTAATCATCCACCCAGATGTCTCCACCCAGAAACCGACCGATATCGTCATAGATCTCCTGTAAGTCTTTCCGACTCAGTTCAATAACTGAGACCTTACTATCCTCCTCCCGGGTCCGCACAGTGAGCCTAAGCACCTTGTCAGACCCCTCATATAAATTTACATAGGCCGGGTGATCCTCGTACCCGCCATTCTCTGTAAACGCCGCAATCAATTTAGTTGTCATATTACCCCCAATTCACTCCAATTCACCCCAATTTCTCAAATACCGATCAATATCATCACGAATCTCCCGCAGCTCCACCCTGCCCACCTCCACCGTAGCCACCAACCCAATCTGACCTCTGGCCTGTACGGTAAAACAGATAGTCTCTCCTTCACCTTCATACAGATTTATAGAGGCTGGACACTTTGAGCCTCTTAGACCCCCTAAACTATCTACCAAGTTAATCGACATACGCTTCTCCTCCTCCGTTCCATACTAAGAATCCTCCGCCCCAAACTCCAAATTACGCGCTTTCCTAACCATCCATCCACCACCAAAAGTATCAAAAGAACCAAGAGATACAAGGAAGCGTATGTGCCTTGCAGTAATCAACATAATCAAATCTGATTCGCTCATGCCTGCCATTTTAGCTAAGGTGATTGGGCCAACATGTCCATCGGCAGTTACCTTGATTGCCTCCTGCAATAAAAACTTCGCTCTTGGTGGGCCTGAGATAACAGCTATGTCCAGCATTTGATAAGCCACACCATCCCTGAACCGATTGGCCTTGATAGGTTTCAGGTAGTCATCTATATATATTTGTGCTGCCTGTAGCCTTGTCAGGTTCTTTATGTCTAGGTCTGGGTACTGTGCTGCACTGATACCATGGTTAGTACCCTTTAGCTCTCCTACTCCAATTATTCCACTTGTCCAGTTGCCTCGGTCTTTCCTGTTGTCAGTGAATCCACCTTCATTTAGATAGATGCGGTCTAGCCATTCTTTTACTTGTTCTAGCGAATGTTCAGTCATTTTTCTCTCCATTAGTTTTCTCTAACTCGATAAACGATCCTATACAGTACCCTTCCAATTCTCGCTCTCTCTTTCTAACTCTCATTAGTGGTAGGCGGGTGTCTATATATGCATGTCTAAAAAACACATTCACAAATGCAAACTGCGATGCAACTTTTGGGAAATTTGTTTTTGCGAATCGGGCAAGGTTATATGCATCCGGTTTTTTGTTTTCCAATAAATAATCAACTAAGTCTTCAACAAAAGCATTTCCGACATTCATATGATCTCCTCAAATTATTGCTCAGTTTCATCGCTAAGATACATTAAAATCGATACTATAAATAGCGCAATAAACATTCCAGTCAATATCATTTCTAACACGGCTTGCACCTTGCCGGTCTCGAATCTTTAATTTGACCTGTGTAAGAGTTGACCCATATATCATAACATTGCCGCCCTCTTCTTACATTTCTATAGATGATACCGTTGTTTAGCCATCTCTGGCAGAGCACAACTTCACCTCGTGACTCATTTACAAAAGGGTCTGCAACAGCTTCAGTCATGAACGATAACTCTGCCTTTGGATTGACTAGAGTTTCCCAAGTAACCCATCTAAACACTGGATTGTTCTCGGATAGCTTCTTACCAACAATTAACACATCACCACTAGGACAGACAGAGACTTTAATCTCAACACCGAAACTGTTATTAATAGGCTTTGCCTTCTCTATCTCATGACAATCAAAGTTCCTTTCCCATGCCTTGTGCTGCTCTATAGCAATGGCTGACTGTCCAAATGGGGAGCTTGTCACTACTGACTTATAGAATTCATTAGCAACAGGCAGTAGACCTGTGAGAGCTACTAGGCCAGATATAAAAACCGTTATTTTTGTTTTCATGCACTCTCCTGTTTCTCCAGTATTGAAAAAGCTTTAGTATTGGCTTTTGTGAACGTGCTCATATCACTTCCAAATTCTTCAAAAAATTCTTCAAATAATTCTTCTATTGTTTTTTTAGGGTTATCGCCTTCAAAGGACATAACACATAATAGAACAGACTGCATGGCTAGATCATAAATCAATTCCATGTTTTCTATTATCAATTCTCCCGGTTGTTTTGCCTTTTTTAGTTGTTCATTTTTTATTATTTCAGCAACACTTCTGAATGCTTTTTCTATGGATTCTTCAGTTATAAAAATTTTCATTTTTATTTCCTTTGTTGTGGTTATATTTTAGATAAATCAAATTCTATTTTAGCATCTTGTAATTTAATTCGTGCTTTGTTGAAAGCCTCTTGTGCTTTTTCTAGCTTTTCTTTAGCTCTTGTTTTATCTGGCTTTTCTAGCATAACAAACTCAGCCTCTAATATTTCAGAAACTCTAAGCACGTTTACTTTATTGTCGAAATCTCTTGGATCAGAAGAAACAAATTCTTCTCCTGTTTGAGTGTAATTTAAAATCGCCAATTTTATTTTTTGAGTAGTTTTCGGTTCTTCTATTTCGATAATAGTTAAATCATCCAAAAAATATGACTCTCTTAATCCACTGTCATAACGAACCCACACAAACTTTCTTTTCCCATCACTAATTGATTCCCTTTCTAGTTCTGTTACTTGAACCTTTCCAATATTCCCTTCAGGGTCTTTGACAGGTGTGTTGTTTTCAATAGCATTAATAGTCATTAGTGTTCCCCCTTATTTTCTTCCTGATTTGTTGGAAAAGATTTATCAATAAACTTATCTGCTTTTTCTTGCGCAGACCTCATTGCTTCTTTAACCACATCTCTCAAATCATTGCCAATCTTCTCGTTACTTTTATTATCATTAGCCAGTGAAAAACATCTAGTGTATAAACACATTCTGGCTATTGCATTGTCAAGCAACATAGACTCTTCCAGCATATACTCTTGATAATCTTCAAAGTTATTGTCTGCTAATTCTTTTACTTTTGCAGTTGCTATTTCTTCGTTAAAATATGAATCTTTCATTTTTTACACCTTTTGTAGTTGGGGTTATTCAGTATATTTTTTGAGTAGTCTTGCTGCTTGAGACATTACTAGATCAGCATCTCGGTCAAGTTCTGCCGGAATGCTCATGTCAAACTGTCTATTTATGGCAGCAGAACCGGTTTGGCTAATTCTTCTAACCGTGCAATGATTATCTCAATTGGGACATCATCACTGCTTCTATATTTAGTAGACATTTTACATCCTCCCTGCTAGATGAGTGAGCTGTATCAAACTTAAACTAATCTCTCTAAGACGTTCTGTGTCTAGCTCTTTTTTTGACATATCATTAATATCTAAAAATTCTCCGCACCAACCATCATGATCAATCAAAGGCCAACGAGTCATATAAATATTATCTGTTTCATTAAAAACAGCAACTGGTGGACTTTTTCTACAATCACCAAGGTCTTCCTTTTTTGTCTTTGCTTGCCAATATGCACAATCACAACATTTCTTCATCATTTTCTTTAACCTTTATAACCCCACGTGAAAAATAATGCAGAGAATCAAAATCAAAATGTTCTTCTGGATATTCAAAACAGAATTGACGCCCAAATAACTCAAATGCCTTCTCTCTGTTTTGTTTATTAGACTCTCCCTCTATGAGAGCAACACAGTCTGCATCAAAAGTTATACCATTTACTCTATGGACATGAACTTGGCCGAACGTAACATAAGTTTTCATTCCATTCCCTTTGCTTTTAATTCATTCAAGCTTTCTACTGCTTGATTATAATCAAATTGTGCTAGGTTTAACACACCTTGCGCCATATCCAAACTCTTTTTCATATACAAGATTCGCCTTTCTGCAAATTTTTGATCTGATATATCAGGTAGCATTTCTAAATTTACACCTCCATATTCAGAAGCGCGTAGATACTCTCCGTTATGTGCTCTTTTATCATCTACCTCTAAGAATACAGGGCGTCCTACATCCCCGGGTTTTAAAGAATGGAATAAAGCAATTGATTTTTTCATTTTTCACCTTTGTCTCGTGTTATGTAAGCAAAAATTATAAAAGCCAAACCTATACATCCCCCAATAATAAGCCCAGCTATAGGCTCATTAAAAACTATAATCAGCCATAACAGATAGCATATTGTGAATGTACCTTGAGGCGTCATATATTTCATTCAGATGTTTTTACTGGTGGGACTGGATTGAATAATGAGTAATGAGTTGCTATCCATCTTTTATCCGAACCTACTGGTATATAATGAACAGTATCAAAGAATGGATCATCATTAAGGTAGGTGAATATCTCATAAGTATCATCATCGAAGAAAAGGATGATTTGCTGTTCTTCATCTAATTCTTCATCTGCCAAACCGCCTTTCCTGTCTATCTCAATGAAAGAAACTGGGTCTTCTAATTCTGGTTTATGAGCAGGAGATTCGGGGAATGCAAGTTGAGATTTTTGAATGGTTGCAGTTAATTGTCGGTTCTCTTCTTTCAATTGTGCATTTTCTTTTATCAAGCTTGTTCTTAAATTCATTTTGATCACCTTGTTTATAAAAGTTAAGTTTTGTCTACCACTCTTGAAAGTATTCTTCGAGGTAAGCTGTTCCATTGCCATAAGTCAGTAAGAGTTCTTGACCTTCAACATAAGGAAATTCATTTTTTATATAAGATGGTGTTCCGCTATCTATTGCTCTATTTATTGTTTCTGCAATTTCCATGAACTGAGAGTAAAGTTCATTTTGTGTCTCATTTCTATATTTTCTTTTCATTCTCCTGAACCCAGAGCGCAGAAAGTGAACTACATCAGATAAGTATTGGTTCATTTCATTATGATCAAGTGGTTCTTCACTGTATTTTGAATTATCTTTTGTTTGTTTTCTTGCTTCATCAATCGTGTCCTTGATAAAGTATTCAAAATCTGTATCATGACAAGCAATAGTCTTTGGAACATTCATTCCAAATCCGCAAGAAGTGTATTTTTCATAAAAGTTTTGGACATCAGATGCAATATGTTCATAAGTAGGTCTATAGTCATCTTTTCTTATGCTGTTAGTCCAACCACGCACCAAGTACAGACCACCAAATGCTTTAAGCTCTTCGCCTATACCACCTATCTCATTAAGCTTTCTGTGTTCCATAAGATCATGAGCAATAAGGTAGCCATCACCTGTGATTGACATGCTGTCTGTTTGCAAGAGGTTCCATTTCGCCTTTTGCAGAATTAAACCTAACCCACCACTCATCGGGTCTTGGATGCATTCTAGGATTTCTGTCTTTGTTCTCATGTTTCACCTTTAGTGCTGCTAGTTGAAGCCCTATTATATCACATCAATATTGTAAGTGCAAGTATGGTTTCACGTGGTTTTGGCTACCTTTGCGTCATTTTGATTGGTATTACGCTATTCGTCTTTCACTGTCAAGAAGATTTAAACACGTGAAACACAAGTCTCCCATTATTAAGCTGATAAGTACCTATATACTCACCAATGTTTTCAGGTACAAGATGACCAGTTCCAAATATAGATATTTCTTGCGGGTGTATAGGTGCTTCGGTATCAACACATGCCCACAAGCAAGGTAAATCATCTTGTGTTTGCACTGTTAGTATTCCAGCACCTTGCGGTAACATAATTTCTTGGTGATCAGTTGTCTCAATTTCGTATTTATAAATAGTTTTCATATCTTGCTTTCTTTTGTGTTGTCTACAATTATGCTACCTGTCATTTTACGCGTTACATTGGTTATCTCTTTTGGGTTTACTGGGTCATACCCCCCGAACACTTCCTTAACACACTCATCTTTTGAGCATACACAAGGAGTTATTGGGTATCCATAACAGGTACATTCCCGCCCAGAGCAACAGTAAACAGGAGTGTAGCCTATGACTCTCTTATCGCAGATTATGCAGTTGTATATTTGTTGTGGCATAATTACTCTACAAATTCAAGGTTGAAGACATGCGGATAGTATTGTTGCCATGATGGGACGTCACCTGTCTTCTGTAGACCTACCTTTACTAATCCATCAGGCCATTGTTCACAGGGCTGAATTATTTCGCAGACTGTTGTAGATGTTCTTTTTTCCATTGCTGTGCCTTTGTGGTAGAAGACTTTGTTTTCTACTTGAATCTCGACTTTTGTTTCTTTGTTGATTAGCCTCATATATTCTCTCTTTTGGTTATTAAATTGTGGTAGTTTACCAACGATGATTTGCTAACATCTCGCCTATTACAGCTATCTTCTCTTTTGGCATCCCTTTTGCTGTTTTTTCATCTTTAGTAAGCCAAGGCAGGAGCAATTCTTCGCAAACTGATTCAAGAGATGCTGCAAGTTCACCATGATGAGTTATTCCATCTATAGTATAGGTGTACTGTTCTGGTGGAAGTGTTTTGATATAAGCCTCAATTTTTGTTTTTGAAGTTTTGTTCACAAAATATACAAAATCAGGGCCGCCATCTCCATTGTTGCCTACTTTGGCTACCTTTATATCATTTACATCATTTATATACAGATCAGCTTTGTAGCAATGAGTCTCTTTACTTGCAAATTCTGCGTATTGTATATCTTTTAGTTCAAGTTTCATGTTTTTCTCCTTTAATAGCCAATGTCAAATTTATAACCGATTTTACTATGAAGCAATGTTCATTGAACACAGGATCGTCTTCCATTATTCTTCTCCTTTTGGGAATGCTTTGGAAATGTATTTTTCTACTTTTTCTTGTGAATTCTTCATAATGTCTTCAATCACTTTTCTCAATTGATCGCCAGCATTTGCTGATGTATTCGGCCCTAAATAAACCCTAGTATATAAACATATTCTGGCAATTGCGTTATCAACCAGTCTACTTTCTTCAATCACAAATTGTTCAAAATCTGCAAAATCGTTAATCTTCAATTCTTCTAGTTTTGATTTTGCTAAATCTTCATCAAGATACGAAGTGTTTAAATTAAGATTGTTCATTTTGATTTCCTTTTGGTTTTGCTAGTTTAGTTGATTTTGTGAATAGCCATTATATCAAGTAGGTGTCACGTATTCAAGGTCTTTTTGCCGTCATCCAACCTAGTTCCACGTTATCTTACGTCTTTTAGCACAAAGAATATGAAATGAGTTTTTAAACTGGTTTACAATATGATGACAATAGTATAGTATGGGGTGTTGAGTATGACTGGTGAGGTTAGCAGCCTTTATAGCCTTATATAGTAGGGTCAGTCTGCAAAAGTCGAATCTAAGGAGTATATAATGAAAGCTAATGTGAAAAAGGATACAAGAGCAGCCAGTGCAGAAAATGAAGTCGTTGATTTTAATTTGTACAAGAACGATCAACAGAAGTTGATTTACATTCCCAGTGAGTTAAATGGTGCTATTAACGACAAGGCATCAGAACTAAATATTAAACCGAATGATGTCATCAAAAACGCCATCATCTCCTATCTTGGGTATGAAACTGGTTGTGTTAGTGTTGAGGACATTCGGAATATTGTGGATGATGCAGTTAACAAGTTGGCTAAGAGGATTAAAAAGTAAGATTGTAAATTTCTAAAGAGTCACAGGTGAAACATAAAAGACGAGATGCTGAATGAAATTTACAATAGCAAAATCTAATAATCCAATAAGTAAAAAGTTTGAGTTGGTAGAAGGTGAGTTGGTAAAGAGTGACGGTGGAAACCTCACTATGGCTACCTTTGATACTCAGAGTGATTCTAATATCAAGGCGATACATGACTATATAAAGAGTGATGCTTGTCATGACAAAGTTATATTGATCCCCGGTACTCCCCAGTATCAGGATGGATTGATAGTAACAAAGGGAGAAATAAATAGGCTGAAGAACGAAGAAAGAGGCCAGAACCTAATCTCTAGGACAAAGGATTGTTTCGCTTATAGAGGGGGTGAAGGATTCTTGTTGTTTGATTATGATCCATCTGAGGATTATTCTCAGAACGATGGAAAGCCTCTTAGTAAAGAATATCTATTCTCGATCCTCTATGAAGTCCTACCAGAGATAAAGGGTGCTCCGATGTTCTGGAAGACCTCCTCTAGCTCTTATATCTATGAGAAGGTGAGCACCATTGATGCTGACAAGGGGGAGTCAGTGGAGGATATAGAGAGACGAGGGTTAACTGGTCAGCATATCTTCATTGGGGTTCAGAATAATGCGGATATTTCTAGGGTTATTGATATATTTTACAAGCGGCTTTGGCTTAATGGTCATGGTTATATATTTATTGATAAGACTGGCAGGATGCATGATAGGACGATTATTGATAAAGTTGTGAATAGTCCTGAGAGAGAAATTTTTCTGAAGGCTGAGACGGTTAAGCCTTTGTTTCAGAAGATGCAGATTGAGCTTATTGACCCGGGTAACAAACCTTTGAATACAGAGGTTATTTCTGATTTAAGTATTGATGAGTGTTTGCAAGTTCAGGCACTGATTGATGAGGAAAAACGTAAGAAGGAGAAAGATGCTAATAAGGTCATGACTTCTTATGTTAAGGCGATGTCTGGTAAGTTAGGCATGAGTCCACTTAGGTTGACAGAGTGTATAAAGAATCATGTGCTTTATGGAGACTCGCATATAAAGTTGAGCACAGGGGTTGAGGTTACTGTTCATGACCTATTTGCGAATCCTGATAAGTATGATGGTGAGTATTGTTATGACCCACTTGAGCCTAGTTATGGCGGTGAGCAGGGAGGGAGTACAAAGGCATGGATTGATCTTAGTAACAAGCGAATTCATGGTCATGCTCATGGTGGTATTCATTATGATCTTGAGTTTTCAGATAGAAAGTCTCCTAAGCAATTAGCGTTAGAAGTATGTGATACCCAAGATCATAATATAATGTTCAAATTGGCCGCAGTTGGCGCACAGAAGATGCGTTATATTCAGACTGAGATAGATCAGTTGATTGACTGTATTGCAAAATTCTCTGGATTGAAGAAGGGGTCGGTAGATAAAGCCTTTAGAGTAAAGTTCAGGGCTGAGACTGGTAATGACTCGCATTCTAGTGGTGGTGGGACAAGTTATTCTGGTATTAGTGTTGACCTGAATTCTGATGCACTGGAGTCAGATGGAAGTGTTGCCGATGGAATGGCACAGGTTAATTTGAGTATACCTATACAGCATAAGTTCCCTCATACTGCTAGGAAGGGAGATATAGACTATAAGTTGGATACAATTGAAAACTTTGAGTTTATGTGTAAGATTTATAAGATGGCATTTAGTTATGACGTCATATTGAAGACCCCAGAAATCACCTTTCCTAATGAGGAAGTACAAAGCGGTGATAATCAGATGAATGCAAGTTTGTCTAGGATCAAATCATTAAGCGTGTTGAATGGTTTAGGGAAGGATTCTGTTAGTTATGTTATTGAGTTGATGAATGCAAACCAGAAGAACCCAGTATTAGATTGGGTTAAGAGAATTAAGTGGGATGGCAAGTCAAGGATGCAGGTTGTTCAGGATGGAATTGATATTGGGATTTATGGTGATAGTGACGAGGATGAAGTCAATGAGAGGTTCTCTAAGAGGTATAAAGAGAATGCTACAAAGATGTGGTTTATTCAGTGTGTAGCAGCACTTGATGGAGGGGTGGATAGCCCCCTTGTTGGCGTTTATGGAATGGCTGTTCCAAAATATGAATATATACTGGTGTTTGTTGGTAGTCAGGGAATACAGAAGACGAAGTTTATCAAGAGTTTGTTGCCTTTAGGAATGAACAATTATATATTGACTGGTCATGAGTTGGATATTAAGGATAAGGACAATATAAAGATTGCAATATCGCATTGGATTACTGAGTTGGGAGAGTTGGATAGTACATTCAGGAAGAGTGACATAAGCGCATTGAAGGCATTTATGAGTAAGGAGGACGATCAGATGAGAATGCCTTATGCAAGGAGTGATAGTAAGTTCAGAAGACGCACATCATTTTGTGGAACTGTTAATGATGTTAAGTTTTTGGTGGATAATACAGGTAATAGACGATATTTACCTATGCAGGTAGAGAGTTTGAAGCCATTTTATCAGTTGTATGTTCCTTGGGTTAAGGAGGATGGAACGTTTATTGAGATTGTGGAGGGATTGAGGAAGGCGAAAAAGAGTAATAAGGAAGAAAGTAGTGAAAATGATGGAAGTAGCAGTCGTAGTATGCCTGAGAGGAATGACAAGGAAGGTGAAAATGGTGAGAATCAAGGAGAGGTCGTTGACATTTTTGGGAGAGAATTGGAGGGAGCAAAGGGGCGTATAATAGGGGGTGAGAAGAGTGGAAAGGAAGCCATTGAGGGAGTAATTGCGGAAGATGGAGTGATATATGAGAAGGACGTGGGTTATGGGGAGTTTATAGTAGATGATAAGAAAACTTTGTTTACATTTGATAATTCATCTTATGGTATAACTGATGAAGAAGATGAGAATGGAGTGGTTAGGAAGGTTGCTAGACGGCATAGATGCATGAGTTTAGCGGATAATGCTCAGACTCAACAGTTCTGGGCTGAAGTTTATCATTATTATGAGTCGGGGGAGGAGTGGTGGCCTAGTGATGAACTGGAAAATCAATTGACTTATGTGTTCGGAGAACATAATAGGGTAGACCCCCTTTACGAAATGTTGGATGAGAAGTTTGATTTGAGTTGGAATGATAAGGAACAGAAGCGAATTAAGTTGAGAGGGAATGAGTATATAGATGGAAATGGTACTAAACATAGGTTCGTTTGTTTGAATTATAGTAATGTTGCTAAGGAAATTGGGGTTGATTGGACTAATAGGAAGAATATTAGTGGGTTGAGTTCGATATTGAGCAATAATGGGTTTAGGAGTAAGACTAGGAGACTTAGCAAGACGCATAAGACTGTTGGGGTTAGATTGTTGTTGAGGAAGGGTCAGAGTTTGGTTAATGAATTTTATGTTGGGATACGTGGATAGGAGAGGGTTATGGAGTCAAGGTTAAGTGAGGTCATAGAGAGGTTGGAGCGGATTGAGAAGTTGATTGAGGGATTGGTAGGGAGTGAAGGAGAGGATAAGAGGGAAGAAAAGACGGAGGGAAAGATGGAAGGGCATCAGAAAGAGATTTATGATGCGATTAGTAAGAGGTATAACTTGGAAGTTAATGATGATTTTGCTAGTAGACATGGAATTATAGGGATTAATTGGGTTATTTATAATAGGAAGACGATTAATTTTGAGATTGTTAATGCTAAAGAGATTGTTGAGAGGTGTGGGATTGTTGGGGGAGAGTATGGAATGAGCGGGATGAGTATTTATAGGGAGGTTGAAAGAGTTATGAGAGATTGTGGGTTTGTTAGTAAGAGTAGACGGTTTGGGGAGAGGAGTAGGGAGAAGAGGATTGGTTTTAGGGTTGCGTTTGTTGGTTGATAATAGGAATTGGAGAAGGTAATGGGAGAAAGTTATGAGTGATTTAAAAGTTGTTGAAATTGTGGTTGGATTGGAAGCGCGGGTTGAGAGGTTGGAAAGGTTGGTGGAGAGGTTGATTGTTTCAGAGATAAAGAGTGAAACAAAGAGTGGGGAAAAGAAAGAGAGGGAAAAATGTAAATGGGATTTGATGAATGATAAAGGATGGTATGAATATATTTATGAAGTGATTGATGCGAAGTATAATTTGGAAATTAATGATAAGTTTGCAAAAAAGAGTAAGATTAGAGGGCTTAACTGGATTGATGATAATGGTCGGTCTGTTTGTTTTGAAATAGTTAATATTAAGGAGCTTGTTGAAAAGTGTGGAATTGATTGGGAGAAGATGGATGGGGTTAGTGAGTCTGGTGTTGCGACTCAGGTTGGACGGTTTATGAGGATGCATGGTTTTATTGGTAAAGTTCGTAGGTATGGGATGGGAGTTAATGATAAGAAGCATGGTTATCGGATTGCTTTGAGGTGAAAAAGAGAGGATTTGAGAAAGTTGTTGACGTTTTTGGGGAGGTGTGGTTGTGGAAAACTGGTCAGAGAGTAACCAAAAGTGCAGAAAGTGACAAAAGTTGGAGGGGCACTAAAAGGGGTCTGGCCAGCCAATATGCCATACATAGACCCTAACTTGTTACACGTCGCAGCCCTTGTATAGCCTCATTCTTGCCAAAGACCCTTCACTTTCAAAAAAAGACTTTACTAGCTACCCCCTATTACCCCCCCTTTACAGTTATTAGTTTAGATATAGATAGTAAGGGGTCTTTAAAGGATAGTGAGGAATCATGCAGCACTCAGCTTGGTCTAGTTTTGGCATATGGCGTGGCATACAACATGGCATAAACCCCAAAACAGGGCATTTCGAATTTTTCCGACGATATCACCACGATACCCCTAATCCCTTAGACCCATTTTGCATAAAAATGTATTTTAATATAACAGGAGATTCACCCGATGACAGACATTAAACTAACAGACTTTGGCATCCACCTACTCTGGGAACGCCATTGGCTCAAGGAATGGCCCAACCTAGATATATCCGACAAGAAGGTTTTAGCAGCCTTATACTGGTCAGATTTAACCGACAAACAGAAGTCAGAGTTTGCTGACCCAGACTTCATAGAACTCATGAAACTTCAAGAGTCTAAGAAGCAAGAACTAATAAACGACCCAGTAAAAATGAGAGCACACTTCCTAGTAGAAGCCGCACCTTTGATCGATAATATGATACAATCTGCTTTAGGAAAAAGAAGAATGGAAGACAAGGATGCATTCGCCACTAAAGAAGTGTGGTCAGTTTTGAAAGAGATAATTCAGACCGCAACTAATCCTGCACCACTCTTAGACCTGAAGGGTAAGTCAATAAGCGATCAGATTGACGTCATCCTCACAAAAGTTTCAACAGGAGAAATAGATTTCACGCAGGCCAAAGAATATATGAGTTTAGTCTCTTCTGGATTTAATCTTCAAACTCTGCCACAATTAATGTCACAACTTGAAGCACTGGAACAAACTTAGGAATTGTCATGAGCGTTGAAGCATTAATCCGTAGAGCCAAGAGACTCATAGCAGAAAAAGAAAAGCGCTGTAAAATTGCGTCAATCTTTGAATCCTACAACGGAGAGTTTCCTGAATCTCATGCAGGTCTGGTGATCATCTACTCACAGGAGCCATATTTAGGCACTGCCACAGCCTGATCTGCCCCATACTGGTAGGTCAGGGTATGGTGGGGGTGCAAAACCCCTTAAACAGCCTTATTTTGGCTCTCACAGTTGACACAGCAGTTCGAATCGGATCCATTTATATGTATCGAGTCGGATTCCCTTATATACGCCGAGTCGGATGTCTATATATGTCTCGAATCGGGTACCTATATATGTAAGCGGACGTGTAGGTGGTGAGAGCCGGGACGGTGTAGTCAGGAAAGTCGACCGATTTCTTAATCTGCGGTCCGTATGCCGTGAAACAGGGTTCCCGAAGATTTAATTCTTGACAACCCGTCACATAAATGTTAAAATAATCTCATAAATCTTCTGATGACGGACGTTTACCCATGTTTTCATGTCCCTAAACTGGGTTCTAACACTTCACATGAGCTAATCACAAGCCCTTCACAAGCTATGCCAGCACCTATTGGTAGGGTACTACTGCCTGACCCTGAAACCTGTTAGAAGTGATCTGACAGCCTCTCCTGTTAGATCATAATCAGTGGATAGAGGTGGCTGCTTAGATCATTTGGTTCCTAAAAACATGCCATTCTGATATGCCTTTCGTTCATATCACAGAGCCGATTTTCAGGTAAAAAAACACCAAAATCCGAACATGCCTTTCATTCATATCACAGAAAAAGAGTTGAAATCCGACTATGCCTTTCATTCATATTGCAAAATCAAATTTTAGGCAAAAAAATGCCCCATATTTCAGGGGCTAAAAGGTGGATTCGGTTTTAAAGTGTTCTGTGTATAGTCCATGCTTCAAAGAAGTCATCCATGTATTCACACGTTGTATAATCAATGATAGATTGATCAACATTATCAACATTATCAATAACTACTGTGCAGATTTGAATGGATTCGGTTTTGTTGATGTAAATTAAACATCTGCCATTAATGATCTCTATAGTTTCTAGAACAGGGTCTTTGCTCATGCAAAGCTCAAGTCTCCACTCTTTGCCATCATGAACAGAGATCATGTTGCCTCGTTCTATTGCATAATCTATCAAAAATTCGTGCTGCTTCATTTTCTTCTCCTATTAATCGTAAATTTCTTCCCAAAGGTCAATTACCTTTTCAAAGAAGGGATAGTCTTCAACATAATCGATTATGGTGTATTTCTCATCACCGTCAAGCATTACTGATGCAGATGCCTTCCTGATTTTGTTTGAATCAGTCACAACAACAGTCGACATCTCACAGCCTTCAGCATGATCAAGAATTTCTGCTTCATCTGAGCTATTATTCACAGCCCATTCTTCACCATCCCACACTGAGACGAAATAGTTGACTAATAATGCTTGTTTTATTAAGAATGCATGCGATTTCATTTTATCACCTATTTGTTTAAAAGATCAATCATGGTATATGTTTCACCATCAAACATGAACTTTACATTTATAACTTTATCTTGATTTCGATCTGTCACTGTGACAACTGCATACTCACAGCCGTCAATATAATCAAGGATGTCAGCTACATCTTGGCTGTATGTCGTTATCTCATCATTACTGTTCCATACTGAAACATCATGATGGAACAATACTGCTTGTCTTACTATATACTCATATGCTTTCATTTTTTCACCTTTTGAAAAGCCCCTTCCGGGATGGTCAGGGCTATTAGTTTAGTTTTTAGTTTAATAATGCTTGTGACTTGCCACCAACTCTTGCTCCGGGGTTCAGGCTTTTGCCATAATCCAAACCAGCTTGTGACATATTTCCGCTACTCTTTCTTGCCTTTCTTAATGTTCCAATGTTATCAGTAATCCATGAATCGTTCCTTGTGGCTGCACTGGTCATCAAGTCTACTGATATGATTCCAGTTCCCGGCACAATCTCTTCCTTGTTTGCCATTTTCTCATTATAAATTTCATCACAAGTCCAGTACAGGGAAGTTGCTGCACCAAGCTTGAAGTCGGTTTTTCCTCCTTGTTTTCTGATTTGATCAATCAATTGTTCAATAACAATTAAACAGGTCATTCTGTTTGCGGAAGTTCCAACAATCAAATGCCAACTGTTACCATTGTTAAAATCCATGAGGTGTTTGCAATCATATACTTTGCAAACTGAGCTGACAACTCTTCGCACCCACTTCTCTTTGGATTCTGTCTTGAAGGTAACTGAGACTTTATCCTCATCCGCAAGGTCAATCATGCTGATGGAATATTTCTCCAACATATTGTTTGCCATGCGTAATGCTGTAGCTGCCTCATTTTCAGCAGCACCTTCATCCCCTGCAAGGGCGAAGAGCTTCTTGATTTTCGAGATAATCTTTTCTTGATCCATTTTTTT
>Ga0164315_10000706_pt1 | contig 23815 bp, 23 predicted proteins | sample GuaBasSedimGuay6_FD_113737 | JGI IMG/M metagenome (GOLD analysis project Ga0164315, IMG submission 113737) | Subseafloor sediment microbial communities from Guaymas Basin, Gulf of California, Mexico - Guay6, Core 4569-2, 0-3 cm | ecosystem: Environmental > Aquatic > Marine > Hydrothermal vents... | reverse complement strand
TTTGGTATCAAAAATCATAAGATTGATATTTGAAATTCTACTCGTTACTATAAACTCAATGGTTGTAAAATTTGAAAAAGGGTTTGGATAATTATTATTTAATATAATGTGTTTTGATGTAGTGGGCAAAATCTCTGTTTCATCTTCATTTATTCCAGTTATCAGAGGAGCACTTCTTGGGTTTACCACCCCATCAACCAATAAAAATCTTGGTTTAAGTTCATAAGTTGAAGTGGTGTTGCAAATTCCATCGCCAAGAGTATCTATTGGGTTTCCCAATGTGGTATCACAGAAAACAGAACCAACCCCAAAATAACAATTGTCAAGGAAACCTCCATATAATATGATCTTATCAAAGGAAGCCTGTGGCCAATGAAAACCCTGAACACTTGCCATAAAATTACATCCTACCAAAAGTGGAGAAGGATAATTTACTGTATCTTGAATATTATATGGATTGCACCATACTGCAACACCATTAAAGATATTTTGAAAAGTACAGAAAGTAATAATTGGATAACTTTGCCCTACTAATCCTATTGCAAAAGCTCCTCCTTCAAATTCGGATGACCCTAAATATTGAATAACGCAATGATCAATTATTGGAGAGGAATTTTCACAATAAATTGCTTTCTCTAAAAATACTTGAGTACTTGTGGCTGATATGATATCACAATACTTTAAAACGCTTTCACCATTTTGAGAGGTATTTATGTATTTAATTCCCTTCCACTTATGCCCTTCAGAAAAGTTTGCATCAGGATCACCTAAAATAATTGTTTTGTCTTTTTCACCAATGGCAATAAGATTACCATAAACTATAATTTCAAATCTTATTGGAGGCCCTCCTGAATAGGATAAAAATTTAACAATCTCTCCTGGTAATATTTTTAAAGTATCATTTTCAAGGATAATAATATCACAATCTACTACGTACATTTGGTCAGTTGTGTTATAAATAATGGAATCACTTAGCATTACAAGTGTATCCATTGTATAACATACACCTTCGTTGGAGGAGGTCCAGGCGGAAGTCGTATGGTTGAAAGAAAGTAAAAGGATTAATAAAGCAAGGGTTAATAAGGTTTTCATAATCTCGAAATTATAGTTCCACTAAAATACAAAAACTACTGAAACATTTATGCATTTTAATTAATTTCATTTTATATATATGATTTCACTTTAAATATTTGGTTGCGAATAAAAGACAAAAAAATTAAAGAAGTATAGCAGAAATCAGCTATAAAAAATTTTAGTGGTTTTCTGCTATGCAAATAGTGTTTAAATTGGTTATAAAGGTTCACTAATATCTAACCAAGCGTCTGCTTGTGATATTTTTTTAATACCAAATTTTTTATAAATCCGTGTTTGCTTATCGTATGAACTTGAATTGTTTATCCCTGTGCCTTTCCAGCGTTCTCCGTGGCAAGTAAATACAAATATTTTTTTGAACTACGACGAATCAAAATCATCGACATAACTATAACCAGTATTTAACAGTGTACCTTCAAATTCCATTGACTAATTGTTTTTCCAGAATGATTTCTGATATAGACCAGTGGCTTTCCAATATGATTATCCATTAAATGAATTTGTTCACTATGTCCATCTCCATCCAGTTCAATATTAAATATCTGTGAAGTGTTTTCAAGCCTTACGCTTTGTTTCAACTCAAGTTTATATTTATCAAAAATAGGAGGTAACAAAAATATAATAGTCAACCAATAGATCACTGGTAAAAACAAAAGATGAACAGGATATTTAAAATCCGATTCACCAGTTTGGAAGTATCAATTGCTATTAATTAGACCTTTACTAACTTTGCAACGAATATAATAAAATTTTAATGATATCAAAAGATATAGAAATAATGGCCCCGGTTGGTTCGTATGAATCACTTCAGGCGGCCATCCAGGGTGGAGCAGATTCGGTATATTTTGGGATTGGCCATTTAAATATGCGTTCAAAATCATCTCAGAATTTTACATTGGAAGATTTAAAACAAATATCATCCATTGCTAAAAAGAACCAGTTAAGAACCTATATTACGTTAAATACAGTTATTTATGATGATGAAGTCGAACAAATGAAGTCCATCGTAAATGCTGCAAAAGAAAATAATATAACTGCCATTATTGCTTCTGATCAGGCGGTGATTCAATATGCCAGGAGTGTTGGAATGGAAATTCACATGTCGACCCAAACCAATATCACCAATCTTGAGGCGGTTAAATATTGGTCAGCTTATGCTGATGTAATGGTGACTGCACGTGAACTGAACCTCAATCAAGTTGCATCAATTACCCGAGCTATTGAAGAGCAACAAATTAAAGGACCCTCTGGGCATTTGGTTCAAATTGAAGTTTTTGCACATGGTGCTTTGTGCATGGCTGTTTCTGGAAAATGCTATTTAAGTCTGGATAATTTAAATTCTTCAGCCAATCGGGGAGCCTGTCTCCAACAATGCCGCCGTCCATACCATGTAACTGATGATGATGGAATTGAACTAGTTGTGGACAATGAATATATCATGTCGCCTAAAGATTTAAAGACCCTGGATTTTTTGGATAAAATTCTGAAAGCACATGTAAGGGTTTTGAAGATCGAAGGCCGTGGCCGTTCACCTGAATATGTAAAAACAGTATCACGGGTTTATCGTGAAGCTGTAAACTCCTACTTTGAAGGTACTTTTAATAAAGAAAATATTGATAGCTGGAATAATGAACTCGATGCAGTTTATAACCGTGGATTTTGGGATGGATATTACCTTGGTAGAAAAACCGGAGAATGGACTGAAAGATATGGTTCACAGGCTACAAAACGCAAAGTATACGTTGGAAAAATAAATAATTACTTCGCAAAATTAAATGTGGCTGAAATCAAAATGGAAACCCAAAGTCTGAACCTGGGGGATGAAATTAAAATTATTGGCCCAACCACTGGTGTTTATGAAGATAAAATCCAGGAGATCAGGGTGGATTTAAAAAATGTAAAACAAACAGTAAAAGGAGATGACTGTTCCATTCCTGTGAAAGTTCTGGTAAGGAGAGGTGATAAAGTTTATAAAATTATATCCTCTGCTAACGATTTTTAATTAATTTCTTTTTTTATTCATTATTAATGCATAAATTTGTGCATTAGTAATGAATAATATTTAAAATCGTGATACTATCATCAGATCTTCAGGAAATTATAAAGTCTCAAATTAATTCAATTCCAACTTCCGGGAGTTTTATTCAACGATCAATTATCAATCAAATTGATCCTTTTATACCTTTTGCTATTGTCTTATCAGGCATTAGAAGATGTGGTAAAAGCACTTTTCTATTTCAATTGTTAAACAAATATGATAGTCTTAACTATCTGAATTTTGAGGATCCAAGGCTCGTTAATTTTGACCTCACTGATTTTGAAAAAGTTGAAAAAATATTCAATTTTGATAAAAATAATTCTAACATATATTTTTTTGATGAGATTCAAAATGTTGAAAAATGGGAGCTTTATATCCGATCATTGATCGACCGAAAAAAGCATGTGATTATTACAGGTTCTAATTCATCCCTATTAAGCAGAGAATTAGGATCCAGGCTTACAGGCAGACATCTGAGATATGAATTATTTCCTTTTTCATATATGGAATTTCTAGATTATACCCTTAAGATTCCCGGGAAAGAATCATTTAGAGATTATATGGAAACTGGAGGATTCCCTGATTATATTGAGATTGAAAGGATTCAAATACTTCAGCAATTACTCAATGATATTCTTAGTAGGGATATAGCTGTTAGAAATAACATTCGAAATATCAAACAACTAAATGAACTAATCATATATCTTCTTTCAAATACGGGGAAACCTTTCTCTTTAAATGGTTTACAAAAAACCTTTCAGTTCGGATCGGTTAACACTGTTAAGGATTTCATATCATATTTTGAAGATTCTTATTTAATTTTTACCATTCCAAAATTTTCATATTCACTTAAAAAACAATCCGCAAATCCGAAAAAGATTTATGCCATTGATACTGGTATGATTAAAGCAAATACAACCGGATTTTCAGATGACAAGGGAAGGTTACTTGAGAATATTGTATTTCTGGAACTTCGTAGAAAATACAATTCAATTTATTACTTTAAAGAGAAAAACGAATGTGATTTTGTTGTATATAACAAAGACAAAATTGTTCAAGCGATACAGGTTTGTTACGAATTGAATTCTGGAAACCTTCAGCGCGAAATTAATGGATGCAAAGAAGCTATGCAAATGTTCAACTTGAATGAAGGCTTGATTATTTCATTTGATCAGGAGGATATTATTAGAGAAGATAATTTTACTATAAAAGTTGAACCCATTTGGAAGTGGTTACAGCAATAATTTTACTATGAACTTATTCAACCTCCATACCCACACACATTATTGTGATGGCAAAAACCCACCTGAAGAATATGTGACACAAGCAATTGATTTGGGCTTTCATACCCTTGGATTTTCGGGTCATGCCCCGGTTCCTTTTAAAAATCATTTTGCCATCAAAGATGAAAAGCTGGAAGATTATTTTCAAACAATTCGAGATCTAAGACAAAAATATAAGGAATCAATTAAAATTTTATTATCACTTGAAATAGATTTTATCCCGGGAATTACCCAAGAATTTTCTGAGTTTCGAAAACAAGGAAATCTGGACTATGTAATTGGTGGAGTTCATCTGATTAGAAACTTAGATAAGGATGGTCTCTGGTTTATTGATGGCCCATTACAGGAAAAATACGATGAAGGATTAAACAACATATTTAATGGCCATGCCCGAAAAGGAGTTGAAGCATATTACAGCCAGCTTCTTGAAATGGTTGCCACCCAAAAACCTGACATCATTGCACATCTCGATAAAATTAAAATGCACAACAAGGAGCGCTTTTTTTCAATTGACGAGCAGTGGTACAAAGATCTTGTTTGGAAAATATTAAAATACATTGCCGGAGAAACAAAATGTATTGTTGAAGTAAATACCAGGGGATTGTATAAAAAAAGATGTGATACTTTTTTCCCGGGGCCTGAAATTCTGGAACAGATTCTTCATTTAAAAATCCCCATTACCTTAAGCTCAGACGCACACAAACCAGATGAGTTGAACAAATATTATGATGAAGCTATTGGGGTTTTAAAAGACATCGGTTTTAAAGAAATTATCTATTTCAATGGGAACGACAGAGTTTCGCAGGAGATATAAGTTATTTTAAACACTTTTGCTTGAATCGTATTTCATAAGGTAATGCTCAATATTGGCTTCCATAAAAATATCCCCTTCTATTACAAATCCTGCCCTTTCATAATAATTTTTTGCATTTACCTGCGAATGAAGATAAATCGTTTTATTGAGTGGAACAACATCTTCCAAAACAGCTTTTAACAACTTACTACCTATTCCCTTATTTCTGTACTCTTTTAACATGGCAAAACGTTCCAGTTTAATTCCTGTGGATGTTTCCCTCCATCTTGCAGTAGCAATAGGCAATCCATCAAAATATAAAAGAAAAAAATTACCTTCTTCCTCAAACTCGTATTCTATCTCCCTTTCTACTTTTTGCTCATCGATAAATACTTTGGTACGAATACTATTTGAATGCAGTAGCTGTTCTTTATCAGAAAAGGTAAATCTTTTAATTTCAATCATAATAAATTAATTTGCTAATCCGCTTTTTTACCACGAATTCAAATGTTAATCAAAGAGTACAAGAATAACATGTTTCTAATCCTTTAATAGATATATAATTGGCACAGATTCACAGATTAAATGGATAATTCAAAGAATTATCAGTGAATCTGTGGCAATTTAATACATGTTCATTTTTTTGTTTTTAAATTTATCATAGTGGCAAAGTTCCGGATATACAATTAAATTAATTTCTACAAAGATAATTAGGCTGTCCATATTTCAAGAATCTTAGTTATTAAAAAATCATTTTAGATTATTTAACAATCTTTCAGTTTTATTGAATATGAAAATTACTAATTTAGCGAACCACCATTACTATGGGAAGACAAGAAGATAAATATAATCGCAAACGACTGAATAGCTCGTACATTACAACCATCGTAAGTATAACCCTGGTTTTATTTATGCTTGGATTGTTGGGTTTGATTGTACTACATGCTAAAAAATTAAGCGACTATGTGAAGGAAAACATTGGATTTTCGATCATCATGAAAGAAAATGTAAAAGAAGCCGGGATCATTAAATTGCAGAAAATTTTGGATGCAACAGAATATGTAAAGTCAACTGAATACATTACAAAAGAGGAAGCTGCCAAAGAATTTGAGGAAGAGTTGGGTGAAGAGTTTACAAGCTTTCTTGGTTATAATCCCTTACTTCCAACAATTGAAGTTCGATTTAAAGCAGAGTATGCAAATAATGACAGCCTGACGATCATCAAAGAAAAAATCCTGGAAAACTCCAATGTTAAAGAAGTATTTTACCAGGAATCCCTGGTAGATGTTGTCAATAAAAATGTACGTAAAATAGGATTTATTATTCTCGGCTTTAGTACCTTGCTATTAATTATTGCCATTGCATTGATAAATAATACGATCCGGCTATCGGTATATTCAAAACGATTTTTAATCCGAAGTATGCAATTGGTTGGGGCTACACGCTACTTTATCAGCAAACCATTTATCTGGAAAGGAATTTTACATGGAGTCATCGGTGCATTGAATGCCATTATACTTTTGGCAGGTATTATTTATTTTTCACAGCGAGAACTTCCTGAACTTATTAACCTGCAAGACATTGACTTGTTTTTATCATTGTTTGGCATTGTAATAGTATTAGGTATAATTATTTCCTGGCTCTCCAATGTATTGGCAGTAAGAAAGTACATCAGGTTAAAAACCGATTCACTTTATTATTGACAAACAAAATAGTATCTTTGCGCTCGTTTAATAGATTCTTAATTAGCATAATATGAAAGAAAAGAATATAAAAATCCCTGGTGGTTCTTCCGAAAAACGAAAAGTAGAAGCTACGGGCTTGTCTCAATTTGCATTTGGAAAACAAAACTATAAACTCCTGCTTATTGGGCTTGTACTCATTCTTGTAGGTTTTTTATTAATGATTGGAGGTGGTTCAGATGATCCAAATGTATTTAGTGAAAAAATATTTGATTTCAGAAGACTTACCCTAGCTCCTATTTTGATTTTGGCTGGTTATGTCGTTGAAATTTTTGCCATTATGAAAAAACCCAAAGAATAATTTGAAGCAAGATTTATTGAAATTAGAAATTTTATTTCCTTCCGGTTTAACTTATATACAATAACTTATCTTTCTTATGGGGTGGATTGAAGCATTGATTTTAGGTATTATACAAGGATTAACCGAATTTTTACCGGTTAGTAGCAGTGGCCACCTTGAAATTGGTAAAGTAATTTTAGGGGTGAATGCCGAAAAAAGTCTCATCTTCACTGTTGTTGTTCATGGAGCAACAGTGTTAAGTACGATCATTGTATTTAGGAAAGATATCCTTGTGCTGCTCAAAGGGCTCTTTGCTTTCAAATGGAATGAAGAAACAAAATACGTTGCCAAACTTATTGTATCCATGATACCTGTTGCAATCCTTGGTTTTACATTTGCCGATGAAATACAATTGCTCTTTAATGGTAATTTGTTACTGGTGGGATCAATGTTAATGGTTACTGCAGCATTGCTTGCTTTTTCACATTATGCTAAACAACAAGAAAAAGAAATTTCATTCGGTAATTCATTTGTAATAGGAATTGCCCAGGCATTGGCAGTACTTCCAGGCATATCTCGTTCTGGAGCAACTATTTCAACAGGATTGTTATTGCATAACAAAAAAGAAGGGATTGCAAAATTTTCATTCCTCATGGTACTTGTACCAATCATTGCAGCTAATCTAAAAGATTTAATGGATGGTAAACTATCTGAAAATTCAGGAGTAAGTGCTATTGCTTTAATTGTTGGATTTTTTGCAGCCTTTATTTCCGGTTTATTGGCCTGTAAATGGATGATTGGAATTGTAAAAAAAGACAAGCTTATTTATTTCGCAATATACTGTTTTGTCGTAGGTTCGTTTTCTATATCGTACTATTTGTTTTTCTAATATGAATACTGCCGCTAATAAATTTCTGGATGGTGAAGTCATTTTGATTGACAAACCACTTGAATGGACATCTTTTGATGTTGTAAAAAAAATCAGAAATAGCATTTCAAGGCGTGCAGGAATTAAAAAAATAAAAGTAGGTCATGCCGGCACCTTAGATCCACTGGCAACAGGTCTTTTAATTGTTTGTACCGGAAAATTTACCAAACGGATCACCGAATTTCAAAGCCAGGAAAAAGAGTATACCGGAACTTTTTTAATGGGAGCAACAACTCCATCCTTTGATAAGGAAACTGAAATTGACAATACGTTTGAAACAAACCACATCACCCAAGAGTTATTGTTAGAAACAACCCAGCAATTTATTGGAAAAATAGACCAGGTTCCGCCCAAATTTTCTGCTATTAAAATCCAGGGTATAAGAGCTTATGAACATGCAAGAAATCAGGAAGAAGTAACCATCAATGCCAGACAGGTTCATATAAGTACATTTGAATTAACAAAAGTTGAATTACCTGAAGTTCAATTCAGATTGGTTTGCAGTAAAGGGACATATGTAAGATCATTGGCCAGGGATTATGGAAAGGCCATAAATTCAGGAGCTTACCTGGTTGAACTGAAGCGCACCCGCATCGGTGATTTTAGTCTTTCAGATGCATTTACCATTGAAGGATTTGAAAAATACTTAGATGAATTAGTTCAGGATATTGACTGAAAATGAATATTTTGAGGATTGTTGTTGACTTTTGATACAAATTATATTATCTTTGCACCCCTTTTTTAAAATCAAAAAACTAATACTAATTAGTTAATAATTATGAAATTATCTCAATTTAAGTTTTATTTACCACAAGAATTAATCGCTGACCAACCACAACAAAACCGTGATGAATCAAGGATGATGGTATTGAACAGAGCTACTCAAACCATTGAGCACAAAAACTTTAAGGATATCTTAAGTTACTTTGACGATGGTGATGTTTTCGTTATAAACAATACAAAAGTCTTTCCAGCTCGACTTTATGGCGAGAAGGAAAAAACCGGAGCAAGAATTGAAGTTTTCCTGTTAAGAGAATTGAACAGGGACAGTTTATTGTGGGATGTATTGGTAGATCCGGCTAGAAAAATCAGGATTGGTAATAAATTATACTTTGGAGAAGAAGGTGAATTGGTTGCTGAGGTAATTGATAATACCACCTCAAGGGGAAGAACATTGCGGTTTTTGTATGATGGTTCATATGATGAATTCAAACAAACTTTACAAAAATTAGGTGAAACTCCTTTACCAAAGATTCATCAAAGAGATGTGCAACCTGAAGATGAAGAAAGATACCAAACAATCTATGCCAAACATGAAGGTGCAGTAGCAGCCCCTACAGCTGGTTTTCATTTCAGCAGAGAACTGATGAAACGGCTGGAGTTAAAGGGTGTGGATTTTGCAGAAATAACATTGCATGCAGGACTTGGAAATTTCAGGGACATTGAAGTAGAAGATCTGACAAAGCATAAGATGGATTCGGAAGAAATGATCATAACCGATACACAGGCAAAAATCGTTAATAATGCAAAAATCAAAAAGAGCAAAATATGTGCTGTAGGTACTACTTCACTAAAGGCACTGGAAACTGCAGTTTCTATAACAGGAATGGTGAAACCATACAATGGCTGGACCAATAAGTTTATTTTTCCACCTTATGAATGCACAGTAGCTGATGCAATGGTTACCAATTTGCATTTGCCTTTATCTTCAGTATTAATGATTGTGGCTGCGTTTACCGGATATGATTTTTTGATGAAAGCCTATAAAGAAGCAATTGCTGAACAATATAATTTCTTCACCTACGGAGATGCGATGTTGATCATTTAGAATTATTTTCTATTAATCCGGAAGAACTTTATTCAAAACTAATTTAGTGTGAATAAGCATGTTATTATTGTAGCAGGTGGTGTTGGTAAAAGGATGCATTCAGAAATCCCCAAACAATTTTTAAATGTTGCAGGAAAACCTGTATTGATCCACACCTTTGAAAGCTTCATCAACTATTCAAAAGACATTCAAATAACCCTTGTTTTACCTGAACCTTTTATTGATTTCTGGAAATCATTGTGTAAAAAGTTTAATTTCGAAGTGGAGCATACAGTAGTAAAAGGTGGAAAAACCAGGTTCAACTCGGTAAGGAATGGACTAAAAATAATCGAAGATGATAGCCTGGTTGCAATTCATGATGGCGTAAGACCGCTGGTGTCGAAAGAAACACTCAATAGGGTTTTTAAAAAAGCTTCAGAAACAGGAAATGCAATACCAGCGGTGAAGATCAATGAATCACTTCGGAAAATTAGCGATGATGCTAGTTTCTCTGTTAACCGGAGAGAATACCGATTAATACAAACACCACAATGCTTTCAATCTGAATTGATCAAACAAGCTTATGAGCAGGAATATCAGGAGGAATTCACTGATGATGCAACAGTTGTTGAAACAATGGGAATTAAAATTAACCTGGTTGAAGGCAATATTGAAAACATCAAAATCACACGTCCGGGAGATATTAAAATAGCAACAGCATTTCTAAAATAGCATTAAAAAAACCAGCCAGAGAAAAACCCTGACTGGTGGAGATATATTGAGTTAACGGATCTGTGATAATTATTTATTGTTCATTAGTCGTTTCAACATTTTTTGGTTCAACCCTTTTGTAAGTCATCATTATTTCCATTCCATCTCCGGTTTGTTTAACAACAACTTCTTCTTCTGATTCTTCAATTATTTCATATGATGGGTTAATTTCAGCAGCTTTATATGAACTTTCTATGTAAGGACCATATGGACTGCAGCTGAGAAAGAAATAGTTATCGGGGCCTCTCTGACCATTATGATACCAACCTCCGGGCTCACCTGCTACTTCATAAATACGGTATTCAACTTCCCATGCATATGATCCCCAGGCCATTCCAGTCCATACCCTACCTTCATAATACAAATAATACTTTCCAGGGTATGTTTTATAGTTTTGTCCCCAATAAAATATCGGTGGAATATCACCTGTTCCGGCATCAATGTATTCGGGTTCTGCATCCTCCCAGTTTAATGAAAGGTAAGCATCTCCTGGTCTTCCATCCTGGCCGTACCATGCTTTTTGACATCCTGCTAAACTCAGTATTAAAAGAACTGCTATTACTCTCTGGACTTTTAAACGAGCTACTATATCTTCGCTCTTTTCTTTAGTCCTAATCCCAATTTTTGTGTCGAACCTTTTCATTGTTATAAATTTTAAGGGTTAAAAAATTGGGCGCCCGCCTTGAATTATCCAAGTAACGTGCCAAAGATTGAAAAAGGAAAAAAATGGATAAAAGGAAGTAGGGAATATCTTAGTTTATTAAGGAATCAGACTATTTTAAAAATGTATATCAAAGCTAAATCTGATATCATTACTCTATTCGGTAGTATTCGCTAAAGCTAAACTTCAATACGAGATATTTACAAATTCTTCGAAAGAGTCCTGGGGACCTTCGGGACAGCGGGGTTACGAATTTAACTTAAAACCTAATGCGCAGCCAACCAGTTATTGCCAGTATTCATATCTACCAAAACAGGAACTTTCATTGGAATGGCAGATACCATCAGATCATGAACCACAGGTTTGATTTTATCCAGTTCTTCAATTTTTGCATCAAAAATCAATTCATCATGTACCTGAAGGATCATTTTCGAATCAAAGTCTTTTTCAAGGAAAGTTTTTTGAATATTGATCATGGCAATTTTTATCATATCTGCAGATGATCCCTGGATGGGCGCATTGATGGCATTTCGTTCAGCAAAACCACGAACGACAGCATTTGCTGAATTGATATCACGTAAATATCTTCTTCTGCCCATGATTGTTTCTACATATCCTCTTTCCCTGGCATCTTCAATTGATTTATTCATATAAGTTTTAATACCTGGATATTGCTCAAAATACTGATCGATAATATGCTTGGCCTCACTTCGGGGAATATTTAAACGTTCCGACAATCCAAAAGCAGAAATACCATAAACAATTCCAAAGTTCACCATCTTGGCATTGCGTCGCATATCTTTGGTAACTTCATCCAAACTTACACCATATACTTTTGAAGCAGTTGCTGTATGTATGTCCAATCCTTTTTGGAAAGCTTCAACCATTCCTTCATCACCACTCAATTCAGCAATAATTCTCAATTCAATTTGTGAATAGTCAGCAGCCAGTAAAGTATACTTATCATTGCGAGGGACAAATGCTTTTCTTATTTCCCTTCCTCTCTCAGTACGTATGGGTATATTTTGTAAGTTAGGATTATTGGAACTCAGTCGACCTGTAGCAGCAACAGCCTGCTTATAGGAAGTGTGAACCCTGCCATCCCGAGGATTAACCATCTCTGGCAAAGTATCAACGTAAGTAGACTTTAATTTTGTTAGCGAGCGGTAATCCAAAATGTGCTGAATAATGGGGTGCTTATTGACCATTTTCTGTAAAATATCTTCACCTGTCTTGTATTGACCTGTTTTCGTTTTTTTGGGCTTGTCTACAATTTTCAGTTTATCAAATAATACTTCTCCCAGTTGTTTTGGTGAGGAAATATTGAATTCCATACCAGCCTGTGCATGAATTTCTTTTACGAGCTCCAAAATTTCTTTTTCCAACTGTATGGAATAATCTGTTAAATTCTGAATATCCAGCTTAACACCTTCGGCTTCCATGGATGCCAGTACAGGAACAAGCGGAACCTCAATATTATCAAATAACTCCAATGTATTGGTTTCAACTAATTTGGGTTCAAAAACCTGTTTTAGTTGCAAAGTAATATCCGCATCCTCACAAGCATAATCTGATAACACAATAATATCAACACTACGCATGCTCAATTGGTTTTTCCCTTTTTTACCAATCAATGACTCAATGGAAACAGTTTTATAACCCAGATAATTTTCAGCCAAAACATCCATATTATGACGCATATCAGGTTGCAAAAGATAATGGGCCAACATGGTATCAAACAATTTTCCTTTTACCTCCATATCATACCATTTTAACATGGAAATGTCATACTTCAGGTTTTGTCCAATCTTCAGGATTTTTTCATCCTCAAAGATGAATTTGAATTCCTGCACTATTTGAAGGCAATCATTATAGTTTTCAGGGAGCGAAACAAACCATGCTTCGTTAGGTTTAATGCTAAACGATATTCCAATCAACTCTGCTTGATGTGCATCCAAACCTGTAGTTTCTGTATCAAAACACAACTCCTTCGCTTTTGATAATTTTTCAATTAATGCTTTTCTTTTTTCAGCAGTATTCACCAGATAGTAATGATGATCAGTATTTTCTATTGTTTTAAGTTGTACTGAAACTACCTCTTCATCTCCGGTTCCGGCAAATAAATCGCCCTGAACACTTTCAGCTTTTACCTCCACATCGCCTTCTTGAACAGAGAGATCGGTAAAAAATCGCTTTGCAAAATTCCTGAATTCCAATTCTTCAAATAAATCCTTTAAGGCTTGCTGATTGGGTTCTGATATAACCAATTCATCTTCATTAAAATCAAGGGGAACATCAAGAATGATCGTGGCCAATTCTTTAGATTGCAATCCTTGTGCAGCAAAATTCTCCACATTCTCTTTCATTTTTCCTTTTAGTTTGTCAGTGTTTTTGAGCAACTCTTCTACACTGCCAAACTTACCTATCAATTCTTTAGCACGTTTTTCACCAATGCCAGGAATTCCCGGAATATTATCAGCAGCATCTCCCCACAGCCCTAAAATATCAATGACCTGCTCCGGCCTTTCAATGCCAAATTTTTCACAAACCTCTTTTACACCCAACTTCTCAGCCTTATTTCCCATACGGGCAGGTTTATACATAAAAATATTTTCTGAAACCAGTTGTGCAAAATCCTTATCAGGAGTCATCATAAAGGTTGTAAAATTCTGTTTTTCAGCCTGTTTTGCAAGTGTTCCAATTACATCATCAGCTTCAAAACCATCCACATATAATATGGGAATATTAAATCCTTCTAATAATTGTTTTACATAGGGGATGGAAGCAGCAAGATCCTCAGGCATTTTTTCTCTGTTCGCTTTGTATTCTGTAAATCCCTCATGCCTAACAGTAGGTGCCATGGTATCAAATGCGACTCCAATGTGTGTTGGTTTTTCATTTTTGAGAACATCAAACAAGGTATTGGCAAATCCCAGTACAGCAGAAGTATTTAATCCTTTGGAATTGATACGTGGATTTTTGCTAAAGGCAAAATAAGCCCTGTAAATAAGTGCCATTGCATCAAGAAGAAAGAGTTTTTTTGGTTCAGACATATAATATAATAAATAAGAGAAAAGCAAAGATAGATAAAAGAAAAGAAGCACATATTACTTAACAAATGACTGGCAGAAACATCTTTTATCTGATTATTAAATTGGATTAAAAACTAACAATGGCAAAACTATTTTGCAATTGTATTATTATTTAAGTACTTTTATGAACTATTGTTTTTTACCTAAACAAATCTTGTACAGATATTTACAATAAGTACTTCTACTAACAAGCATATATTACCAGTAGATTATTAAATTGTTTCCTATTCGGTTTTATCTGACAGGATTAAAAATGACTTTTTATCAATACAAAATAACATAAATGAATTTATCAATTCTTAATTCACCTGATCTGACAACAAGGGATAAAACAATCTTTTCTACTGTAAATAAAAATTAACTCCCATGAATGAAAAAAGTAAAAATAGATTTGAAAAAAGGCAGACCATCCCCAAGGCACCTAATTTGTCGAAATTGCAGCAAGTAATCATAGACGGAAAAACAATTATCTATATTGATATTGATGCTGATCCGGAAATAGCACGTAAACGCTACCTGGAACGACAGAAAGCCCGTTAAAAATATACTGAATCATTTTAAAGTTTATACTTCATTGATTGACCATCTTAAAATTTTATATTTGTTGATTAATAAAATGTCACATAAAGTCAGATAAACTTTTGTATTTTTATCTTCGATTTCAATTGAACTGCAACTATAAATATGCTAGAATTTCTCAACAAACCGTATCCACTTAATGATGATTTAAAACACAATACCAAAATCATCTTTTTTATCAGTGTTGGGGTATTCGTGTTTTTATTTCTATTCCAGCCACTTCAGATCGACGCATTGGCAACCCGTGATAAGTACATCCTGGTTATTGGGATGGGGATTATTACATTTCTCTCTTTGAGCCTGAATATGCTAATCCTTCCAAGTCTTTTCCCCAAAATACTGCATGGATCCTCATGGAATGTAAAAAAGGAAATTTTCTGGGATTTATGGATTCTTTTTACAGTAAGTGTTGGCTATTTCCTTTATTACAAAGTACTTGAGATAATGGAGTTTGGATTTGACATGATCATTAAATTGATTTTAATAGCCATTGTTCCTACATCTGTTCTAATTGTCCTTAACCGTAACCGTCTTTTACGATCACACCTGAAATTGGCAAATGAACTCAACATTAAGCTTAAAGAACATAAATCATCCCCTGACAAGCTTGTGCATTTTGTTTCTGACTATCAAAAGGATAATCTATCAATAAAAGCAAGCATCATCCTTTTTATTCGATCAGCAAATAATTATATAGAAGTTTTCTGGAGAGAGGGTCAGGAGATTAAAAGCCAGATGGTAAGATGTAGTCTCATGAAGGCTGAAGAGGTAGTGGGAGATGATAAGTTTATTTTTAGATGTCACCGTTCTTATTTGGCAAATATCAATTTCGTCGATAAAATTGAAGGTAGTTCTCAAGGCTACAGATTATACTTTGATAAGGTTGATTTTCCGATTCCAGTATCAAAAAACTATGCCATTAAGCTAAAAGAACTAATTTAATATTCAGCACTCAATCGTTTATTTCACACCTGTATTCGATATTTTCGTCCCTAAAATGCCTTTTTATATCTATTAAGGGCTCTTTCATCCCTAATATAACAATTTGAAGATTCATCGTCCTAATTTTGTCGTTTCTTAAGTATCTTCAAAAATGTTGTGCTAAGAGATAAACAAATCAGTTGTTAAAATATTATATCCGTTGAAAAAGTCGGGTGGAGTTAAATAAAATTCAATATGCAATCATTAAACATCGGAGACCTTAGTGTAAAGTTGCCCATAGTACAAGGCGGAATGGGTGTAGCCGTTTCATTGTCTGGGCTTGCATCTGCAGTTGCAAATGCAGGAGGTATAGGCGTAATATCAGCAGCAGCAATCGGGATGACAGATCCGGGTTATAAAAAAAGATTCCATGAGGCCAATAAAAGAGCTCTGCAAAATGAAATCAGGAAAGCCAGAAGTCTAACCAAAGGAGTATTGGGTGTCAATATTATGATGGCATTAACAGATCATGAAGAATTGATTCGGGTTGCCATTGAAGAAAAGATTGATGTTATATTTATTGGTGCAGGGTTACCACTAAAAATACCTGCATTACTTGAAAAAGCAGGACTTGGAGGACATCAAACCAAGCTTGTACCAAAAGTTTCATCTGCAAAAGCAGCCAGTACCATTTTCCGTTATTGGGCAGCTAAGTATAATTTTGTACCTGATGCTGTAGTAGTAGAAGGACCAATGGCTGGTGGGCATCTTGGTTTTACAAAGGAGTATCTTGCTGAAGATATGGTTCCTCTTCACGTACTTGTGGAAGAAACTGTAAAAGCAATTGAACCATTTGAAAAAACCTTTGGAAAATCAATACCTATCATAGCCGGAGGAGGAGTAAATTCAGGGAAGGATATGTATGAAATAATGCAAGCTGGAGCTAAAGCTGTTAAGCTTGGAACCCGTTTTGTAACTACCCATGAATGTGATGCTTCAATTGAGTACAAAGAAAGTTATTTAGCTGCTAACAAAGAGGATATTGTAATCATTGACAGTCCGGTAGGATTACCTGGCAGGGTCGTAAAAAATGATTTTGTACAACAGATCATGGACGGGGAAGCTAAACCATTTAAATGTCCCTGGAAATGCCTTTCAAGATGTGATTACAAAGAAGCTCCATTTTGTATTGCACAAGCATTGTATAATTCAGCAACCGGTAAAATGGAGGAAGGCTTTGCCTTTGCAGGATCCAAAGCATACATGGCCACAGAAATAATTTCTGTTGCAGATGTAATGGATGACTTGGTGGCAGGCTATAATCGAGAATCATTTCTTCGGAATTTGAATAGTTCACATTCCAAAAAAAAACTTAAGCCAGAACGGATAGCCATATAATAATGCTGGCGAATAATTAGTTGAAAAAATTAATTACCTGATCTGCCCCAAACGGACATTCCATATCTTCAGCGAATCTGTGCCAAATACTTTATTTTCTTTTAGCACATAAAAGTCTGTGTACCTCTTAATTGATTTAATATTTTGTCCAGGCTTAGCAGGATTAGTGAAATTTTGCAAAAACCAAAGAATCCCTGAATAAGTTTTATTGTCAATTCTGTGAAGTGGTTCAAACACTTGAATCGAATCAACTGAATAGTATAAACCCGGCAATTTATTCTTTAATCCATTACTAATCAAAAGGCTAACTTTCTGTTCATTTACGGCATCCTTATTTTCTCCAATCAACTCTACAGTTACATTGTCCGATAGAAAAGTATTTTTAATCATTTCACTTGCCTTTAGCCTAAAGGACATATCAAGCGAAGTATCCGTCATAATTTGAATGTAGTCGAATAAGTCTGTAAGTTTCTGATTGGCTGTGGTCTCATAAGCGTACAGAGAAGCTTCGTTTAAATAATCAGTTTCAAATTCAGCACGTATATCTTTCTTAGCAGCCATCAGGATCTCAATTTCACGATTAGCCGTTTCCTGCTCATCTTCACATGATGGAGCACAAAGAACCAACATCATGTATACAATTGTTGATATTTTAAAAACTTTAATCATCTATTATTTCTCGTTAATCCTAAATCTCAGAATCATAATTTTATCCTTCCTGAATTGTGTTTCCAATATTTCAATATGTTTAAGGCTACTGGTCGGCATAGTTAATTTGTCCACAAACTCTTTTTTATTATATATTTCCATCCCCAGGGTATTCAGGTCATTAAGTACCTGGTAAATCATAGCCCTGTCGTCGATAATTTTATCAAGATAACTTCTTCTTTTTTGCCAGTCATCAACATTCATCTCCGAAAAGTAATGGATGATAAGGGCGTAATCGTTGGGTTGAAGGCTGATTTTTTGTTCCCTTTCAAATTTTTTCAGGATGCGTATAATGGTATCGGATTTATAATAGGGTGCACTCACCACCATTTTAACTTCACTTTGATCGGTTTTTAGGAAAAAATTCCCGGCTGTATCGCTAAAATAATTGATGGGGGATTCATCTTCCGACAACAATTTGATCTCCACCTGATCGCTGATAATGGCTTCCCTTGTATGTGCATCGTAAAAGCTGAAATGGTATTGCTGAGTGCTGAGCATTTTGAACAGGAAAAACAGGATTACCATTACTCCGATCAGCAACAATGGTACCAGTACAAAATAACGGTTACCTTTTGTGATGCTTTTCCTGGAAGCCACTTTGTCCCTGTTTTGAAATATAAAATCATCCCAGTTGGCATAACCCACGTATTTGCTCAGCAGGTTTAAAATATCAATGCGTGGCAGTGACTTATTTTGTGATTTGATATGATTATAAAACCACTTTTCACTGATGTGGGCATTCACTTTTATCAACAGTTCCTCCTGGAAATCTGTGATTTCCTGCCCCTTCCATTCGGTAATATTAGGATCGATACCAGGATAAGATTGTTTCATGGTAGCCACGATTTTTTGCTTTAGCAACTCAAAATGATATTTATTGTTGTTGTGCAAAATTGGTTAATTATATAAGTTTTTGATAGTAAAACGCTTGCAAAACATTTTACAAATGATTTACAAGAGAAATGCAAAGTGGTTACCTGCCCTACTTCTAATTTTACTTTTAAACCGATTTCTTAACAAATATAACAAAATCTGATTTATAAACCTTTCAAACTAACTACCTATGAGAACAAAAAGTTTTTTAGTGATTAGTCTTTTAATCACAAGCTATTGCCTGGCATCTTGCATGGGCGTCCGGTCAAAAGAAGAAGTGTTTAAAGCCTATGGATTAAGAATAAATGGCCATGCTGATTCAGCTCAAATATTGTTAGAACAAATTACCAACGAAAATCCTGAAAATGCCCTGGCCTGGTACGAGTTGTGCAGAACTACCCTGCAATTAGGAATGTCTAATCCACGAGAGTTAAAGAAATCGTTGGATGATGCTTTGAAATACATCAATCTGGCCGTTGAAAATGATCCAACGAATGCCTGGTTCCTTTCCTATAAAGGTGACCTTGAAACTTTATATTTTTATATGGCATTACAAATGGGTAATGAAAATGCTGGAGAATATCTGGAAAAATTTGAGAACACTTACAATTCTGTTTTTGAATTAGATCCAACCTATTACGAAAACAAACTGGATCCGTTCTGTTCGGATGCTTCAGGGAAACCTGATAAAGCATTGTATTGTCCTCCAGATGTTATCGTACATGAGCAAGGGTATTATCTTTCGCCATTTTAATTGAAATTATATTTAAACAATCTAAAAAAAAGTAAAATGAAAAATTCTAAGCGCATAATTTTCTGGATCCCAAGGGTGCTTTGTATCCTTGCAATTATATTCATCAGTATATTTGCCCTGGATTCATTTAATCCTGAAAAAACCATCTGGCAACAACTTGGTGCATTTTTCATCCATTTGATTCCTTCCTATATCTTAATAGCTTTACTTATCATTGCCTGGAAATGGGAATATATTGGTGGTATCATTTTTATCGTTATAGGATTGGCTTTCAGTCCGATTATATTTATGCATAATTACAATATGAACCATTCTATTGGGATGAGTCTTGGAATTATTCTGATAATAACTATTCCATTCGTTGTTATCGGTATTCTTTTTATTTTGAGCTATAAGAATAATAAAAGAAGTATTCCAATAGAATGAAAAACAAACCAAATAATAAGTATATTTGATAATATAATCGAAACAAAATAAGTAAATATTTTGCGAAAACAATCTAAAATGGAGGAACCTAACTATGATTGAACATGTTCATAAGCACATCACATCGGAGCTACAGCAAAACACCCGCACCGATATTATCTTTATTTTAACGGCTATCCTTCTTAACCTGATCACTCTGGCTGTGAACTCCGGTATGTCGGAAAAATCACGAACAGACAATGCTTCTCTCATTGTGATGTTTGTTTTTGTTTGTCTCATTGTACTGGTTAACCTGGTTGTGGTTTTTGGATTAATAAAAGGAAAACAAACCAGGGAAAAACTATTGAAAGGTTTGATGCAGATGTACAAAGACAAGGATGTTGACAAATATTACGATTTAACCCTCATGGGAAACTACAATGTAAGGTACAACCTGTTTATTATGGTAGTAGTAACAACCGGTGTTATAGCAACGATTGTACCTTTTATACTGAGATAATCCCGGTATCCCTGTCAGTTTGCAATTGAACAGTGATCATCGAACCTCAGGCAATTTAGTGCGCCAGGGGAAACACCTGACTACACCTAACGGTAAACTGCGAACAGTAAAAACCGATCAGATTACAACGGAATCCATGAAGTACCGTTATAATAAAAGATTTGCTTACTGGTATTATCATAATAGATCATACCTTCTTCCGCAGGAACTGGAGCAGATGACCGGGGCGCTAATTTTAACACATCATTGATGGTAACCTTTCCATTGTCGAATTCGCCGTAAATCAAAGGTGTTGTAGTTTCCGAATTGGAAATATAAAGTTTATTTGAACCAGTTTCGTTCATTCCCGCTTTATTTCCAATGAACACATTTAATCCGCCTGCGCAATTCTGACCTGCATAAGTTCCTAAATATGTGTTACTATAACCTGTTCCCGAATTGGAACCAGCCTGGTATCCCACAAACAGATTATCCAGGGTGGTATTATTTTCCCCGGCTTTATAACCGACCATTACATTGTGCGATCCGGTTTGGTTAACACGTCCTGCCTCATGGCCGATATAAGTATTTTCTGTTCCGCTTTGGTTTGAAAAACCAGCAAAATATCCGATAAACTCATTGTTTGAGACAGAATTATTCCGGCCGGCCTGGAAGCCTAAAAAAACATTATTGTTCCCATTCTGATTTGCAGCGCCGGCCTGGCTGCCGATAAAGGTATTTTGTATACCGGTGCTGTTTGCATATCCGGCATGATAACCTACAAAATGATTATCGGATACTGAACTGTTACGGCCCGCCTCAAAACCAATAAACGTATTATAACTTCCGGACTGGTTTGCAGCGCCGGCCTGATTGCCGATAAAGGTATTTTGTACTCCATCAATATTTGCAAATCCGGCATGATAACCAATAAAATCATTATCGGATACTAAACTGTTACGGCCGGCCTGATAGCCAATAAAAGTATTTCGATGTCCGGTTTGGTTTGCAAGGCCTGCGGAATGGCCAATATATGTATTGAATTCTCCATTTCTATTGTCACTTCCTGCCATGTATCCTATAAAATGATTTCCTGAAACGGTATCGCGATTACCTGCCATATAACCCAAATAAAAATATTCATTTCCTTTAGTATTGGTTTGTCCTGATAAATAACCGATACTAATATTTCTCGATCCGGTCTGATTACCTGTACCAGCCAAATAACCCATAAAGGTGTTATATTCTCCGGTTGTATTTGAATAACCCGAATAGTACCCGGTAAATGTATTCCTGCTGCCTTCGGTATTTAATACTCCTGCCCGGTCGCCGATAAATGTATTTTGTTCACCTATTGTATTAGCGTTTCCGGCTTTATAACCCATAAAAGTATTAAAATCGGCATCAGCATTATTGTATCCGGCCTGGTATCCCACAAATGTGTTTCTCTCACCGGTCAGGTTTTGAAAGCCTGTCATATATCCTAAAAAAGTATTCCATTTGCCGGTAGTATTTGTAGCGCCGCTTTTATACCCCAGGAAAGAATTATGCTGTCCTTCAGTTGTTGATAAACCTGCCTGGTGACCAACGAATGTGTTTCGAACCCCTGTACCAGCAACTAAATTAGGGCCTGTACTTTGCCCGAACAATACATTGTAATCGGGATCATAAGTTTGAATGCTTTTGCCGTTGAAAATATAATTCTGAGAACCTCCGTTATAAAACCGGATAATGTCATCATTGGGGGTTTGTTCCACTTCAATGTATGTATCACCATCCGAATCTGCAATGGACGGTGCGCTTCCGCTTTTTTCAGCATATAAGGCATAGGGAACTGAGACCAGTTGTGTTGTTCCCATGGAAACATACGCCGATCCTCCCGATGGGTCTAATTCAACTTCCATAAATTTTTCGGATGCCGCCCAGTCAATATCAGTAAAAACTCCTGAAACAACTGTTCCCTCACCGACATTTAAAATGGCAACCCCAAAATCATTGGTTGAAACGGAATGTGTTTCCTGGTATTCAACCGGACCGGTTGAAAAATAAGCACGAATACTGATTCGAAATGAAACAGGCTGATTTGCGAGAATATCACCTGAATTACTTCTTACAACAGACTGATACTTGAAAGCGTGAGGGGTTTGAGGGAAAATTGTTGAACAAATTAAAACACTTGCCAACAAAGCGATTAATAATCCTTTCATGACAATAAAATTTGGTTAGTAAATAAAAAATCATTTTCTATTTAAAGTAAAATTTGACTATCAGACTTTCCGCTTGGTTAAAACTTAATCTTTGCCAACAAATATATTAAATTAATTCATACAATTCAATATATTTCGGCTGAAATGTTCATTAATTGTTAATTGGAACTGGTTACGGCTTATAAATTATTTATAATTTTACTTATTGGAATTAAATGAAGAATAATATGCCGCGAAAAAGGAAACAACCGAAGAAAATATTTGTGCTCGATACTTCTGTTATTCTATATAATCACAATGCTATCAATAGTTTTGATGACAATGATGTGGTAATTCCAATAACAGTACTTGAAGAACTTGACAACTTTAAAAAGGGAAACGAAACGAAAAATTTTGAGGCGCGTGAATTTATCCGGATCATGGACCGCTTATCAACCAAAGGAACTTTGCAGGACTGGATCCCACTTGAATTTCCAAAAGCAGGGATGTTCAGGGTGCAAATGGATGAAAATCCTACACAAGGGATGGATGCCGTAAAGATATTTGGAGATAAAAAAGCAGATCATAAAATCCTGAATGCTGCTATCAGGTTAAGTGAAGAAAAGCCAGACCATAAAGTAGTTTTGGTATCAAAGGATGTGAATTTGCGGATAAAAGCAAAATCGCTTAACATACCCTCTGAAGATTTTGAAACCGGTAAAATTAAGGACGTTGATTCTCTATATTCAGGAATATCATATGTTGAAAATGTCGACCGTGCAGCCATTGATTTAATCTATAAAGATGGTGTTATTGATGCTGATGCTTTTGGGATTAAAGATCCAATTCCCAATCATTATTTTATTATTCGCAACGACAGGTCTTCGGTCCTGACTGTGTATAACCCACTGCTTGAAAAAATTGAGAGGGTGGAAAAAAGACCTGCATATAAAATCATGCCCCGCAATGCAGAACAGGTTTTTGCTTTACATGCCATTACCA
>Ga0164315_10000704_pt1 | contig 23818 bp, 16 predicted proteins | sample GuaBasSedimGuay6_FD_113737 | JGI IMG/M metagenome (GOLD analysis project Ga0164315, IMG submission 113737) | Subseafloor sediment microbial communities from Guaymas Basin, Gulf of California, Mexico - Guay6, Core 4569-2, 0-3 cm | ecosystem: Environmental > Aquatic > Marine > Hydrothermal vents... | reverse complement strand
TGAGTGGGCGGGACTGTCGGTTTCTGTGCCGCGTGCAGCGCGTTCGATCGTGCGAGAGACGTAGCAGGGACTACGTGTCGAGCAGGATCGGGCGCGATGTGCCGGCACAGGAAGCGACAGCCCGGCAGGCGCAAACTGTAACCCTTCCACCCTAGCCGAAAATGCCACAACCATTTGAATCATAACCCCATTTCTTTTGTAAGCGCCGGCACTCATGTAATGTTCGGGCTAACCGGTTGCCGGTGCCGGAATCGCACTTTCATTGGTGGCGCTGACCGGCCACTTCTTTCGATCGAACACTGAGTAGACGACCGGTATAACCACCAGCGTCAGCAGGGTCGACACGAGCAGGCCACCGATGACGGTAATGGCCATTGGCGTTCGCACTTCGGCGCCTTCACCGAAACCGATCGCCATTGGCAACAGGCCGAGCGCGGTTGTTAACGTGGTCATCAGGATCGGTCGTAACCTGGCTTGTCCCGCTTCCATGATCGCAGCGATTTTTTCAACGCCTTGTGCCTGCAGTTGATTGATCAGATCAACAAGTACGATAGCGTTATTCACGACAATGCCTGCCAGCATGATGACGCCAATAAACGCGACCACGTTGACGGTGGTGCCCGTCACGTAGAGCGCGAGTACCGCTCCGACCAGTGCAAGCGGAATGGTGAAAAGAATGACCAGCGGGTGGATCAGTGATTCGAATTGCGATGCCATGACCAGGTAAACAAGAAAAACCGCCAGCACTAATGCAAACTGCATTGAGCGAAACGAGTCCTGCATTTCTTCGTTTTGGCCGGAAACCATCGCGGTAATGCCGGATGGCATCGGGGTTCTGTCAATGATTGCGCTCGCTGTAGCAACTGCCGTGCCGAGATCACCATAAGCAAGATTGGCTGTTATGACAGCGACACGTTCCTGAGCAATCCGGCGCACTTCGGCCGGGCCACGTGCAACACGGATATCGGCGACCGATTCGAGCGTAACAGGTCGTTTGGCTGCCGGATTTACGATCAGTTTGCGGATGTCGTCGATGCTGGCCTGGTGCGTGTCGACGCTTTTCACCAGCACATCAATTTTCTTGTCTCTCCAGGTATAGCGGGTTGCCAGCTCACCGCGCACGTTTGCCACAACCCGGTCGGCGATTTCTCTGACCGTGAGCCCTAACGCTGCTGCACGTTCCTGATCGAACAGGATCTGGATTTCAGGATTACCGGACTCAATCGTCGTTTTCAAATCGGTGAAACGATCGGCGGTGGACAATTCGCTTAACAGCGCCTGGCTAACAGATTCCAGGCCGGCAAGATCGAACCCGGAGATTTCGATTTGCAGGGGGCTTGCGAACGTCATGAGTCCAGGGCGGCTGAATTCATACTGCACGCCCGGCAACATCGCCAGTTCCTGGCGCATGGTGTCCATCGCGCTGTCTTCTGCGACGCGTCCGGCGCCGGGTTTCAAGGTAATACTCAGCGTGCCGGTATTTTCTCCGGAGTCGACTGGGTTGGCATCAAGTCGATTTCCGGTACCGGCAACTGAGTAACTGAGCTCCACATTTTCGATGTCACTGGTGACGTTTTGGGCCACCTGGATCGCACGATCGGTCTCCGCCAACGGAGCTCCGGGTGCGAGTCTCAGGTCGACGCTGAACTCGCCTTGTGACAACTGCGGAATAAGTTCTGTTCCCAGGCGCGGGATAAGCAGCATTGTTGCAGCGAATATTGCTGCTGCACCTGCAACGACAACCGCGCGATGGCCGAGTGACCAGCGTAGCAGCGGCACATAGCCTTTTGCGGTTATGAGATACAGCCGTTGCATTAACTGCGATGGCAACCACAGGATGGCCCAGAAAAGCCACTTTACGCCCAGGAAGGCAATGCCAAACAGGCGCACTACATATGCGACGCCGCGGGTGAACCAGCTGGGCGGAGAATCCTCTCCAACCTCAACGTAACGCGAGCCGGTACCCAGTGCAGCGAGCATAGGAATCAGGGTAAGCGCAACAATCAGGGAAAAGGCCAGTGCGAATGTGACGGTCAGGGCCTGGTCGCGAAAAAGTTGCCCGGCAATACCACTGATAAACACCATTGGGAAAAATACGGCGATTGTTGTCAGCGTAGACGCAATGACGGCAGCGGAAACTTCGGTCGTACCATTGCGCGCGGACTCCAGAATTCCCTGGCCTTGTTCGCGCTTTCTGACGATGTTTTCCAAAACAACAATGGCATTGTCTACCAGCATGCCAACGGCCAGCGCGACCCCGCCAAGTGACATGATGTTGAGCGAGACATCATATGAGTACATCAGGAGGAATGTGCCAATCACCGATACAGGAATCGCGACGGCGATAATCGTTGTCGCACGTGCATCCCTCAGGAAGCCATACAGAACCATGATTGCCAGCATTCCACCAATGAGAGCGGCTGACGTTACCTGTTGAATAGCGGCGGAAATGAATTTCGACTGATCGTAGGTCTTGACGAGTTCCAGGTTGTCGGGAAGCGATTCGCGAATTTGCTCCAGCCTCCGCTCTACCCGGTTAGCAACCTGTACCGTGTTGGCATCCCCCTCCTTGTAGATGGCCAGTTCGACCGACTCACGGCCTTTTACCCGGGTAATTGCTTCGCGTTCCTTGTATCCGCGGGTAACGGTAGCGACGTCGCGCAAGTAGACCGGACGACCTTCAACGTTGGCGATGATCGCGTCGGCGAATTCCGCAACTGTTTGAAACTCGTTGATTGTTCGGACGAGAAATCTCTGTGTGCCTTCTTCCAGGCGTCCGCCCGACAGGTTTACGTTTTCCGCACGGACTCGCTCTGCAATTTGATCGATACTGAGTCCAAGTTGTGCGAGTTTTTGCTGGTCTACCTGGATCTGAATCTCGTCTTCGAGACCACCGCTTACTTTTACCGCGGCCGTCCCTTCTTCAGCTTCCAGGTCATTTTTAATCCTGTCTTCCGCGAGCCGGCGCAGCGCTTTTAGACTGGCCTCGACCGCGGCTGTGTCAGTTGCGGTACCACCTTCATCTTTCTGCAGCAGCCCCAGGCGCATGATGGGCTCTGACGATGGATCGAAGCGCAGCAACAGCGGGCGCCTGGCCTCGAGTGGTAACTCGATAATGTCGATTTTCTCGCGTACATCGACACCGGCAATGTCCATGTCGGTGCCCCACAGGAATTCCAGCGTTACGTCAGATTGACCGGATCTGGAAACCGATCGAACGAGGCGTACGTTGCGGATGACGCCGACCGCTTCTTCGATCGGCTTGGTCAGAAGGTTCTCGACCTCCACCGGTGCTGCGCCAGTGAGTTCCGTTCGTACCGTAATTGTCGGGTACGAAATGTCAGGTAGAAGATTCACTTTGAGGCGCGACAAGGAGACCATGCCAAAAAGCACGACGGCGACTGTAAACATCACTATTGTGACGCGGCGTTCGGTTGCTATTTCAATCAGTCTTCGCATGTGGATTTCTTGTCGTCAGGTTCCGGTGATCGTTATTCAGGTAAAGATTCGTTATCAGCGGTGCTGGTCGTGGTTGCCGGCGCATTGATTACTGAAATTTTTGAGCCATCTTTCAGGCTGGTCTGGCCGACCACAACAATTTCGTCCATGTCGTCCAGACCTTGCAACACTTCAATCTGTCCACTCTCGGCATACCCGGTGCTGATTAACCGGCGCTCGACAATGTCTTCGCTGACAATAAAAACGGAGGACTGCCCGGCACTTTCAACTATCGCGCTACGCGGGATCTGCAATGCGTTGGCATGCATGTCAAAGACAATTCCGATGCGACCGAACATTCCTGGTTTCAATCGCCGGGAGGCGTCGGATACCTCGATGCTGATCTTGAAGGTGCCGGTTTCAGGATCGACTATCGGACTTATGCGTGCGACAACAGCTTCGAAACTTGCGCCCGAGAGCGCATCTACGTCAATAATTACTTTCTGGCCTGGTTCGATGCGCCGGTATTCCCTCTCCGGTACATGCAGATACGAAATAAGCGGTTCCAGGCTGGTGACTTTAAAAGCCTGCTCGTTAACGTCAATTGTATTGCCGACCTTGATGAATCGCTCAGATACTACGCCGTCGATTGGCGCGCGAATCTCGGTGTAGCCGAGCTCAAGCTCTGCAAGATCAAAAGTTGCCTGTAGTGCTTCCATCTCGTAACGGATTTTCTCGAAGTCGCCCTCGCTTACCAGGCCCTTACCCTTAAGATCGACGTTGCGCTGGTAGTCGCGCTGCAATTTCCGGAGATTCGCCTCAGCCTGTTCCTTCTCCAGTCGCAGACGATCGCCGTCCAGGCGAGCGAGCACCTGACCGCTGCGGACATCGTCGCCTTCCTCGGCAAGAACTTCACGAATTTCGCCGCCAACTTTGGCAATTACGGTGGCGTCGGCAAACGCTTCAATAGGGGCGGTACCGGAGTAAACAGCGTAAATATCACCGCGGGTCGGTAATGCAGTTTCGACAGGGATAGCGGGACTTTCATCCTCTTCAGTTTCAGCTACGACTTCGTCGCTGCCCTGCTGGCATGAAGCCAACAGGACCGCAGCTAATACCAATCCCGGCAATAACCGTCTCGGCGTCATTACGATTTCCTTTTGATCTGGTGTATCCATCTATATGTGGATTAGTGCTGGGACGATCAATCAACCCGTGACGGATGTCCCGGTCTGAATGCTTGCGAGAACCTTGCTGCCGTCACGCAGGCCGCCCTGACCAGTAACGATTATCTGTTCATTAGCGGCGAGACCGTCGAGTACTTCAACGCGCCCATTTGATTCGATACCGGTAACGATCGTACGTCGCTCGGCGGCGCCATCTGTCACTACATAAACAACTGTCTGGCGGTCTTCCCGAACTATTGCCGCGGCAGGAATAAGCAACGCATCAACATGCTTTTCGTAGGCAATATCGAATCGAGCAAACATTCCGGGGGCAAGCAGTCCGGCTTTGTTATCGATGTAAGCTGTAGCGCGAAATGTGCCGTTCCTGGCGTCCACTGTCGGGCTGATGCGCGCAATGGTAGCTGCGAATGTGATGTCGGGCATGGCGTCGACATGAATTTCTGCGCTGTGACCTGCAGCGAATTTCGTCAACTCGCTTTGCGGAATTTTCAGATAAGCGACCAGCCTTGAGGTGTCGGTAATTTTGAATGTCGAATCGCTGACAACGATATGCTGGCCGACTTTAACGTCGCGTGCAGAAACGATTCCGGATATAGGTGCGCGAATTTTGGTGTAGCTGTAATTAAGGCGTTTCAATTCGTAGCTCGCGTTGAGCGCGTCCATGTCGAAGCTCAACCCCTCAACTGCCGATGCACTAACCAGTCCTCTTTTCTGCAAACTTACAAAGCGCTTATGTTCATTGCGGACTTGATCCAGCGCAGATTTCGCCTGCAGCATCTGTAATCGCAGCCTTTCGCCGTCCAGACGGGCAAGAACCTGTCCTGCCACAACCCGGTCGCCTTCCTCTACCAGTAGCTGAATGATTTCACCCTCAACTTTTGCCAGCACGGGTGCTTCTGCGTCGGGAGAGATCGCGGTGGTTGTGTGATAGGTCGCGAAAATGTCGCCTTTACTCGCCGCTGCAACTTCAACTGGCAGTGCACTTACGCTGGCCTGCGTATCGCTGCTGGCGTCTTGTGCAACTTTTGCATCGACATCGCCGCATCCAGCCAGGCTGATGCCGAGTGTTGCAGCGAGCGTGATAATGGCAATAGTCCTGAAATTCATTGGTGTCCCCGGAGGCAAGTCAGTCGGCCAGTAAGGCCATATGGTGTTGTAGTGAAGTATAACACTAGATAACTATAACGCAAGATTGTGATCAGTAATCTGGATTTCAAAATATTCTCAATAATTTCAAATAGTTAGTATGATTCCATGCTCGAAACGAGGCGGAAATCAGGATTCCGTTGCTGGACCAGGCTAATTATTTCGGCAATTTGGCTCGCTTTCCTGGCTGCTGGCCGCAACATTGATCCGTACAGAAAACACCTCCCGTCTTACATCTTCAGTACTTAGATGCACGCCGTGCTCTTTTGGATTGAACAGTACGGGAAGGGGGAAGGGAGTCGGGCCTGGGATATCGGCTTGCCGCGGTGACCGTGAATCCAGTCGGTCATGCCAAACATCGCGGCAGCACGCCGCTCCTGCGTCAATACGCTACAGGAGTGAAATGCGCGCTATGCGCTCCAGCGATCTAGGATACCGCGCGAGAAATCCTGGCTTCCCGTGCGGTACGCCGTGCTGCCAGGCGTGCGGCAACTCTCGCCTGGATCATCAGCAGGCTGGGCGTCAGGAATAATGTCAAAATCGTCGCAAACGCCAGGCCACCGGCAACCGATGATGACAACTGGGTCCAGTACTGGGTTGAAGGTGCGCCGACCGAAATATCACGATTGACCAGGTCGATATTGAGTGCAAAGACCATCGGCAGCAAACCAAGAATAGTGGTGACCGTGGTCAGCAGTACCGGCCGCAAGCGTACCGCGCACGTTCTGACAATTGCGTCGAACGCCTCATTGCCACGTTGGCGCAAAACGTTATAGGTGTCGATAAATACAATATTGTTATTCACCACAATGCCGGCCAGCGTAATCACACCGACGCCACTCATCACGATACCAAACGGCTTGTTCATGATGAGGTGGCCGAGCAAAACACCACCCGTGGAAAATACAACGGCGGTGAGAATCAGGAATGCCTGAAAAATGCTGTTGAACTGGGTAACGAGAATAATGGCCATGACAGCAATCGCGATCATCATTGCCTTGCCAAGAAACGCTGATGCCTCGTTTTGCTCTTCATTGCCACCACGAAATTCGACGCTCACACTCGGATCAATATCGAGAAACGGCAACAACTCAGACATCTGGGCAACAATGTCTCCGTCGAGAAAGCCTTCCTGCACATCTGCATCCACCCGCATCGTACGCCGCATATCTGTACGTTGAACAGTGCTTACCTTGTTTGCAGGAACGCGTTTAACGAAATTACTTATCGGAACAAGACCGTCACTGGTGGGTATTCGCAACTCGTCAATTTGTGCAAGGTTGCGACTGGCATAGGGGTAGCGGACGCGAATATCGATTTCATCTTCCGCATCGTCGGGGCGATACTCGCCAATCTTGATACCGTTGGTCACGAGCTGAATCATGCTGCCGACCAGCGTGATATCCGCACCGAACCTGGCGGCTTGCGCTCTGTCTACCTGGATCTGCCACTCGATGCCGGGCAAAGGTCTTGTATCTTCAATATTCAGCAAGCCGTCAATCGATTCCAGCGCTATACGCACTTTGCCGGTGGCGTCCGCGAGAATATCGGGGAAACGCGATGACAGCTCAATCTGGATTGGTTTGCCTTGTTGGGGGCCGTCTTCCGGCTTGCGCGCCTGGATAGAAATTCCCACCAGTCCGGCAACACTCGCACGAACTTCATCCAGTATTACATCTGCCTTGCGACGCTCGTCCCACTCAACGAAGTTCAGCGTTATTGAGCCGATCAGGTCCTCTGCAGCGCCACGGCCAGCACCGCCGGTTTTTGTATAGACGCTTTCAACTTCGTCAAGGTCCAGTACATAGGCTTCAACCTGGCGCACGAGAACGTCCTTTTCATCGATCGAAAGATCGCCGCGAGCACGAATATCTATATTCGCAAATTCAGGTTCTATGTCGGGAAACAGCTCCATGCCCTTGCCGAAAAACGCGAAGGCGATATAGATTCCGACAAGAACCATAAAAACTGCGCCGACATTCAGCCATGGTCGCTGCAAGGAGCGCTTCAAAAACTGGATATAGCTCCCGGTCAAACCGGTCACTGTGTCGAGATCTCCGGTTTCCGCGGCAGTCAGGTTTCGCCTTGCTTCGTCACTCATCGCGCCAGTAGAGCCAAACATAGAACCAAGCGTCGGCACAAAGAGCAGGGCCATCAGCAATGAAGCAAGCAATACCGCTATTAGCGTAATGGGCAGATATTTCATGAACTCACCCATAACGCCCGGCCAGAACGCCAGCGGTATGAACGCTGCCAGCGTTGTGCCGGTCGAAGCGATGATTGGCCATGCCATGCGTCGCGCTGCGCTTGAATAGGCGTCGTGCCGATCAATGCCTTCCGCCATGCGTCGGTCAGCTAACTCGGTAACTACAATCGCGCCATCAACCAGGAGCCCGACAGCCATGATGAGTGCGAACAGGACCATCATATTAATACTGATGCCGAATGATGCAATTGTGAGTATCGCGAGCAGGAAACTGCCGGGGATCGCAACGCCGACGAGAATCCCGGCCCTGACGCCGAGTATTCCGATAATAATAATAAACACGAGCAGAACTGCCGATATGACGCTGTTCTGCAGATTGGAAAGCATGCGGTGCACATCTTTCGACTTGTCACGAGACGCGACAATGGTGATGCCATCAGGCCAGTATGCTTTTTCAGATTCGATGAGCGCTTTTACGTCCTCGACGGTGCCAATTACATTTGCGCCACCACGCTGAACAACCTCGATGGCCAGTGCGCGTTCTCCATTGAGGCGTGCGTAACTCTCTGCATCTTTATAAGTCCGTCGAACCTCGGCAACATCCTTAAAATGCACGATGCGGTCACCGACCGCCTTGATCGGCATTTCAAGTACATCGCTGGCAGACTCAAATACACCCGGAACCTTTACGGGAAATCGCCCCTCGCCGGTATGCAAGGCACCTGCAGCAACCAGTTTGTTGTTGCGCGTGATGAGCGACAATATTTGTGCCTGATCAAGGCCATAACTTTCCATTGCGAGCGGATCGATGACAACTTCCATCAATTCCTCGCGTACACCAACCAGGTTTACTTCGAGGACACCGGTTATGCCTTCTATCTTTTCCTTCAGGTCCCTGGCGAGAATCGTCAGCGTTCTTTCGGGCACGTCGCCCGCCAGGTTAAGAACCAGCATCGGGTCAAAACGGGAGAACTTGACCTCGGTTACGACAGGTTCTTCTGTTTCCCCGGGAAGTTTGGCTTTCGCCGCATCAACTTTAGCGCGCGTATCCTGCAGGGCAACATCAATAGAAGTGTTGGCATCGAATTCGATCTGAACATTGGCGCCACCTTCATAGGCGCTTGCAGTCAGCTCCTTGATTCCCTCGATAGTCCGCAGTTCCTGTTCCATCGGGCGAACGAGGAGTCGCTCGGCGTCTTCCGGTGAAATGCCGTCGTGCTTCATGCTTATGTAGACGACAGGGATGTCCAGGTCCGGCTCGGCTTCCTTGGGAACGTTGGCGTAGGTGATTACGCCTGCAACGATGATTACCGCCAATGACATGATGACGGTCCTCGACCGCTGCATTGCGGATTCGATGATTTGCATTGCTAGTCGTCCTGCGTTCCGGACTTGATCGCGACGGCAGTCTCAATATCATCTTCGGGAACTGCATCGACCAGCGCGCCTTCATTAACAAAGCCCTGGCCGACTGTAATAATTGTCATCAAATGCGGTAATCCTGCGATCCAGATGCCATCACTCGATGACATAACAATATCTGCACGATAAAACTCGACCACGCCAGCATCATTCAGTGTTTTGACGCCAAGGTTTCCAGCATCGTCGAGCGTCAACAGAGATGGCGATACGCGCTGCGCGGAAACCGTTTCACCCGGGATCATGAGTTTCGCCGTCATCCCTGCGCGATAAGCGCCATCCGAGTTGTCAATTGCCAGCTCGACAGTAAACGTGCGGGTCGCTTCGTCAGCAACAGGCGCCATATAACGAACGACGCCAGTCACCATTTCTCCAGTTGCTAATTCAGCCGTGCCTTCTTCGCCCTTCGTAACGTAATGCGCGTCATACTCGGAAATGCTGGCGCGCACTATCAATGTCCGGTCATCAACAAAAGATGCGACCGGGTCGCCTCTCTTCACGAAGTCACCAATCTCGACGTGTCGTTCCTGCAACGCACCGTCAAAAGGCGCGCTGATGACCATGTAGTTGATGTCCAGCTCTGCACGCGTCAATTCTGCCTTTGCTGCTTCCAGCAAAGCCGCCGCTTCTTGCAGCTGGGCTTCGGAAACGTAACTCTCACCCTGGAGTTTTTCACGTGCGGCGTATTCCAGTTCTCTCTGCTTCACCGTAGCGGAAGCCTGAGCCAGTCGTGCGTGGCGATCGCGTTCATCAAGCCGCACGATCACATCGCCGCGATCCAGTCGATCACCTCGTTCCCGACCCACTGCAACAATCCGCCCGTCGGTCTCGGCATTGATGTCAACAACGCGCGCGGGTGCAGTTCTGCCGTTGACCGCTATGGTCCGCGTTACTTCTTCGGCAGTCTGACGACGAACACGAACGCCAGGGCGTGCTTCGGTTTCCTGTTTTGCGACTTGCGCATTATCAGGGTCGCTGTTCTCGTTACCGATTTGTCCGCTAATAAGCCACAACCCGATAGCAGTCGTGATCGCCGCAGAAATAAGCCAGGACTTGTAACGTTTCAGGTTTTCAAATTGCATTTTCATTAAGCCTTGTAAAAAAGTCTTGTAGCAAGCCGTGCTAACCAGTGGCGGATTGCAGGTCTTCGTTATCTGCTTCCGTCAGCATCGCGCGGTTGTCTTCAATGTATTGTTTGAATGAGGAGGCCATGTGTTTACCAAAGCCCGCAACGAACTGCGCGCCCGGCGGCATGGTCGGGCATTCACAGGTTTTAAATTCCTCAATCAAAACGAGAAACTCCTCGATCTCTGCCAGTTTGTTCCTGAACATCGTGTCGACCTGTTCTTCCGGCATGAGATGTGCGAACCACAGGCTCGCGAGAAATTCTGATCTGACCTTGTGAGCCGGGTTTGGGTTGTCCAGCCCTTGCATGAGTTCCTCACGACCCTTGGCAGTGATGCTGTAGACCTTACGATCCGGCTTGCCGTCCTGGGGGACGTGCTCGAATTCCACCAATCCGTTTCTTGCGAGCGTGGCAAGCGCCGGGTAAATGGACCCGTACCCGGCAGGAAAAAAGTGGCCGAATGACGACTCGAAATTCTTTTTCATGTCGTAGCCGGAGGCATCGCCGTCCGTCAGCATTCCGAGGCAAACTGTTTTGACATCCATAGATCCATTCCTTGCGGGCCTCGTCTGGCCCTATATCGGGTCGATGTATATATATCGGGGCGATGCATACTATCAGTTTGATATATAAAAGCCAGTAAATCGATATAAGGAATTGTGCTTAGTCATAAACTTATGTAAAACAACGGCTTATGGTGATGATGGCAAGGACTCCTGGCGGAATCGCCCCCGGCAGTGGTCGAAAAAGACAAATTCGAGGCGCAGGAGGGGGCTGGCGTCTTACCAGTGCCTGGCTGCTGCCTGCATCGTGCGCGGAACTCGTGGCGTGGATTGGTGCGTCAGCGCAAATACCCGCCTACAGAAAATACTGCGATAGATACGGATTCATCATCCGGTTTTCGGGGTCAAACTGACGGCGGATTTTGCGAAAGAACTCCAGTCGACTGCCAAACGCGGGAAGCGCGTAGTCTGCAGGAACCTCCAGCGTCTGATTGAAGACGGGGACACCGCCCCAGTGTCTTGCGAAGTCGCCAAAATCGATGGCGAAGTCTCCCCATCCTTTCGCCTGCGTCGATATCGCCCGCAGCGCGATCATCGGTTCGTCAAAACTTGGCGACAGCAACGCAGACCGGTCCCGGCTGATTCTGAAGCCGACTGTTGGCATATCGCAGCGGAATCCGCTGTCCTTGTGAATGCGCAGGCAGAACTCGCGATACGCTTGCACCACAATCGCGAAATCTGCGGCCGGGAAAAACCAGGTTGAGTAATGCAGACGTCGTGCGGCGTCGTCACCTTTTGAACTGCTCATCTGTGCGGTGAAGTTACTTCCGGAATTGACCAGTCGCGTGCTGACCAGGCCCTGGGTCATCTTGCTGACCTCGTCAATGAGTCGGTAACGCATGCCTGCAACCGGGACCACCCGGTTGATGGACTTAAAAACATGCGGCAAGACGGTGCTTTCGCCCCAGTCCTTGATTTTCCATGGAATGCGATGTCCTGCGCGAGCGTCGGGACTATGCCGACGCAGATCGAGATACACACGATTGCGAAATGGCAGCAGAAAATACTTTAGCCCGACATCGAGGTTTGACAGTCGCTCGGAGACAGCGGCGAATTGCTCAAACGTACAGCGACGATGCGTTACTGAAAATACTCTGATTGGCCGAACTTTTAGCTCAACTTCATAAATGATGCCGAGCATGCCAAAGCTGAGGCGAAAAGCGTTTAACAGATTGTTCTGATCGCTTCTTACGTGGATCGGTTTGCCATTTGGCGTAATCACCCGAATGCTCTTAACCTGGGAGGCAAAGAATGCACCGTCATCGCCGAACGCTGGCCCGATACACGCTCCGGCGACGGCGCCACCGACGGTACGGCTCATCAGGTCGTGGGCACCGGCGAGCTCGAGACCGTGTTTTGCAAGTTCTCCTGCAAGGTCACCAATTCGCACCCCGGCCTGCACAGTCACTGTGTCGCCGTAGGTATCGATGTTCCTGATTTCATCAAGTGCTGAAACGTCTATAACCGTTCCGGCGGCAGAAGATGTACAGTCCGTGGCGGAGCTGTTGGCGCCGACAGGACGAAATGGTGTTCGATAGCGCGAATCGGGAGCTAGCGCATCGCGAATTTCCCGCACTTTGACGGGGTGCAAAACTGTAGGTGCGGACTGCTTATGTAAACGAAACCTGCCCGATCGACGGACACTCACGGCATTAACTGACATTGCTGACTCCAAAATCGAATGGGACGAGATTCGATGCTTGAGTCCAGGCACACGCCAAAAAACAATCGTCATCGGGCGATAATGCAGTCAGAGTTGCCTGGCGAAAGCCGCAAACATGAGGTTCTGAGCGCTCGAACGAGTCGACCTCACCGATTTGGCAACCCCGCTGTCATAGGTTTCCCCTTAGACCGGTAGTTTTGCGACCCCTCCTTTCGGAAGGTGTGCCTTTTTCAAACGTTGGATTATCGTTGCACACTGGCAAACAGGCTGTCAATTTTGCTGCAAAGTTTTTTCCAGATGATGTTAAATTACGTACTTCTGAAACACTATTTTTCGTGATTTGAAAACCGATTGACCTGGGAGTGCAGTGCCATGTTGTTGTTCCGATTATCGTTAGTTTTTGCGCCTGCTTTGTTGCTGGCCACGCTGTCGCATGCCGGTTCCGTAATCGAATTCGAGACAGTTGAACATGCAACGGGCTCGCCGCTTTCCGGCACAGTGAAGTTGTCGACACAGGGGAGTATGACTCGCCTGGACATCGACTCCACCGGCGGTGATGCTGGTCTTATATTTGATTCCGGCAAGGGTGAGCTGGTTATACTTGACTATGAAGACAAGAAATACTTCGTCATGACGCGTGAACAGATGGACGCGATGGCAGTACAGGTCAGTGATGCCATGCAAAAAATGGAAGAGGCGCTTGCGGCAATGCCACCCGAGCAGCGGGCGATGGCCGAGCAAATGATGAAAGGCAGAATGCCGCAACAGGCACCAGCGCAATCTCAGCCAAAATCGACCATCAGCAAAACCGGTGGCAGTGGTTCAGTCGCTGGTCTGGACTGTGATAACTATGAGGTATCACAGGCGGGGCGAAAAATTCGCGATATGTGCGTAACGCCATGGGATGAGATTGATGGAGGTCGCGAATCCACGGACGCGATGATGGCGATCGCAGATTTTTTCTCTGGAATACGAGATGCGGTAACTGCTGCTGGTGGTATGACTGCGCTCGATCATCAGCAGGAAATGTTCGCGCACATGAAGGATCTGAATGGCTTCCCGGTGTCATCGAAATCGTTCAACGATGACGGCGTACTGACAAGTGAATCCAGATTGATATCCAACGAAAGTGTCAGCCTTGCTCCGGGCGATTTCGCACCGCCCGCCGGCTTTAAGCAGCAGGAAATGTTTTAGTCCTTACGACCGGGAAAGCAGTCCTGCAGATCATTCTTTGCCTGCTCGGGAGGCGAATTGTTAATATCCGTATGCTTTCGACCGCGGTAAAATATTGCCATGGATAAAAATATGTTACCCGCGAATGCTGTGCTCGCCGCCAACCGTATTGGTGCTCACATCAGAGAGACGCCACTGGATTACTCGCCAGCTCTAAGCGAGTTGAGCGGTGCGAATGTTTACCTGAAACTCGAAAATCTGCAGCACACAGGTTCTTTCAAATTGCGTGGTGCTTTCAACAAGTTATTGTCGCTTACACCGGAGGAGCGCGCGGCGGGTGGTGTTGCGGCATCCAGCGGCAATCATGGGGCGGCGATTGCCTATGCCATGAGCAAACTGGGCGTTACCGGCGTCATTTTCGTCCCGGAGCAAACATCGCCGACGAAAGTGGACGCGATAAAACGTGCCGGCGGGGAAGTGCGTTTCTTCGGTAACGACGGACTGGACACCGAGATGCACGCGCGCGAGTACGCCGAGCAAAACGACATGGTCTATCTGTCTCCCTATAACGATCTTGACGTTATTGCCGGGCAGGGCACTTGTGGTGTTGAAATAGCCAGGCAGTTGTCCGCTATAGATGCCGTGTTCATTGCGGTTGGTGGTGGCGGGCTAATCAGTGGTGTGGGTTCATTCCTGAAATCAGTCAATCCCGCGACCTCGGTTATTGCATGTCAGCCGCTGGCGTCTGCAGTGATGACGGAGTCGGTCAAAGCAGGAGAGATACTTGATCTTCCCAGCGAGCCAACGCTGTCTGACGGTACTGCCGGCGGCATCGAAGCCGGTTCGATTACATTCGATATTTGTCGCGACCTGGTAGATGACTATCAGGTTGTTACGGAAGAGCAGATTGCTGCAGCAATGTGCCTGTTCATAGACTCGCATCACATGTTGCCGGAAGGCGCTGCCGGGGTCGCCATTGCAGGTTTCCTGGCAAGCGCGGAAAAGTACCAGGGCAAGAACGTCGTCATCATTGTTTGCGGTGGCAACATAAGTCGGGAAACGCTGAAGAAAGTTATCTGACTATGTCCAGGACCAGAGCGTGGAACTGGTTGTCGAAAAATTGTTCCAAACACTCTCACTCAGTTACCAGGTGCGGTAAATGAAAACGGCAATACTGCTCGTAGCCCTGACAATTCTATATGCCGCTGCTGCGGACGGTGCATCAACCGCATTCGTCAATGTCAATGTTATTCCAATGACATCCGATACTGTCATGTACAACCGAACAGTTATTGTGACGGATGGCAGGATAGCTACGATCGGTAACGTTGACAGCACATCACTGCCGGCAGATGCGGTCGTAGTGGATGGCACTGATCGATATCTTCTCCCCGGGCTTGCGGAGATGCACGGCCATGTTCCGGGTGGCTCGGCGCAGAGCTTGTCGCGAGTTCTAAGTCTCTATGTGGCCAATGGCGTTACCACGGTTCGCGGAATGTTGGGACAGCCATCGCATCTTGAACTGCGAAAGCGTATCGCCACGGGAAAAACGCTGGGCCCCAGGCTCATCACTTCAGGGCCCTCACTGAACGGTCGTAGTGTAAGCAGTCCTGAGGCGGCCATTGCCATGGTCGAGGCGCAGCATGCGGCCGGCTACGATTTCCTGAAAATTCACCCGGGACTGACGTGGCCGGAATTCGAGGCCATGGCCGCAACAGCCAGGCGGCTCGGGATGCCTTTTGCCGGTCATGTTCCGGAAGATGTGGGCATCCGCCGTGCGCTGGATGCGGGCATCGCGACGGTTGACCATCTCGATGGGTACATGCCGGCATTGTTGCCAGTGAATGATGATCCATTGGGCGGTCTGGGCGGTTTTTTCGGCGTTTTCATCGCCGATCAGGCGGACGAAACGAAGATCGCGGATATCGTGGCCGCGACAGCCGCGGCAGGCGTCTGGAATGTACCTACCGAGTCATTATTTCAACACGCAACGTCTGCCGCAATTGATCTTGACGAAATGGTTGACTGGCCGGAAATGATTTACATGCCGGCAGCAACGGTGTCGCAATGGCACGCGGCCAAACGAGATTTGCTTGACGATGCTAACTACGACGCTGCAACGGCGGCGCGGGCAGTCCGCATCAGGCAGCGCTTGATCACTGAGTTACACGCGGCCGGCGCCGGGCTATTGCTTGGCTCTGATTCGCCGCAGATTTTCAACGTGCCAGGATTTGCCATTCATCGGGAACTGGAATTCCTGGTAGAGGCAGGGCTGACGCCATTCGAGGCGCTCGAGACAGGTACCGTGAACGCTGCGAAATTCTTCGGTTGGGAGACTGAATTGGGTTCCGTAACGCCCGGTAAGGTCGCGGATCTCGTGCTTCTCGACGCCAATCCATTGCAGGACATTTCGAATTCACGCCGGGTTCATGGCGTCATGCTGAACGGTCGATGGCTTTCCCGTGGAGATATTGACGCTTTGCTGGAGCAATACGAGCGCTAGTCCGCGCCCCGCCTCATCTTTTCCACGCAGGGTTGCAACCATTTTGTCACTGGCAGACTCTAAATTGAGTACGGTTCGGCAAAATCTGGTCAACTAAATACCAAGGGGCTTCCATCATGCGCAGCATACTGATTATGGCGATGTTTACAGTCAGCCTGGCAAACGCCGCCTGGAATGAATACGAAGAAGAGCGGGATCTTAATCTTGGTGCCGATGGCATCAGCACACTCGAGATCGAGGCAGGTGCGGGTAGCCTGGAAATCGTTGGTGTATCCGGCTCGGACGAAATTGTCGTTAGCGCAACTATCTATGTGCCTGAAGAGGATGAAGAAAAGGCGCGCAAAGAAATTGAATCGCATTTAGTGCTTAGCCTGGAAAAAGACGGCAACAATGCGGTACTGAAGAGTTATTTCAATGAGTCCTTCGTGAGTTTTGGCGATAGCCCTCATGTTCAGCTTGAAGTGCTTGTGCCGGAACGGTTGGGTTTGAACATTGATGATGGATCGGGATCGATTGTTGTGGAAAATGTTTCGGGAAATATTGAGATTGAAGATGGTTCCGGATCGATTTTGATGACCAATGTAGGTGGTGATGTGGAAATCGATGATGGCTCAGGTTCGATCTCTGTCGAAGGCGTTCGCGGTGATCTGTTCATCGGCGATGGCTCAGGCAGTATTAAAGTCCGTGAGGTCGCAGGTAGTGTAACTGTCGACGATGGCTCCGGAAGTATTAACGTTTCCGATGTCGAGAAGGATCTGATCATTGAAGAAGAGGGTAGCGGTTCGCTGAATTTCTCGAATATCGGTGGTCGGGTAGAGAAAGAAGGCTAACTCGTATTGTCGAAATTCGCTGCGGGTCAGCGGACGTCGCGACTCCACGTGAAATAAGCGGCTGGCACGATAGCGTATAGCCCCTCTGAGACGAATTATTCTCCGGGGAGCGATTTCATGAGCAATAAGACAACCTACGATCAACGATTGCTTGATCTTTACGATCGTTACGCCCACGGGTTTATCAGTCGACGGCAGTTTCTCGATCGGGCCGCAGCGGTAACGGCCAGTGGTATGTCTGCTGCAGCGATACTCACTGCGCTTAGCCCGGATTACGCGCTCGCTAACCAGGTCGCTGCGGACGATCCGTCGATTACAGTCAGCTACCAGGAATATTCGTCCCCGCAGGGCGCAGGTACGATGCGTGGTTACCTGGCTGTACCGACCGGTGTGGACGAAAAAATGCCCGGTGTTGTGGTAATCCACGAAAATCGCGGGCTGAATCCATACATCGAAGACGTCGCCAGGCGAGTTGCGAAGGCAGGGTTCATCGGCTTCGCTCCTGATGCGCTGACACCGCTTGGTGGATATCCCAGCAACGATGACGACGGCCGCAGCATGATGCAAGAACGCGACCGCAATGAGATGCTTGAAGACTTTGTTGCAGCGGTCGGATATGTGCAAGCCCATGAACAATGTAATGGAAAGGTCGGCTGCGTCGGCTTCTGCTACGGCGGTAGTGTCTCGAACGAACTTGCCGTTCGCCTGCCTGAACTTGCCGCGGCTGTACCATTTTACGGGCAACAACCGGCGACAGAAGACGTCGCAAAAATACGCGCGCCATTACTGATTCATTACGGTGAACTCGACGCGCGGGTCAACGAAGGCTGGCCCGCCTACAAATAGGCGCTCGACGCGGCTGGTCATGAATACAGCGCCTATACCTAATACTGGCGCAAATCACGGTTTTCACAATGACACAACACCACGTTATGACAAGGACGCGGCGGAGCTTGCCTGGCGTCGGACCATTGAATTTTTTCGCGATAATCTGGTCTGAGATAGTGTCAGCAGGCGTTCTGGTCATTGTCTGGTCACAACGCTCCGTGTGCATCAGTTATCACCGGGAGTGTGCCCCCTGGTGATGCCTGAAAGAGCCCTGCCGGGGCCTGCCAGGAAACAGGACTTCCAACAGCCTGCTAGAATTACTGGTATTACCGGAGATCGTGACTATGGGCATCCGCTTTACTTTTCTGGCAATTACGCTCCTGGCCGGCCCGTTTTGCTGGGGTCAGGGCGCTGACAGAATTAATCGCGATCAAAATCCGACGACTATCATCGGGCCGCGCAATCTTCCTTTGTATGACGGCGCCCAGGAATTGCTCGCAGGTAATAACGCCGAGGGCGTACGGCTGACCCATGAAGGGTTGCTGCTGGCTAGCGGGCGGCGCGAGAGAGAAGCGGGGTTATCGAACCTGTGCGCCGGGTATATCAAGCTGCAGCTCTATGACAAAGCGCTTACTTACTGTGACATGCTGCTAGCGAGCAATGACAGAAGCTGGCGTGGTTTTAACAACAGAGCAGTGATTTATATAATGACCGAACAATGGGAAAAAGCAGAGCAGGATCTTATCCATGGTGAGGCCCTGCATCCTGGCGCAAAGACCATGAAAGTCGCCCGCGCCATGTATATGGATGCGGTGCATCCGGTGGCGCCGGAAATTGAGATCGACGACAGACAACGACTGGAAAATGAGCAAAAAGACCAGCAATAGGACGAGCAGTACGTTTACTGCTGCCGCAGTATCACTGGGCATTCTGCTTGGATTTGGAACTGCCATAGCCTTTGCGGAAAACGAATCATCAGTGGTTACCCATATATTCGATACGTCTACCGATCGCGTCCCTTTGGTAACCGCATTTCCAAAATACCCGTCTGTTGCCCGACGCGACAGGATAGAGGGCGAAGCTACCGTGTGTTTCAAGATCAAGACAAACGGCAAGATTTCCAGACCGTCGATGCGCGAAAGCTCGCACAGGATTTTTGCCAGGCCAACAATGCGTGCCATAAAAAAATCGACGTTCGAGCCGCTCGGCCCGAGCCAGGTACTGGCAACGGCAAAGACCTGTAGAACGTATCGATTCAGATTGGAGCCTGTCGTCGCAACAGACGATTCGGGGTAGTCGCCGGAGCGGCATCCTGCCGAGATCGAGACCGATCAGGTCAATGGACTTTTGCCCGCCCGATATAGTTACTACCTGTGCCAAACCACATTTCACCCGCGGGCTCGTAATAGAACAGGTGACGCACCAGGCCTGCACCGCTGGGGATATCTGTTTCGGTCAGAAAGGTCCCGCTGGCGGTGTCGAAACCGACGAAGCGACTGGGTGAGACACCTGTTTCCACGATCCAGATACGGTCATTCCGGTCTACCGCCATAGCCAGGGGCTTACTATCGACGCCACCCGGCATCGACCACTCCGTGAACGCTGCGGTTCCGGGGTCGTAGCGCCCCAAAACCCCAAGTGCAATATCTGCATACCAGACCGCATTGTCTGAGGTCGTGACCAACCGTCGTGGCCTGGACGCTTCATTGGGCAGCGAGATCTCCTCAAGCGACATCGTTGCGCGATCAACGCGCAGTAATTTATTGCTGCCAGTGAGAACTGCCCACGGCTCGTCTCGTGAATTAACGACAATTCCATCGGGCCTGGATTTTTTTGTAGCCAGCGGCAATAAAACCACTTCGTTGCTCTGGGTTAGCAGCGTGCCAACGAAATTGCCTTTCTGCACGGTGAACCAGATGTCGCCTGCAGAATCGAATACCAGTGTATGTGGATCTTTCGCTTTTCTGTCCGGCATTTCGATCCTGGTTACACGACCGGTCCCTGGATTAAGCATCCCGATATACCGCCCTTGCGCCGCCGTGAACCAGATGTTTCGATTTTGGTCGACCACGAGACTGCGCGGTCCGCTACGCTTCTCCAGGTCATAGCGATTGAATTCACCGGTTTCCGGAGAAAGATTGCCGATGTAGTTATCGAGTTCACCGACAAACCAGACGCGACCACCGCTATCGACGTACGGTGAGCCAGGCTGCGACTTCGTCCATGGCACGAGCCACTCGCGAATGTCGACGGTGTCTGCATAGCTATTGAGCGGTTGCCATAGCAGGCAAACGCCAATATGTATCAAGAGTGTTTTGATTTTCATCGTAACGCTCCGCGACTGCAGTTGAGTCTCTTAATCCTAACCATAATTCAGCGTTGTGAACATGAACGACCGCACGAATTTTCTGGTCCAGTTGGTAAACGGTGCCGTGGTTACATGACTGTCGGGATCTGCGGATTAACTTATGCGGTCGTTATCTGCCGGTGCAAACTAAACCAGACTCTCGCATCATCAATCATGACGTAGTTTTCGCGCGATCAGGAAACAAGCTCACGAGTCCTTCTTCGCTGGCGGGGCAGATGCCACATTCAGTTATCAAGCCTGTTACAAGACGGGCGGGCGTGACGTCAAATGCAAAATTGCTGACACCCGTATTGGATGCCACAGTTTCGACACTGCACAGCTGATCGCCAGCGCGACCATAAACCTGGGTGACTTCCGTCGGATCACGTTCCTCAATCGGAATTTCGCGTAGCCCGTCACTGATCGTCCAGTCGATGGTTGTGGATGGTAATGCGACGTAGAAAGGAATCTTGTTGTCGTGTGCTGCCAGCGCTTTGAGGTAGGTGCCGATCTTGTTGGCTACATCACCGCTACGCGTCGTGCGATCAGTGCCGGTAATGCAAATGTCCACAAGTCCGTGTTGCATCAGGTGGCCACCCGCATTGTCAACGATGAGTGTATGTGGCACACCGTTTTCGGCCAGCTCCCAGGCTGTCAGCTGCGAGCCCTGGTTGCGCGGCCTCGTTTCGTCTACCCAGACGTGTACATCGATACCTTTTTGATGTGCAAAATAGATTGGTGCAGTTGCGGTACCCCAGTTAATCGTAGCCAATGAACCAGCGTTACAGTGGGTCAGAATGTTTACGGTTTTGCCGTGCTTCTTTTGCGCAATTGCTTCAATGAGCGTGAGCCCATGTTGTCCGATGCCACGCGAGATTTCGATATCCTCAGTGCAGATATCGCGAGCCTCCTTCTCCAGTAGTGCGACAAGATCGGCGTCTGTTGCAGCACCATTCAGTACACGCATTACCCTGTCCAGCGCCCATTGGAGATTCACCGCGGTCGGCCTGGTTGCGCCAATCTCCTTCGCTGCATCGGCAATAAATTCTGCACTGTCGCGAGAATCACGACGCTCAATAGCGGCCAGGTAAAGACTCCAGGCGGCGGTCGCGCCAATCAATGGCGCACCGCGCACCAGCATGTCACTGATCGCCATTGCCCCGTCATGCCAGGTGACCAAGTCGTGGACCACGTATTCGTGTGGCAGGCGACGTTGATCGATAATCTGTACCACTTCAGGGTGGTCCGGCTTCTGCCATATTGTCCGAAAATCCTCACCTTTTTTTCGCAAGTCACCTTACTCCCGTGATTACTGTCAATTGCCGGCTATTCTACCGCCCGAAAAAGGGTTTCGTGCACGGATTAGAACCATGCAGCGGGTGAAATGCCAGCCTCAGTGTTACGCTCGGACCGTGATGCGAGATTCACTCATTGCAATGCCGGTAGTGATTCTGATCGGTCTGGCGCTGGTAAGTGTCGGACCAGCTTCGGTATTAGCCCAGACTGGCGACCCGAGTGCGAGCAACGCTGGCGAAAGCGCAATTCCGTCGGCAGCCGAACTGGAATCCCAGGGCGCGATCATTGGCAAGATCTTTTTCGACAAAAAGAACGTTTTTGATACAACGCAACCCGGCGAAAACAAATCGCTGTTCCGCCTCGCCAATCGCCTGCATATCGTCACGCGGGATTCGGTCATTGAGCAACAACTGCTGTTCCGGCCCGGTGATAAATACTCAAAGAGGTTACTGGAGGAATCCGAGCGGCTTTTGCGGCGCAACAGCTATCTGTTCGACGTGAAAATAACGCCTGTCAGGTTTGAAAACGGTGTTGTTGATGTGAACGTATGGACGCGTGATCTCTGGACGCTGATGCCAGGATTTTCGGTGTCTCGTTCAGGTGGGGAAAACCGTTCACGAGTGAGCATTTCGGAGCGCAACCTTGTCGGCACCGGAGTAACACTGAAACTCTCCTACACAGATAACGTTGATCGAAATTCCACCTCATTTGAGTACCTGGACAGAAACGTTGGGAACAGCTGGGCAACAGCATTTGTCAAGGTGGCTGATAATTCAGATGGTGGAACAACGTTGGTCAGTTTAGTCCGCCCTTTCTATGCGCTGGATTCCCGCTGGTCGGCCGGGACCGTGTTTTTGGATAATGAGCGCATAGATTCGTTTTATGACCTTGGTAACCGGGTTGCGGAATACACGGCCGAGACGAATTCACTTAGCCTGTATGCTGGTTGGTCTGCCGGTCTCTCCGGCGGCTGGGTGCGGCGCTGGACGGCCGGTGTGGTTTTCGATGATCGGGAGTTTTCCGCTGTTCCTGACGGCGAGCTGCCAGCGCTGCTACCGGATGACCGGCGACTGTTCTATCCGTTCATCAGTTACGAGAAGCTGGAGGATCAGTTTGAGACAACCAGCAACCGCGACATGATTGGCAGAACAGAGGACTTTTTCATGGGCACGCGTTTGTCAGCAAGATTGGGCTGGGCGGACGAGGGCTTTGGTTCGGACCGGGATGCACTCCTGTACACGTTTAGCGCCAGCCGTGGATTTGGTGCCATAAAAAAGAAAGCACTTATCTTGTCTTCTGTATTGAGCGGTCGAATAGATGATGGAGATTCGGCCAACACACAGCTGGGGATCGGCGCCCGTTACTACAATCAGATAACCGACAAGCGACTATTCATCACCACTATCGAGGGCAGCATTGGCGACAACCTGGATCTTGATAATCTCGTTGAATTAGGCGGAGACAGTGGACTCAGGGGATACCCGCTTCGCTACCAGACCGGTGATTCAAAATTCCTCATTACTGCTGAACAGCGTTATTTTACGGACTGGTATCCCTTCAAGCTGTTTCGGGTTGGCGGCGCGATTTTTGCAGATGCCGGCAGAACCTGGGGCAGCAACCCGGTTGGCGAGCCTTCCCTGGGATGGCTCAAGGACGTCGGGATTGGTCTGCGACTGGGACCGACGCGTGCCAGCGGCCGCGACATCATTCATATTGATGTCGCTTTTCCACTGGACGGTGATTCCTCCATCGACAGTGTGCAATTTCTTATTCAGTCGAAACGCAGCTTCTGAGTGTGTGTCGTGGTCCTTGCTTGTTCAGCGATGCCGGGAAGACCGTCTCTATGCGCGTAGCGCCGATTGCAGCGTGTTCGACATCAGCATAACGATAGTCATCGGACCGACACCGCCAGGCACTGGAGTTATGGCGCCTGCGACCTCGACTGCTTCAGCAAAATCGACGTCACCTACCAGGCGCATCTTCTTTTCGCCATCTACTTCGACTTCAATGCGATTTATGCCAACATCGATGACGACTGCGCCAGGTTTGATCCAGTCACCCTTGACCATCTGTGGGCGCCCGACTGCGGCGAC
>Ga0164315_10000703_pt1 | contig 23829 bp, 20 predicted proteins | sample GuaBasSedimGuay6_FD_113737 | JGI IMG/M metagenome (GOLD analysis project Ga0164315, IMG submission 113737) | Subseafloor sediment microbial communities from Guaymas Basin, Gulf of California, Mexico - Guay6, Core 4569-2, 0-3 cm | ecosystem: Environmental > Aquatic > Marine > Hydrothermal vents... | reverse complement strand
TTGGCTGTTTAATCCTTTTTTATCAGGAAGGCGGTTAAAGACAGGAAAGTTCTTATATAAAATATTCAACTTTCGGTGTTGGTAGATTTGAGTGGGGTCAGGCTTGCATTATTGCATTTTTGATATAGATTTATTGATTGATAAAAATACAATAAAACAAGCCTGACCCCGTGTGCAGGAAATTAAGACTGAAAGTTGAGTAAAATATTAAAAATCGGTTATCTTTCTTATTAATCATGGAATTAATAAGAAAAATTTAGTATATATTCTTTGTTAATTTTTATAGATGCATATTAGGCCATACTATTAAATAATAAAGGAATAATAAATGATAAATTCTCAGAGACTGGGCCAGAAATTTAAAGACCTTGTTGAAATTGATTCTCTTTCCCGCCAGGAAAAGGATGTTGCCCTGGCACTTGAAAATATATTGGTAAAAATGGGTGCAATCGTCTGTTATGACACTGCAAAAGAAAAGGTGGGCGGCAATTGCTCCAATCTTGTGGCTAAGTTTAAGGGAAGTGTTGATGCAGAGCCTGTATTTTTATCCGGCCACATGGATACGGTTGGGCCGGGAAATGGTATAAAGGTTCAGTTTGAGGATGGTATTTTTAAAAGTGATGGAACAACCATCCTGGGTGCAGATGATAAATCAGCCCTGGCCATTATTCTTGAGGTCATGGATGTGATCCTTGAAAATAAAATCGATTACCCGCCCGTTGAGATAATTTTTACGGTTTGCGAAGAAATAGGCCTTTTAGGAGCAAAGCATTTTGATTATTCCTTAATGGATTCAAAATTCGGGTATATTCTTGATTCAACAGACACCAAAGGAATTGTCACAAAAGCGCCCGGTGCAAACAAGATCATGATAAAAATTTTTGGAAAAGCCGCACATGCAGGCGCAGAACCTGAAAAAGGGATTAATGCTATTTTAGTTGCATCTCATGCCATTTCAGGGCTTAAATTAGGCCGGATTGATGAAGAAACCACCTGTAATCTTGGTACCATTAATGGCGGGGTTGCAACCAATATTGTTCCTGAATTTGTTGAAATCCACGGGGAAGCCAGAAGCCATGATGCTGAAAAACTAAAAACAGTTACAGACAATATTGTAGCTGCATTTTACGCTGCCGCAGAACGATTCAAAAATGATTCAGGCCTTCCCAGGATAGAGGCCATTGTTGAAAATGATTTTACCCCGACAAATATTTCTGAAGATCACAGGACCATTAAACTTGCCGGGAAAGCAGCCCGGAATCTTGGTACCACTTTGGAAAGCAAGACCACCGGCGGTGGCGCAGATGCCAATGTTTTTTTTGGCAAAGGCATTATGGCAGGGGTTCTTGGAACCGGCATGACCAATGTTCACACCTTAAATGAATCTGTTGACATCAAGGATATGGAGGCTACTGCAAGGTTGGTCATTGAGATTTTAAAGGTTCATGCCGCAGGAGAAATTTAAGGGTGATTGCATATTTTGATATGTTTTCCGGTATCAGCGGTGATATGACTCTTGGTGCATTGATTGACTCAGGTGTGCCGCTTGACTGGTTAAACAAAAAATTAGATCATATTTTAAATGGATTTCAATTAAAGACACATGTTGTTTACAAGCACCATTTAAAAGCTATAGATCTTTTTGTAGAAGTCTTTGATGAGGGCAGGGCATCACGCAATTATCATGAGATCAAGGTGTTGATTGAGAATTCCAGTCTGCCTGAAAAGGTTAAAATGAACAGCCTTTCAGCTTTTCAAAAAATAGCCCTGGCCGAGTCCCATATTCATGGTAAAGATATTGAAACAATTCACTTCCATGAAATCGGCGGCATTGATTCCATTGTTGATATTATTGGCTCTTTTCTCTGTGTGGAATATCTTGGCATTGAAAAGGTATACGCATCATCTATTCCTCTGGGTTCCGGATTTGTGACCTGTGCCCATGGAAAGATACCCGTTCCCGTTCCTGCAACCATGGCCATTTTAAAAGATGTTCCGGTACGACCTTCTGATGCAACAACCGAGATCGTCACCCCGACAGGGGCGGCTATTATTGCTACCCTTGCCACATCATTCGGGGAAATGCCGGAAATGATCATAAAACAAGTCGGTTATGGTTCAGGTAAAAGAGATACAGGATCAGGCCTTCCCAATCTGCTGCGCATTATTCTGGGAGAACCCCGGGTCCATGAAAAGAAAAATAAAACAGGTGTTCACAAAGAAGTCATCCATGTTGTCAAAACAAATGTGGATGATACAATCCCTGAGGTTCTGGGATTTTTAATGGAAACCCTGTTTGAAAACAAGGCACTTGATGTCTGTTATATTCCGGTTCAAATGAAAAAAAACAGGCCCGGGATTCAGCTTGAGGTGATATGTCGAAAACAGGAACTGGATAATATTGTTCAAATTATACTTGCCCAGACAACAAGCATTGGCGTGAGGCATTATGAATGCGAGCGGTCTTTTCTTTTAAGAGAAAAAGCCTTTGTTGAAACTTTTTTTGGAAAATTACAGGTCAAAAAAATCATTAATCCAGACAATAGTATTCGGTTTGTTCCGGAATATGATATTGCAAAAAAACTGGCAAAGGAAAAAAAGATTCCTTTAAAAGATGTTTATACCCGGATTTTATCTGATGCAAATTCTCTTGAGCCAATCCTCTTGACAGGGACTGATGCAGAATATAGAACTGCTAAATGATCTTAAACCAGAAACTCATAATGTTTATTGCCACAGGATGCTATTCAGGTAGAATCCCTTTTGCACCAGGTACCTTTGGAACCATTGCAGCGATTCCTTTTGTACTTGTTTTTTTAATTGTCCCCGCATCTTTTTTTGGAGTTTATATTGCAGGCTTGATCCTTATCGCCGTTTATTTTTCAGATCAGGCTGAAAAGATCCTGGGGAAGAAAGATCCAGGCTGTATCGTTATTGACGAAATTGCAGGATATGTTGTAACCATGTCCTGGGTTCCTGTTAATATCTATACGATTGTGGCAGGTTTTTTTTTATTCAGGTTTTTTGATATTGTGAAACCTGGACCTGTGAAATATTTTGAAAATAATTTTTCAGGTGGTGCAGGAATAGTTCTGGATGATATTATGGCAGGTATTTTATCTGCATTTGTTTTAAAAATTTTATATTTATCAGGCATATTTTAGGAGAATAGGGATGGATAAAAATTTGGAAAAGGAAAAGGCTGTAAAATCAGCAATGAGCCAGATTGAACGCCAATTTGGAAAAGGATCTATCATGAAACTGGGCGGCAGGGCAATTGAAGCTGTTCCCGTTATACGATCAGGTTCCCTTGCACTGGACAAGGCGCTTGGGGTTGGCGGATATCCAAGGGGCAGGGTGATTGAAATATATGGTCCTGAATCTTCCGGAAAGACGACCCTGGCACTTCATGCCGTTGCCGAGGCGCAAAAAGATGGCGGGATCGCAGCCTTTATTGATGCCGAGCATGCCCTGGATGTAGCCTATGCCAAACGGCTTGGAGTGAATTGTGATGAACTTTTAGTGTCCCAGCCCGATACAGGGGAGCAGGCCCTTGAAATTGCAGACATGCTGGTCAGAAGCGGTGGTGTTGATATCATGGTTGTGGACTCTGTGGCAGCACTTGTGCCAAGAGCTGAGATTGAAGGAGAAATGGGAGATTCCCATATGGGACTTCAGGCACGGTTGATGTCCCAGGCATTAAGAAAGCTTGCCGGCACCATCGGCAAAACCAATACCATCATTATTTTTATCAACCAGATCCGGATGAAAATCGGTGTGGTCTATGGGAATCCTGAAACCACCACGGGTGGTAATGCCTTGAAATTTTATGCTTCCATGCGCCTTGAAATAAGAAGGGCTGCTCCCATAAAAGAGGGGCAGGAAATCATTGGTAACCGGACCAAGGTAAAGGTTGTGAAGAATAAACTTGCACCACCATTCAAAGATATTGAGTTTGATCTCATGTATGGGGAAGGTATTTCACGAACAGGAGACCTGCTTGATATGGGTGTTGACCTTGAAATTGTTGACAAGAGCGGATCATGGTATTCATTTGAAGGCGAAAGAATCGGTCAGGGAAGAGAGAATGTCAAAATATTTTTAATTGACAACCCAGACATATTTGAAAAAATCAATCTTAAGGTTCGAGAAAAGCTGGGGATTGCAATGCCTGGCAGCAATGATAAAAAAAAAGAAACCAAAGCGCAGTAAAGCATAATGCTCAAGTGATTTAGGAGTTGTGATATGACAGGCAATGAAGCCAGAAAAATTTTTATTGATTATTTCAAAAAACACAATCACCAGCAGATAAGATCTTCTTCCCTTGTGCCTCAGGATGATCCGAGCCTTTTGTTTGTAAATGCCGGAATGGTGCAGTTCAAAAGGGTATTCACCGGGGATGAGAAAAAAGAGTATTCAATGGCGGTAACTGCCCAGAAATGTGTCAGGGCCGGTGGAAAACACAATGATCTTGAAAATGTCGGATATACGGCACGGCATCACACTTTTTTTGAAATGCTGGGCAATTTTTCTTTTGGCGAATATTTCAAGGAAAAAGCCATTGATTTTGCCTGGGATCTTCTCACCAATGGGTATGGGTTTGACAAAGAAAAACTCTGGGTATCTGTTTTTCATGAAGATGATGAAGCCTATAATATCTGGCGGGATCAGGTTGGTGTGCCAGAGGAAAGAATTGTAAGACTGGGCGAGGAAGACAATTTCTGGGCCATGGGGGATACGGGGCCATGCGGACCCTGTAGTGAAATTCATATTGACCGGGGCCCAGAGTTTGGCTGCGACAGGAAAGATTGTGCTGTGGGGTGTGATTGTGACCGGTGGCTGGAACTATGGAACCTTGTTTTCATGCAGTTTGAAAAAGATGAGCAGGGCAATATGACACCATTGCCAAAACCAAGTATAGATACCGGCCTGGGGCTTGAGCGGGTGATTTCCGTTCTTCAGGGGGTTCCCACAAATTATGACACTGACCTGTTTATCCCCATTATGGAAAAAGTGGGCCGGCTTTCCAATAAAAAACGCCATGACTCTAATCTGGTTGAAGTGGCCATGAAAGTGATTGCCGATCATTCCAGGGCAACTGCTTTTCTGATCTGTGATGGCGTTATGCCTTCTAATGAAGGTCGCGGGTATGTACTTCGACGTATTATGAGGCGGGCCATCCGGTATGGAAGAAGCATCGGGCTTGTCAAGCCGTTTTTGCATGAAACGGTACGGACAGTTTTTACGATTATGGATGAGGCTTATCCTGAGCTTAAAGACTCTTCTGCCTTTATTTTGAATGTGGTGAAAAATGAAGAGGAAAAGTTTCTTGAAACCCTGGATTCGGGTATGAAACTTTTAGAAACAGTAATTGAAGATCTTCCAGAGCGAGATGGTCGTGTTTTTGTGAAAGATGGGAAAGAATTTGTATCAAAAAGAGAAATTCCCGGGGATGTGATTTTTAAACTCTACGATACCTTTGGATTTCCCGTGGACATCATTATCGATCATGTTAAAGAGATGGATATTGATCTTGATATGGAAGGGTTTGAGAGAGATATGGCCCGGCAGAAAGCAAGGTCAAAGTCTATGAAAAAATTTACAGGCGTGGGACAAGCCTATAAAGCCCTGACTTCACAAGGCGTGAAAACCGATTTTAAAGGCTATGACACTATTGAGGGAAAATCCCGGGTGCTTCTCATTGTCAAGGATGAGAAAGAAATTGAAACAGCCCAAAAAGGTGATGTCCTGGAAATTGTCACTGAAACAACGGTGTTTTATGCAGAATCAGGCGGTCAGGCAGGGGATACAGGAATTTTTGAAAATAAAAATGGTGTTATCACCATCACAGATACTGTAAAAGATCCCACAGGAATTGTCATACATAAAGGTGTGGTAAAAAAAGGACTGGTAAAAAAAGGGGATTTGTTTTTGCTTAAGGTGAATGCAGAAAAAAGACAGAATACAGCCTTGAATCATTCTGCCACCCATATCCTTCATTCGGCTTTAAGAAATGTTCTGGGGGATCATGTAAAACAATCCGGTTCTCTTGTGACAGACACAAGATTAAGGTTTGACTTTACCCATTTTTCATCCATTGCAGCTTCAGACCTTATGGCCATCGAAAATGAGGTTAATTCAAGGATTCGTGAAAATCATCCCATTGAAACAAAGGAAATGGGCAGGGATGAGGCCGTTAAGGCAGGGGCCACAGCCCTTTTTGAAGAAAAATACGGGGATGTGGTAAGGGTTGTATCCCAGGGGTTATTCTCCCGGGAGCTTTGCGGCGGAACCCATACCCGTCAATCCGGTGATATCGGGTTATTTAAAATTCTGTCCGAAGGCGGGATTGCCTCGGGTATAAGAAGAATTGAGGCAGCAACCGGTCAGACCGCTCTTGATTATATTCAAAAGCAACAAAATCTGATTGAATCGGCTGCAGGCCTTTTAAAAGGTTCCAAAGAGGATCTTGTATTAAAGATTGAGGTTTTATTAAAGGATAAGAAAAACCTTGAAAAAGAACTTGAATCTTTAAAAGCAAAAATGGCATCAAAGTCTGTTGAAAATATTGATGATGCCGTAAGACAAATAAACGGGGTCAAGGTCATTTCAAAGCGGGTGGAGATTGAAAACCCTTCACAGTTAAGAGATCTGGCTGATAAATTCAAGACAAAAACAGGTTCTGGAGTCATTCTCCTGGGTGCCAGATCCAATGGTAAAGCCTTGTTGATTTCCGTTGTGACGGATGATTTGACAAATAGATTCAAAGCCGGTGATATTGTAAAAGCTGCGGCAAAAATAGTGGGTGGCAGTGGCGGAGGCAGATCTGATATGGCCCAGGCCGGTGGTACAAAACCTGAAAATCTTGATAAGGCACTTGAATCTGTTTTTAAAATCATGTCATGATAGCTTATTTTGTAAGACGATTGCTTCTGGTGATACCGACATTTATCGGTATCACCATTATGGTATTTGCCATCACTCGTTTTGTGCCGGGAGGCCCCATTGAAAGGATTATTGCAGAGACTAGGGCCATGCAGACAGGGCAGGGAGGATCATCAACCACCACATCGGGTCCCGGCAGCGGGCAACCCCTTTCTGAAGAACAGATTCAAAAATTAAAAGAATATTATGGGTTTGATAAACCCATATTAACCAGCTATTTTCTCTGGCTGTCAAAAGTATTGCAGGGGGATCTTGGCAAATCCACACGCTATTATGACCCCGTATGGGATATGATAAAAGATAGAATCCCCATATCCCTTTATTTTGGTATCTTAAGCCTGATCATGATTTACGGGATCTGCATTCCCCTTGGCCTGGCAAAGGCAGTCCGGCATAAAACAGGATTTGATAATATCACCTCCATTATTATTTTTATGGGCTATGCCATTCCTGGATGGGTTGCAGGCGTACTGATGCTGGTGTTATTTTCATCCCATTATGATGTGTTCCCCCTGGGCGGCCTGGTATCTGAATTATTTGAAGAAATGAGTTTGCTTGAAAAACTTCGGGACATTGTCTGGCATACGGTGCTTCCATTATTTTCCTATGTCATTGGTTCTTTTACTGTGATGACGCTTTTGATGAAAAATACCCTGATGGACAACCTGTCTTCCGATTATGTGAGAACTGCCATTGCCAAAGGCCTTCCCTTTAGAAAAGCCATACTGAATCATGCCATGCAAAACAGTCTTATCCCAATCGCAACCAGTTTTGGTAATAATATTTCCATTATTTTAATGGGATCATTTTTAATTGAAAAAGTATTTAATATAGACGGCATGGGACTTCTGGGATATGAATCCATTCTTGACCGGGATTACCCTGTGGTAATGGGTATCCTTGTTATTTCTTCCCTTTTGTTTATGCTGGGTAATATTTGTCAGACCTTTGTGTTGCCTTTGTCGATCCCAGGGTGAGGTTTAAATGATTCTTATAAATCCTGCCACCTTAAAAAAAATCAAGCGGTTTCGATCCATAAAAAGGGGATTTTTTTCATTTGTCATTTTGCTTGTCATGGTTCTGGTTTCATTTTCTGCCGAACTCTTTATCAATTCCCGGGCAATAATGGTCTATTATCATGGCAGACTTTATTTTCCAACCTATACACGAATGATTCCCGGCTCTGTATTTGGGCTTGGCTATGAATATGAAACCAGTTACAAAGATCTTAAGGAAAAATTTAAAAATACATCAAATTTTGTTGTCATGCCCCCTGTGCCATACAATCCTTATGAAAATGATTTAAAGACAAATTCTTATCCACCATTCCCCCCTTCCTTTAAAGAAAAGCATTTTTTGGGAACGGACAATGTGGGCAGGGATATTCTTGCCCGCCTTGTTTACGGCTTTCGGACGGCCATTATTTTTTCCTTTGTTCTTTTATTCCTGAATTATACCATTGGTATTACCATTGGATGTTCCATGGGGTATTTCGGAGGCAAATTTGATTTGATTTTTCAGAGGATCATTGAAATATGGAATAATATTCCCTTTTTATATGTGATTATTATCATTGCATCCATTGTGATACCCAGTTTCATGATTTTGATTTTAATCATGGCCTTTTTCGGATGGATCGGCATTACCTGGGTCATGCGGACCATGACCTACAGGGAGAAGGAAAAAGAGTATGTCATGGCATTGAGGACTCTTGGCGCATCCCATGCCAGGATCATATTTAAACACATTATCCCCAATACCATTTCAGTGATTGTGACCTATGCTCCCTTTGCCGTTTCCGGGGGAATCGTGTCTTTAACATCCCTTGATTATTTAGGGTTCGGCCTGCCTGCCCCGACACCTTCCTGGGGGGAATTGCTGTCCCAGGGCTGGCAGAACATGGAGGCCTGGTGGATTGTTTCTTCTGTTGTAGCTGCCCTTATCATAACCCTTATGACGGTCACCTTTATCGGTGAAGGCATAAGAGAGGCCTTTGATCCAAAACTTCACACCACGTATGAATAAAAATATTAATTCAGTTCGTTGATTAATTGTTTTGCTTCTTCATACCCTTCAAAATCATTGCTCAGTTCCAAAGCACGGCTTAAAGATTTTTTTGCACGCTTTGTTTCTCCTTGTTTTGCATAGGTACGACCCAGGTGAAAATGAACACTTGCATTGTCAGGCAGTTTTTTTAATGCATCCATAAATTGGCTTTCAGCATTTTCATACAAGCCTTTCTGATAGTATACCAGTCCGAGGGTATCAGCAATGGCAGGGTTTTCCGGAAATTTTTCCTTGGCATTCCGGGCAAATTCGAGTGCTTCTTCAAAATTTTGGGTATGAACTGCCAGGTGATATGCAAGATTGTTTGCTGCCGGGGCATAATCCGGATTTATTTTCAAAACCATGCGATATTGGACAGCTGCTTTTTCGTATTGTTTTTCGCTATCATAAATAGTTCCAATCATCATGTGGGCAAAGAGGTTGTCTGGATTTATCTGTAAAAGTGAGTGGTATTGTTCAAGGGCTTTGTTATTTTCTTTGTTTGATAAATATAGTTTTGCAAGCGCATTATACGGGTCTGTAAATTGTGGATTTGCCTCAATGGCTTTAGTAAAAAATTGTTTGGCTTTTTTAAGATTTTTCTGTTCTGAAAAAATTTGTGCCTGGATATTATACACAAGGGCCCTGGATGTATTGTCATTGTCAAAAATGTCTAATTGTCTTGTGCAGAATTCATGGGCCTTGTTGAATTCTTTTTTCATGATATGGATATTGATAATTTGTAAAAATGCGTCCAATCTTGAATTGTCTTTTTCATAGGCATTGGAAAAATATTCATAGGCTGAGTCATATTGTTTTAAAGCTGCCTGTAAAAGCCCCATCCGGTAGTAGGCAAGTGGATTTTCCGGCGAAAGCTTCATCAGTTTAAAAAAATCTTTTTTGGCTTCATCGGGTTTATTCAGTCCGATTAAGGCATTTGCCCTGATGATCCGGGCATTATAGTTGTTTGGATCAAGGTTTATGGTATCGTTTGCTTGTTTTTGTGCCAGGTCGTAAGATTTTTCAGACAGATAGAGATTGGCAATTAGAAGCCTGGCCTTTAAAAATTCTGGATTCAGTTCAATGGATTTTAAAATAGATGTTTTTGCCGGTTCAATTTGGTTTTTGCCAATATAATAAAGCCCTTTTAAATAATGAACCATAAATGATTTTGGTTCATTTTTTTCTAAGGATTCAACCAGGGGCAGGATCTCGTCAAACTTTTTATTTAACAGCAGAATTTCAGTTTTAAGCAATTGGGATGGAGGGTATTCAGGTCTTATGATCAGTATCTGATCAACAAGTGTTTGGGCGTTGTCAAAATCATTATGATTGAAATGAAATCTTGCAATCGCGTTTTTGATGGATAAATTTTCCGGTTCCAGGGCAGATGCTTTTTTATATGAATCCAGGGCTTTTTCAGGCTGGTGGATACGATCATAAAAATCAGCCAGTACCATGTTGGAGTCTGCAGCATTATTCCCTGTATTAATTGCGTCCTTATAGGCTTTTTCTGCCTGGTCATATTTTTTCTGGCTAAAATAATATTTACCCAGAAGAATATAAGCCTTTTCATTTGCAGAATTTTTTGCAACCGCTTCTTGAAGCAGCGATTCTGCTTTTTCAAATGATCTGTGCTTAATGTAAAATACGAATAGGGCAGAGTATAGACCCATATTTTGTTCGTCAAGTTTTATGGCCCTTAAAAAAAGCGTTTCTGCTTCATCCGACTTGTTCTCAACTTCTTTGATTTTGGCAAGGTTTTGCAGGGCGCTAATGTTATTAACGTCAGTATTTAAAATTTGTTCATAAACAAGACCTGCTTCGGCATAAGTTTTTTCTTTTAAATATATCCGTGCTTTAAGATGCAGGGCCTTAATGTTTTCAGGTTCTTTTTCAAGAATTTTTACGATTTTGTCCATGGCAGGCTTGAGTTGTTTGCCAAGGAATAGAAATTCAGCCAGTTTTAATTGTGCATCATGGTTGTCCGGATCCAATTGCGCGACTTTGGAATATCGTCCATAGGCACCTTTTAAATTCCCAAGTTTCATCATGGTTTCAGCTAACAGAAAGTTGGCTTTGATATATTTGGGGTCTATTTTAATAGCATTTTTAAGTTCGATTTCAGCCTTTTTATATTCTTTTTGAGCATAGTACTTTTCTGCACTATTGCAAAAGGCTTCTTTTTTTTCCTGTTCAGATTGACATCCAAGGATAAAACAAAAAAGAACAAGAATAAAAAAGAATTTCAAACTGGCTTTCATTACTGTCTCCAAATAATTTATAAGGGTTTTAAATCCAATTTTTAAAATTATAAAATAGCAAAAATAAATATAGGCGAATTGATTTGTTTTTTCAAGGGAATAAAAACCAGGGGATTAAGACTACGCAATGAAAAATTAATCAGTAAGATGGTCAACCTCTAATCCCATTGAAGCAGCAAGTTTTTCAAGTGTGCTGGATCTCTTGACACTGTCTGATAATTCCATTTGAGATAATGCAGATTGTGTTATTCCAGCCCTTTGAGCAACCTCTTTTTGTGTGAGTTTTAGATGTTTCCGCCATGCCCTGAGCAAATTACAACCCTCTTTCGCAATAATCTCCACCACATCATGTGGAATAGAGATATCGCTATCATCATGAAAAAATTTAAGAAAATCAGAATAGGGAATAACCGCAAAAACAGGGGTTCCATTTTGTTCTATAATTTGAATATTAGTAGGTCTTTTCATCTCTTTTTTTTACCTCCTCGATAAAAATAATTTTCAGGTCAGCAGTAAAGATAACCCGCCAGTTTCCTATCCTGAGCCTGTAATTATCGATATTCACAAGCTTTTTCACATTCCGGCAATTTGGAAAGTTTTTCAAGGTATCAACTACAGTATGTATTTTGACTCTGGTTTTAGAATTTTTAATTTTTCTAAGCTGCCGGATTGCTTTTTTCTGCCATTTTATTTCTTTCATATCTAATAAATAAACTAATAATATTAGATAATCAAGGATATTAAAATAATTTTTGCATACCTTTACAAGAATGTCGTAAGAGTGTTTTTCAAAAAACAGCTTGTTTTGAAATATTGTTTGCTTATAATGGCCGTCTTTACTTTACAAAAAATGAGAACAATAAAATTGAAGTCCTGGTGATCGGGACAAAAAATACCCAAATTAAAGATATGGAATTTCTTCATGGCTTGTAGGTCATTCGTCCCGGTATTTAAGGACGTTTGACAATTAATAAGTGCTGTGTCAAATTACTGCCTGAATAAAATTTAAAACAAGGTTTTATAAAGAGGAGTTTTAATATGTATCAAGGTGCATTTTCACCCACAGTGACCCTATTTGATAACACGGGGGAGATCGACTACAAAGCCAATGGGGCCCATATTGAAAACCTGATTAAGGGTGGAGTCAAAGGCTTCCTGTTCTTGGGAAGTATTGGAGAATTCTACAATCTAAATCCTGGAGAAAAACGGACCTATATCGACTTTGTAGTCAAAAAGGTAGCCGGCAGGGTGCCGGTGCTTATCGGAACCGCGGGAACGGATATCCGCCAGGTCATTGAATTGAGCCTTTATGCGGAGAAAGCCGGAGCAGACGCAGTGACGATTATTCAACCGTATTATATGACCCTGAATGAAACCCGGGCCTATGAATTCTATGCACAAATTGCCCGGGCCGTGACAATCAATATTTTTTTATATAACTTCCCTGACAGGACTGGTTTCAGCCTGACCCCGGCACTGGTTACCCGGCTGGCCCGGGAGTTTGATCATGTCGTCGGCATCAAGGACACAGTGGACAGCATAAGCCATACCCGGCAGATCATTGAAGCGGTAAGGCCAATACGATCCGATTTTGTTGTATTTTCAGGCTTTGACGAATACCTTGTGCAAAATATGATGTTCAAGGGGAACGGGGTTATCAGCGGGCTCACCAATGTGGCCCCGGAACTCTTTACAAGTCTGACAGCAGCAATAGACGAGAATGACCTGGCCACTATCAAAAAACTCTCGGGGAAATTGTCCGGTCTGATGGCTCTCTATGCCATGACTGACTCTTTTATTTCCGCCATCAAGGTTGCCGTCTCCATTCGTCTGCCCGGAATCTGCACTGACCTTCGGGAGCCCGGGTGCGGGCTGGATAAGAATATGAAACAAGAGATCATCAATTATGTGGAAAATGTCATGAGCCGGAATTCATAAGAAAAAGGCTTTCAACGAAAAACGCTGAAAGCCTTGTGTTTTATGGTGGGCCGTCAGGGAGTCGAACCCGGGACCTACTGATTAAGAGTCAGTTGCTCTACCAGTTGAGCTAACGGCCCATAAATTAATCGGGCAAATTTAACAATCCATTCTAAAAATGTCAATAGTTTTTTGAATTCTGGGGGGGTCAAAAACCGGTTGACCCTTTAATTATTGTTTTGATATACTCATACGTTTATAAACAATGAAATAATGATTTTTCAATAAAATAAGGGGTGATATATGTCTAGAACAAAATCCGAAAACCTTTTTCAAGAAGCCCAAAATTTAATTCCCGGAGGTGTAAATTCTCCGGTTAGAGCGTGTGGTTCTGTGGGAGGACAGCCAATATTCATAGAAAGAGGAAATACAAGTAAAATTTATGATGTTGATGGAAACCAATATATTGATTACGTGCTTTCCTGGGGGCCTTTAATTCTGGGACACAGACCTGCCTGTGTGATTGACGCATTGAAAAAGGCTCTTGAAATCGGTACCAGTTTTGGTGCGCCAACTTTTCTTGAAACAAAACTTGCCCGCCTTGTTATTGATATGGTGCCTTCCATGGAAATGGTAAGAATGGTAAATTCCGGAACTGAAGCCACCATGAGTGCGATTCGTCTTGCCCGGGGATATACTGGCAGGGACATGATCATAAAGTTTGACGGCTGTTATCACGGGCACGCAGATACGCTTCTTGTTGCAGCGGGATCCGGTGTTGCAACCCTTGGTATTCCCGGCAGCCCTGGTGTGCCGGAGTCTGTTATTTCCAATACAATATCCTTAAACTTTAATGATATTGAAGGCTTTATAAAATTTATGGACGAAAAAGGGGATCAAGTTGCCGGGGTTATTGTTGAGCCTGTTGCCGGAAATATGGGCATGGTTGCTCCTGTTGAAGGCTTTCTTGAAATATTGCGGGAATATACTTTAAAGGTTGGGGCAGTATTGATTTTTGACGAAGTCATGACAGGGTTCAGGGTGGCAAAAGGATCTGCCCAGGGCTTATTTGGTATAACTCCGGATTTATCCTGTTTTGGAAAGGTTATTGGCGGGGGGTTGCCCGTGGGTGCCTATGGCGGTGGCAAAGAAATTATGGAGAATATCGCTCCTGTTGGAAAAGTGTATCAGGCCGGGACGCTTTCAGGCAATCCATTGGCAATGGCAGCCGGAATTGCAACGCTGACAGAGCTTCAAAAAAAAGGTGTGTATGAAGCACTTGATAGTAAGACCCAAAAGCTTATGGCTGGATTGCAGTCTGCGGCAGATGATGCAAAAATTCCCTTTAAAACAAATCACCTGGGATCTATGGCAGGATTCTTTTTTACAAGTGAAAATGTTTATAATTTTGATGATGCTAAAAAATGCGATCTGGACCGGTTTGCAAAATTTTACAGGATTATGCTTGATAAAGGTGTGTACCTTGCCCCTTCACAGTTTGAAGCCTGTTTTGTCTCTTATGCACATTCTGACGAGGATATTGATCAGACCATTGCTGCTGCAAGACAGGCAATGGCTGCACTTTAAAATATAATGATAAATAAAATACATCTGATTGCTGCCTGTGGGACAGGAATGGGAACCCTTGCCTGTATTCTAAAAGAGATGGGGTATACGGTTTCCGGTTCTGACCAGAACGTCTATCCGCCCATGAGCGATTTTTTAAATGAAAAGGGAGTTTCACTTTTTACAGGATATGATTCTTCAAATTTAGATCACAAGCCTGATCTTGTGATTATCGGCAATGCCGTAACAAAGGACAATGTTGAAGCTGTAGCAGTATTGCAAAGGGGCATACCTTATTTATCAATGCCCCAGGCTGTGAATAAATTTATTGCAAAGGATAAAAAAATCATCCTGGTTACAGGTACCCATGGAAAAACAACCACCTCTTCAATCATGGCGCATATCCTTTTTGTGGCAGGCATGGACCCATCTTTTATGATCGGTGGAATTTTAAAGGATTTTAATTCAAGCTTTAGAATAGGAAGCGGCGAATATATGGTGATTGAAGGGGATGAATATGACACGGCCTTTTTTGATAAAGGACCTAAGTTCATGCATTATGACCCTGAAATTACAATCATGACGGGGATTGAATTTGATCATGCAGATATTTTTACAGATATTGACCATATCAAGCGTATTTTTGCAACTTTTATCAAAAAAATAGAAAAAGACAGTCATATCATCGCGTTTAATAATAATGAAAATTTGAAAGAGATCCTTGCTGATTCTGTTGCATCGATTGACACTTATGGTGTACAGGCACAATGGTTTTTTTCCAACCATGTACAGCAAAAGTCAAAAACCTTTTTTGATGTTCAAGGCCCAGGCAAAAAGGTTTCCATTGAAACAAATATGGTGGGAGAGCATAATTTGTTCAATTGCCTTGCCTGTATTGCTGCGGCCGGTAAAATAGGCATCACTGATGAAAATATTATCAGGGCTTTAAAAACATTTTCCGGTATAAAAAGACGGCAGGAGATCCGTGGTATAAAACATGGAATCACTGTAATGGATGATTTTGCCCATCATCCCACAGCAGTAAAAGAGACGATTAAAGCTGTAAAACCATTCTATAAAAAGGGCAGGGTAATTGCTGTTTTTGAGCCCAGAACCAACACAAGCATGAGAAAATTTTTTCAGGATATATATCCTGATTCTTTTCTGGATGCTGATCTGGTGTGTATCTGTGAACCCGGAATCAAAAAAAACATACCTGACAAAGATAAATTTTCCATAAAAAAGCTTGTGGCGGACATTACAAAAAGGGGAATTGAGGCATATTATTTTGAAAACAGTGATGCTGTTATAAGTTTTCTTATGTCAAAATTAAGACGAAACGATCTTGTTTTAATAATGTCAAATGGTGGATTTGATAATATTCACATAAACCTGCTTGAGAAAATTAGATGAGGAAAAATCTGATACTGCGTATAATCGGGATAGGAATGTTTCATGCTTTTTTATATTTATATCTTGTTCCTTTTGTGATTTATCCAAAATTTGGAAATAATGGATTTAAATTTGCGGTTGCTGTTGCCATTATTATTTCTATAGCTGTCCTGGGAACGCTATTTATTAGAAAAAAAAAATAATAGGAGAGAAAAATGAGCGATATTGAGAAAATTGAGTGGGACCCCGGATATAGTGTTGATATTGAAGAAATAGACATGCACCAGAAAAAGATGTTTGAATTATTCAACCTTTTGATTGACAGTAAAAAATCGGAAATCGATGCCAAAGCATGCAGTAATATTATTTCTGATATAACCGAATATGGCAAATTGTATTTCAGCACAGAAGAAAGAATCTTGAGGGAAAAGGGATATCCTGATTTGTCAGCCCATTCAAGGACCCATCGTCAATTTATTAGAAATTCTATCAGTTTGCGACGCGAGGTCCTGGAAGACATAACAAATTTAACAGATGATGTGATCCTGGAATTAAGAGATTGGCTGATAAATCATATAATTAATTCAGATTCTGACTATGTTCCTTTTTTAAGGATCAATCAATATATAGAAGAATCAAAACATAAAAAATAATGTTGGTTATGCGTTTGAGAGATGATCATGGACAGGCTGGTCTATTCTTATACAGGCCGGGAATATCATGAATCAATATATGACATTTGATCTTGGCAGTTTATTTGAGCAACATTTTTTTTCAAACCTGGATTATTTTTTTGCCAGATCCATGGTCAAGGCTTTTGATGAAAAAGAACCCATTGTTCAGGCATCCTGCGCACTGGTTTCCAAATCATTGTTTGAGGGCCATATCTGTATTGATATCAAGACAATGTCTGATACTGTCAGGGCTGTATCAGAAACTAATAATGAGTTAATTAAATTTCCCGGTTTAAATTCATGGATCACTGCTTTGCAAAATTCCAAAATGGTTTCAGATAATATTCAAACGCCCCTGGTTTTAGATTCCGACCACAGACTTTATTTTTCAAAGTATTATGATTTTCAAAATCGATTGGCCCGAAATATTAGTCAACGCGTTTTATTAAAGCCCTCTTGCATGGACGAGACAGCTATTGATGAAATGCTTGACTTATATTTCTCCCGAAGTGATCAACATATCAAGCATCAGAGAAGTGCTGTAAAGCATACGATAAAGAATCATTTTACCATTGTGTCAGGTGGGCCTGGAACCGGAAAAACATACGTCACAACCATCATTAAAAAAATGTTTCTATGGTATGCAGAAAAAAATGCTCTGCCTGTTCCTAAAATAATTTGTGTTGCACCAACAGGGAAAGCTGCCTCAAAAATGGACAAGGGAAGTACCATCCATTCAATTTTAAGGCCATTAAAAAATAGTCCTGGATTTTATTATAATAAAAACAATATATTGCAAACAGATATGATCATTATTGATGAAGCTTCAATGATTGATATTTTACTATTGACCCGTCTTCTTGAAGCCATCCCCATGACGGCCAAAGTGATTGTTTTAGGTGATATTTACCAATTGTCGTCTATACAGGCAGGATCTGTATTCAGTGATATCTGCAAAGCAAAAGGACTATCCTCCAACCTGTTTTCCCTTGATTATAATTTCAGATCAAAAGGGAAAACAGGAATTGAAAATTTATCAAAGGCAATCAATGCCAATGATGTGCAAGGCCTTGAATATATACTGACAACAGGCCGTTATCCAGATGTTGTGTTTGAAAGTCTTAATCATAAAGGCCGGCTTGACGATGCTGTTAATAAATATATCTTAGACGGATATAAACCATTTGTTACAGCAGACACGGTTGAAGAAGCGCTGAAAGAACTGGATAATTTTAAAATAGTGTGTGCCCATAATTCCGGAGAATATGGAACATTACAAATTAATCATCTTTGTGAAAATATTTTGCGGACAGAGAATAATTTTGATATACATGATAAGCCAAAAAGGATCATCATGGTCAATACCAATGATTATAAAAAAGGCTTATTTAATGGAGATACGGGCATTGTTTTTGAAAAAAAAGAGGGGGTTAATACTTTTTTTAAATCTTTTGATAATAAGATAAAACAATATCGCGTATCAGATCTTCCCGGGTCTGACACAGCCTTTGCAATAACGATCCATAAAAGTCAGGGATCTGAATTTAACACGGTTTTAATGATACTTCCTGACAAAATATCACCAGTTGTTACACGTCAGCTTTTATACACAGGCATTACAAGGGCAAAAACAAAAGTAATTATTATTGGAGACATAAATATTATTAAAAAGGCCATAAATTTTTCTGTAAAAAGAAATTCAGGTTTAGCCATCTGCCTGGAAAAAGAAATATTAAGATAATGATAAATAAATAAGAAAGAGAATATTTTGAAAAAAAATCAAACAATTTCTGAATTAATCTGGCAGTTTTTTTGTTCTGTAAAACTTGCTGTCTATACGCTTGTGCTTCTTGCAGCCACATCTGTTATCGGAACTATTATTCTTCAGAATGGAACCCCGGAACAATACTCAAGGCTTTATGGTGAAGCTTACTACAATCTGATCAAGATATTTAATATCGATGATATGTACCATGCCTGGTGGTTCTTGAGCCTCCTTGTCATTTTGTGTATCAATATAGTTGTATGCTCAATTGAAAGGATATCAGGTACATGGAAAATTATTTTTCCCAAAAAACTTAAGTTTAACCCGGACAGGTTTAGAAAATTGAAAACCCTTGAGGGATTTATCGTCAATAAAGCGGCTATATCTTTATCAGGGGGCTATGAACGCTTTTTATCCAAAACGATTGGAAAGGTCATAAAACAAGAGACTCAAACCGGCACCATTATGTATGCTGAATCCGGAAGATGGACGAGGATGGGTGTATATGTCGTGCATTCAAGTCTTCTATTATTATTATTGGGTGCCTTGATTGGAGCGGTTTTCGGGTTCAAGGCCAATTTACAATTAAATGAGGGGGCAACATCGGATACTGCCTTTATGGTTAAAACAAGGCTGCCGGTAAATTTGGGTTTTTCTATCAGATGTAATGATTTTCATGTAAAATTTTATGATACAGGCGCACCTGAAGAATTTAAATCAAATCTGACCATTATTGAGAATGGCAAAGAAAGTTTTACCAAAGATATCCTTGTCAACCATCCACTCAGATATAAGGGTATCAATATTTTTCAATCTTCCTACGGTTCAGGTCGGCCGGACAGCGTTGTTCTTGATATTATCAGGCAGTCTGATAAGAGCGTGACAAGCCATACCATTAAAATAGGAGAAGAAATTGGATTACCTGAAGATCAGGGTTTATTTAAGCTGGAAGGGTTTATGCCCCATTTTGATTTCAGGGGAAATAACCTTGGTGAAGCCTTTATCGGAAGGATAACTCAAAAAGATGCCAATAGTTTTCAAATTGCGCTTCCAACAAAATTTCCAACCTTTGATAAAATGCGCAAAGGGTCATTTGCCTTTGTTGTCAAAGAATTTGAACATAAATATTATACGGGATTACAGATCACAAAAGATCCCGGAGTCTGGTATGTTTATTCAGGATTTATTTTAATGATTATCGGGTGCTGGGTCACCTTTTTTATGTCTCACCAGTCGTTTTTTATTGAAATTGAAAAAATCAGTGATACTATTTCAAAAATAAGTATTTCAGGTACCAGCAATCGGAACAAACAGGGAATGAAACTTAAAATTAAAAAAATTGTAACAAAATTAAAGGATATATAATTCTTATGAACAGTTCCTTAGCATTATCTTCGGCAACATTTATTTATGCACTGTCATCTATCTTTTATATCGGGTCATTTTCCTTTAAAAAACAAGGTCTTGCAAAAATTGGCTTTATTGTTCTGATCATTGGGTTTTTAGACAATACCTTAGGAATTATTTTAAGGTGGATTGAATCCTACCAGATGGGATATGGGCATGCTCCCTTTGCCAATATGTATGAATCTCTGGTGTTTTTTTCCTGGACGGCTGCCATCCTTTATATTTTTGTTGAACTAAAATACAAGGAAAATATTATCGGCGTGTTTGCAACTCCAATAGTATTTCTTGCTATTGCTTATGCGTCTCTTTCTCCTGATATCAATAGTAAAATAACACCCTTAATCCCTGCACTTAAAAGCAATTGGCTCATTGCCCATGTTATTGCCTGCTTTTTAGGATATGCAGGTTTTGCCGTGGCATTTGGTTTCAGCATCATGTATTTTGTAAAGCCTAAAAACCCTGATGCAAGATCTATATTTGCAAAACTGCCGTCATTGGATATTATTGATGAATTAACGTATCAAATGGTGGTATTTGGATTTCTTTTTCTGACCATTGGTATTATAACCGGTGCTGTCTGGGCCAATTCTGCCTGGGGAACTTATTGGAGCTGGGATCCTAAAGAAACCTGGTCTCTGATTACCTGGATTGTTTATGCTGTTTTTTTGCATTTAAGAATGATGCGGGGATGGTACGGGGAAAATCTTGCATGGGTATCTATCCTAGGCTTTATGGCCGTTATGTTTACATATTTTGGTGTAAATTTTCTGCTTAGTGGACTCCATAGTTACGCTTAACCATGACTGATTATAATTTGCGTTTCTTAATTTTTCTTGACAAGAAAACAAGATATTAATATAGATTAACGCAAACTATGGTCGGTGTTGCAGATCGGCATAAAATTGCCGGCTGCAAAAGAATAATTCAGATTAAACTCTATTCAGGTTTTATCTGGATAAAATGGTTAACGTATCATCAACATTTTAAATTGATGGAGTTTTCATGAGCGAAATAGAAAACAAAGCTGAAAATGGTTCCATGGAGAGTGTAGGGGAAGGCACTGCCGGAAAAGAAAAAGATGACAAGGGCTTAGGACTCGGTGTCATCTTTTTTATTGTTGCATTTGTTGCATGTTTCTTGTCCGGTACGCTGCTGTTTCCCAAATTGCTCTATTCAAAAAAAGAGCAGCCTTTTAACTTTGATCACGCGCTTCATGTCGGGGAAGCAGGCGATTGCGAAACATGCCATTCTTTAAGGGAAGACGGTAGCTTTACCGGAATACCTAAGCTTGCAACATGTCTGGATTGCCATGCTGAAGAACCGATGGGTGAGACAGAAGATGAAGCCACCTTTGTAGAAGAATATGTAGCAAATGAAAAAGAAGTTCCCTGGTATGTCTATTCACGACAACCGGATTGTGTCTTTTTCTCCCATGCAGCACACACCGCGGCTGGTGGCATGGATTGCGTATCATGTCATGGTCATATCGGAGAATCTACTTCTTTAAGACCATATGAAGAAAACAGGATTACAGGTTATAGTCGTGATATCTGGGGTAAAAATATCTTTGGAATTAAAAAACATTCCTGGGATAGGATGAAGATGGATGACTGCGCTGCGTGCCACAAAAAGGAAACAGGCCACCAGGGTTATTGTTTCCAGTGTCACAAATAAGAAACCTAAAATACAAGAATTCAAAACTTTATAGAGGAATAATTTATGAAAGTTGACAGAAGAAGCTTCTTGGGATTGGGACTTGGTGCAGTTGCTGGTATTGCAGTTTCCCCTATTGGGATAAAACTGACAGATGATTCTTCCATCTGGACCCAGAACTGGCCATGGACTCCTGTACCCGTTGATGGGGAAGTAATATATGAAAATTCGGTATGTAGCCTTTGCCCGGGCAGTTGTGGCATAAACATAAGGAAGATAGACAACAGGCCGGTTAAGATTGAGGGGCGGGCTGATTATCCTGTAAATAATGGTGGCGTCTGCCTCCATGGAATTGCCGGTCTTCAGTACCTGTATGATCCTGCCAGGGTAAAAACCCCATTAAAGAAAAATGGTGATAAATTTGAAGAAATTTCCTGGGATGATGCCATTGCAATTGTTGCAGACAAGCTTGGGCAAATTCGCAAAAACGGTTCGCCTGAAAAACTGGCCTGTATTGCAGATAAGGAGCAGGGATCAGTTTCAGGGTTGTTTAAACGACTGCTCAAAACATTTGGGTCCTCTAATTTTTATACCATGCCAAGTCTTGAATCCTATCTTGAATTGACAGCGGCGGCAATTCATGGTGAAGGACAAACAATTGCATTTGATCTTGAGAATGCAGGCTTTGTGTTAAGTTTTGGTGCGGGAATCATAGAAGGTTGGGGATCTCCTGTAAATTGCTTTAAAGCAAATGCATCCAGAAAAGAAAGACAAGCAAAACTTTATCAAATTGAACCCCGTTTATCCAATACTGCTGCCAATGCGGACAAATGGATCCCGATAAAACCCGGGACCGAAGCAGATCTGGCGCTTGGTATTTGTGCGGTTATCTTGAAAAACAATTTGTTTGACAGCACGGCAACTGCAAAGTTTAAAGGTGGGTTAAACAAATTCGGAGCGCTGCTTCAAAAGGATTATACGCTTTCAAAAACTGCTGAAATTACCGGTGTAAAAGAATCTGACATTGAAAAAATCGCCATGTTGTTTGCCAAAGCTAAAATGCCTCTGGCAGTCTTTGGTAAAGGCCGGGGCGATGGGGCCCAAAGCTTAAAAGAGCTTGTAGCGGTTCATACATTGAATTGCCTGGTTGGTAATATCAATAAAAAAGGCGGTGCGTTTGTTCAGCCTAAACCTGAGTATCTCAAGTTTGCCGATGAATCAATGGACAGTGTAGCTGATAAAGGGTTTGCGAAAACAAAACCTGGAAATTATGTGAATCAGCTTATTGAAAAGGTAAACGCATCTTCCCAGACGGTTGTTGAAGCTCTTTTTGTTTACAATGCAAATCCTTGCCATTCTCTGCATGACCCAACGACTATCAAACAAGCAATCGAGAAAATTCCTTTTGTGGTGAGTTTTTCTTCATTCCTTGATGAAACAGCTATGGAAGCGGATATTATTCTGCCATGCCATACCTTTATTGAACGACTTGAAGACGTTCCCTCCAGTGCCGGGCTTGCCAAGGCAGTTGTAGGGCTTACCAAACCGGTCATTGAACCTGTATTTAATACAAAAAATCCAGGTGATGTCATTATTCTTGTTGCAAAAGCATTGGAAGAAAGTATTGCCCGGAATTTTGAATGGGAAAATTATGCAGAATGTCTTGAAGAAGTTTGTGCGGATATCTGGGATTCTTTATCAGAAGATGGCTTTTCCATCATATCTGAAGGGGTGCCTTTAGGATCAGCATCAGTTGATGTTTCTTTTCTTGCCAATAACCCTGCAACGGTTCAGGCCCAGGGAGATTTTCCGCTTACACTGATTCCCATTGACAATATGCGATTAATCAATGCTGGTATTGCAGCTTCTCCCTTTGCCGTTAAAACTATTTCAGATAAAGTTTTAAAAGGCAAAGATAGTGTTGTGGATATTAATCCTTTAACTGCCGGCGGCCTTAAAGATGGAGGGGCTGCAATGCTTACGACGTCAATAGGCACAGCCCGTGTAATGGTTAATTTTAACGAAAGCATTATGCCGGGAGTTATTGGAATGGTTAAAGGTCTTGGTCATACCTTTGATAATAAATATGTCTCAAACAAGGGTATTAATATAAATGACTTAATAGGCCCGGTAATTGAGTCTGGTTCAGGACTGGATGCTGCCTTTGGAATTAAAGCAAAAATTTCCAAGGCTTAAAATT
>Ga0164315_10000702_pt1 | contig 23863 bp, 21 predicted proteins | sample GuaBasSedimGuay6_FD_113737 | JGI IMG/M metagenome (GOLD analysis project Ga0164315, IMG submission 113737) | Subseafloor sediment microbial communities from Guaymas Basin, Gulf of California, Mexico - Guay6, Core 4569-2, 0-3 cm | ecosystem: Environmental > Aquatic > Marine > Hydrothermal vents... | reverse complement strand
GCGTGAGATCAAGGCGGACGACAGATTTAACCCGGAGTAATAGCGTGCTATTTTGAGGAGTTAAATCATGGCGTCCAACGCCGATATCGCGGAAAAAGACCATTTGTGGATGGGCACTAGTTATATCTCTCGGCAGACCCAAATGACCTTGCCGATAATCCTGACAGCACCCGCCTCTTCCCGGTTGAGAATGATCGGGAGATAATCCTTGTGATTGCTCAGTAATACCAGTTTGTTGGGTCGCTTTTCGATCCGCTTCACCATAATGGTATCTTCGATACCGACAGCATACAGCGCCCCGGCCAGGATCGCCTTCTGGCTTTGATCGACCAAGACCGTATCACTGTTCCTGATCTCCGGTTCCATGCTGTTTCCAAAAATATCGAACAGCACCATGAAATCAGCTGCGCCTTTTTTTCTTAGCCAGTCCTTTTGAAAAGCATAATAGCACTGAATATCCGCATCCGTTTCAAACGATCCGTCACCGGCACACAGCCTGGCGTTGACTTTGGGAATCTTTTCAAATTCCGAAACAGTCCCGCCAATTGGCTTCTTTAGAAAGGAGCGGCCATCACCGCTTTCCAGCCATTCCGGATTCAAACCGAATTTTCGGTAGAGTTTAAGCAACCAGCGATCCGGCACCTGCCCCTTCTTTCTTGCCTGGGTGACAGCCGAGCGATTGATCTGGAGAGCCTGAGCCAGTTCGTTTTGGGAGTCAATCCCCGTGGCCTCAAACACTCTTTGAATGATTGCCTCAAAATCAGATGAATTCACGTTCTAACCTGTCTATTTGCAACTGAATTGTTTATTTTTATTAACACAAAAATTACATTAATGCAACATTTTGTTTCGGGTCTATAACCAATGCAAAGACATCTCGAAAGCAGAGGGGTGATGCCGACGCGACCTTGAAACTGTCTGAGGTCCTTAGATGTCGTTATACCGAACAGTTTGAAAATTTGCTCAAGAAATCACATGAAGGCATATATGACAACCCCAATTGTTTTGCGGATAACCGGTTAAGCCTTTTTGACCGCCTCACGCCATCGCCCGAGAACCCGGGAACGTTCCTTCGCATCAATACCGGGTTTAAATTCTCGATCCATTTTCCAGGCCCTGGCGATGTCATCAAAATCCTGCCAGACGCCTGCTCCCAGACCTGCCAGGAACGCGGCTCCCAGCGCCGTGGTCTCGATCATTTCGGGACGGATGATACGGCATCCCAGAAAATCGGCCTGCATCTGCATCAACAGGTTGTTGGCGCTCGCCCCACCATCCACCTTGAGCTGCACCAGATGGTGGTTGCTGTCAGCAATCATGGCCTGCAAAATTTCAACGTTCTGCAAGGCAATCCCTTCCAAAGTCGCTCTAGCTATATGCGCGCGATTGGTCCCGAGCGTCAACCCGGCAATCAGCCCCCTTGCCTGGGAACGCCAGTGCGGCGCCCCCAGCCCGACAAACGCCGGAACCACCGTAACCCCACCGGAATCCACCACCTGATTCGCCAAGGCCTCTATCTGAGCGGCTTCATCCACAAACTGCAACCCGTCCCGAAGCCATTTTACGGCTGAACCAGCGATAAAGGCTGACCCTTCAAGGGCATAGGCAACCGTATCCTTGACCTGCCAGGCTACCGTTGTCAGGAGCCTGTTTTTACTCGGCACCGGGGTTGCGCCGGTATTCATCAGCAGAAATCCGCCGGTTCCATACGTGCACTTTGCCTCACCTTCTTCAAAGCAGGCCTGGCCAAACAAGGCAGCCTGCTGATCACCTGCCATGCCGCAAATGGGGATGCCATCCGGCAGTCCCGTTACATTCCGGGTGTGTCCATATATCTCGGAACAGCTCCGGATTTCGGGCAACATGGTTTTCGGCACGTTGAGAATTGAGCAGAGTTCATCGTCCCACGACAATGTTTCAAGATTCATTAGCAGGGTTCTGGAAGCGTTGGTGACGTCGGTGATATGGGCCGCCCCATGCGTCAGCTTCCACGTAAGGAAGGTGTCCACCGTGCCGGCAATGGCCCTTTTGGCCTCAACTTCCTCCCGCAGACCTGTGATGTTATCGAGCTGCCACCTTAATTTGGTTCCACTGAAATAAGGATCCAGTAAAAGGCCGGTTCTTTCCTGAAACAGTGCTTCGTGTCCTTTGACTTTTAATTCCTCGACGATTCCGGAAGTTCGCCGGCATTGCCACACAATGGCATTGTGATAGGGCCGTCCTGTCTCCCGGTTCCAGATAAGATTGGTTTCACGCTGATTGGTAATGCCGATGCCGACAATCTCCGCTGTTTTCACACCACTTGTCTGAATGGCTTCATCGATAGACCCCAGCACGGAGGTCCATATGTCTGCAGGATCATGTTCGACCCATCCGGGTTCCGGGTAGATCTGCCGGAATTCCCGGTACCCTTTCCCTCTGACATTGAGCTTTTCATCTATGAGAAGCACCGTCGTTCCAGTGGTGCCCTGGTCTATGGACAAAATGACTCCAGACATACCCTTCCCTCCTCGCTAAATATCGTATCTATGAAATGTCGACCGTTGGGAGATATTTCATAGAAATAATTATGTGTAGATAAGGTTCAGTGGAATGGGACCGTACTTCCAGGCGCCCGGTTTAGGCAGTATGTGCTGTCCGCTGACCGAAAGCCAGTTGAGATCCGGCTTGATATCCCGCAGTTTCCCGTCGTCAGGCGGTCGGGCATGGTTGGTATAGCCATAGGTCGTTTGGAATAGACAGATACTTTTATGTCTGTATTTTGCGGCGACATAGTTCTTTTTGAAAGTTCGCGGTAGGATTCGGTTGTTCGCTGCGATCTCATTGATTTCCGTCTCGTTGAACTGCATGAGTACAATCCGTGAAGTCCCTCGTTCGGATATTCTGATCAATGCTCTTGACTCACTGCTGCCAACGTAAACCGTAGTGATACAGTTGATCCGCTTAAAGTATTGGGCCGCCACAATGGCTGCTGTGCGTCTGCCGCCAACCATGACGGGGACGCCGTAATATTCAAAATATTTCTTTTGAACATCCTCGGCAAACTTATCCCCTTTCTCGTACAGATCCTGAGATATGTACCGAAGGCTCTTAGCGAGATCCTCAGCTGCCTCGGCGATTGGCCAGTCTACGCGAACATGGAAATGAGACAGAGAGTATTGATGTTTCTTTTTACTGGCCTGGTCCCGCTGGATGAGCAACGCATAATCCACAGGGAGAAGATCTTTTAAAAAATTGAAAAATTGAACCGATTCCAGATATTTCTGACTTCTATCGTATTTTTCGGAAAGTGTCAGCGCCTGCGAATTGAGAAGATTGGACAGGGTCGTTTTGTTGACATCAAAGAATCGAATGTATTTTTTGTGAATGGCGGGCACCGCTTCCTCTACGAAGAGGAGAAGGAAGGTGTTGTGACTTCCATATTCGAGGTCAGGTATTCGGGCACGCGGCTTTAATTCTCGCTTTGCTACAAAGGGGTATCTTTCTTTTTTGGACACAAAATTATTAAATGAATCGACAAGCGCATACTGCAGAACAAATTGATCGAGCTCGTCTCTCAAGAGCTCGTAATAGGAACGCCTCAGTTGGTTTGCACGGCTCAACTCTTCTCTGACACCCCAAAATGCCATGCTGTTCTCCTGTATTTTAAAATGATAGTTGTATTATACCATCAAATCGAGAAATGGTCAACTATTAGGAATAGGTATTGCAGATGGTTAAAGAGATATTTGAACAAAATATTTCGTTATAGCATTTGTCAAAATAACGTTCCGGTTACTCCGCCAGGGGTATCCATATTTTTTTCAAAAGGACATATCAAACCAATCCTTGTCTTGTGCCCACTAAAATAAAGGTTTTTATTTTTGCTTTTCGATCCAGACATAGAGAGATTCGCGGTATCGGTATCCAAGCAGGACAATGCCGGAACAGATCGTTGTCACCAGAGCCAGGATATAATAATTCTGTTCGAACAGCATGGCTCCCTGCAGGCTCAGGATAAACGTCCCCGGCATCCTGCCGATGGTTGTCATTAGAATAAATATTTTGAACGGAAGGGAAGTCAAACCCAGGAACAGACACAGGTAGTCCTTTGGGAACCCTGGGAATACGAACAGCATAAAAATGATCAAAACACCTTCCCGTCCGGCAACCGTATCGAATCGCGCCAAATATTTGGGTGGTATCACTTTTCTCACATACCGTCGTCCCAAAAAACGACCCACGCCAAAGTTGATGATGGAACCGATGCTTAGCGCAATACTCGAAAAAAGAAATCCCCTGGCAACACCAAATAGATACCCCCCGACAAAGCCGGTTGCCTCACCGGGAATCGGTGCCAGTAGAACCTGAAGTATCTGTACAAGTATAAAAACCAACGGAGCAGCAGGACCGAATCCTTCGATATAGGCACTGGTCTTTTCCCTGTCCGAAAGGAAAGAAAAAAAACGAACAAGCAGAGACCAGAGGTCTCCGCCATAAAAAAAGAGCAGCAGGCCCAGGACGAGAAGAACACCCAACAGCACCAGGCCCCACCTGCCTGCCAAGCGACGGAAGCCTGGATTTTTCATGACAATCCCGAAAATGCAGCTTTCTCCAATGCCGCCACTGCCACCAGTTGTTGTCCTTCCATAAGTGTCAGAAATGCACCGCCACCCGTCGAGATATATGACATCTGGTCGGCTGCACCGGATTTTTGCACCGCGCTTCCGGTTTCTCCGCCACCAATGATGGATGTAGCCTTTGATCCTCCAACCGCCCGGGCAAGCTCAAAGGTGCCATGACTGAACGGTGCCATTTCAAACACCCCCATGGGTCCGTTCCAGATAATGGTTCCGGCATCCTGCAACACTTCGGAAAAGAGACACGATGTGGCCGGTCCGATATCCGCCGCCAACCATTGCAGAGGGATTTCCTGTACCGGGACGTTCTTCAGATCTGCATCCGGGTCCAGCCGGTCTGCGGCGACAACATCCACCGGCATATAGAATTTGATACCGCGTTCCCGGGCCTTTCCGATAACGTCTCCGGCTGTATCCACCAGGTCCTCTTCTATCATCGATCTACCCACATCATAGCCACTGCCCTTGATAAAGGTATTTGCCATGGCTCCGCCCACGATGATCTTATCCACATGCTGCAGCATATTCTTCAGTGCGGAAAGTTTACTCGATATCTTGGCACCACCCACAATTGCCACCAGGGGACGAACAGGCTTCTTCATGGCTTTATTAAAAAAATCGAGTTCCCTTTTCAGGAGCAATCCTGCCGCCGAAACCGGCGCATGTTCCGTGATTGAAACCACCGAAGCATTGGCACGATGGGACACGGCAAAGGCGTCGTTGATATAAACATCACAGATAGCAGCCAGGGCTTTCCCGAAACCACTGTCGTTTTGTTGTTCCTCTTTGTGGAAACGAAGATTTTCCAGTAACAGTACCTGTCCACCTTCCATACCGCCGGCCAGTGCAGCCACGTCCCCGCCTATACAATCCGGAGCCATCGTTACTTCCAGCCCGAGGATCTCTCCTAAACGATGAGCCACCGGTTGCAGACTGAATTCCCTTTTGACCTGACCCTTGGGCCGCCCCAGATGTGAGGCAAGAATCACACAGGCATCCCGGGACAGCGCATATTTCAGTGTCGGCAGCACCGCTTCTATTCTGGCGTCATCTGTAATCTGTTGTTTGCTGTCGAGTGGCACATTGAAATCGACCCTGATGAAAACTCTTTTCCTGGATATATCGATGTCCTTGATGGTTCTCATGGTACATCCCTCCGTTGCTTTTCTTTTTGTACTTTTTCTATTTTGACCTGTTGCTTAAAACGGCGGTTCAACTCCTTTTTTCTCGACCAGCGTTCAACAAACCCCATTGATCCTGAGGTATACGCCCTGTCAACAGCTGCCTCACGCACGTTGATACCGGATTTCCCTTTCATGGCGGTTCTCAGACATTCTGTTTTCTTCGGGCACACCATGCAGGTTTCAGGAGATGCCCTGAGGTCGTCATCACCTTCCGGAAAGACAATTTCCAGATTACCGAAGCAGGCTGGACAACTCGGTTTCTCTTCTTTCATATTCCCTGTCCAATCTCTTCATATAGCCTTGATCGGCAAAACTGAAGTATTGATTATGTCCAATGACTACATGTTCGTGAACTGCGATGCCCATCATCCGGCAGGCAAAAATAAGTTTCCGGGTGATGGCGATATCTTCCTCAGAAGGCTCGGGATCGCCGGATGGGTGATTATGCGCGAAGATAAGCGCAGCAGCATGGTGGTCAAGTGCTGCACGGACAACTTCTCTCGGGTATACGGAACTGGCGGTCAAGGTCCCTTGAAAAAGCGTTTCCGTGGCGAGGATTTTATTCTTGGCATCCAGATAAACAACCCTGAAGCATTCCCTGCTCTTATCTCTCATGCTGGCTGTGAGATATGCGTATAACTCTTTTGAGTTATTGATCGGATCTTTCCGGATAATTCTGGCATTTAAATACCGATCCGCTGCAGCTTTGATCAGCTTGATACCAAACAGGTTTTTCTCACCGATACCCTTGATCTCACACAATTCACGGGAAGATGCTTCGAAAACCCCCTGGAGTGTCTTGAATCTTTTCAGGGCTGATTTTGCCGCCTCCTTGCAATCTTTGCGGGGCATCCCAAGAGTTAAAAGCAGCTCAATCACTTCATAGTCATGAAATCCGGCCAGACCGGCATCAAGAAATTTTTCTCTTAAGCGCTGCCGATGGCCGGCACCCTTATGTTCCTGTTTCCGATCCATTGGTTTAATTTTCGTCTAACTCTTTCTTGAGATCCCGGGTCATGAGACGAAACAGCGCATCTTTCGGAGAGACATCATCATACAGCACATGATAAATTTCATGAGAAATCGGCATTTCCACTCCCAGGCTGCGGGAAAGATTGTAAACAGATTCGGAGGTCTTAACCCCCTCTGCGACCATATTCATGCTCGACAGGATATGGGCCAGTGTTTCGCCCCGGCCAATTCTTTTGCCAACGGCATGATTTCGGCTTAAGTCACCCGTGCATGTCAGGATCAGATCGCCTATTCCGGCAAGACCGGTAAATGTCCTGGGATTAGCCCCCATTTTCAAACCCAGTCTCCTGATTTCGGTCTGGCCTCTTGTAATCAGCGCCGCACGGGTATTCAGGCCGAGACCCAGGCCATCAATGATACCTGCTGCTATTGCAATCACATTCTTTACCGACCCTCCGAGTTCCACGCCGATGGAATCGTCGCTGGTGTATACCCGAAAAAATGGCGTTGCAAAAACATGCTGGATGGCTTCAGCTACCTTCAAGTCATATGATGCCACCGTCACGACAGTAGGCATGGTCCTGGCCACCTCAAAAGCAAAACTCGGACCCGACAGTACGGAAAAGTTTCCTTTACGGATTTTCGGGAGCATATCTCTTAGAACCCGGGTCATGGTCAAATAAGTCTTATTCTCTATCCCCTTTGAAGCCGACACGATGATCGCATCAGTGGATATGTGAGGAGCCATTTTACCGGCAACCTGCCTTACAAGATGGGACGGCACTACAGTCAGCACCAGGTCTTTACCTGTAACGACATCCGCAATATCATTCCAGGGCGTAAGTTGGGAAGACAACGTAATACCCGGCAGAAATGCCCGGTTTTCGCCGTGTTTCAGGATTTCATCCCTGACAGATGCTTCATACACCCACAGGTCAACGGCATATCCCTTTGTTGCAAGAAGGTTCGCCAGGGCGGTTCCCCAGCTACCGGCTCCCACAACACCAATTTTATAATCTGTTATGACTTCGGGCATATTTTATAAAACCAATCACGAAAACACGAAATACTAAAAACACGAAAATTTTAGCTCACTTTGTGTGATTCCAAATTTCCATACTAAGGTTATTACTCCGGCGGTTAAATACCCTACGGTTGTCATTCCTGTGAAGGCAGGAATCCAGGAAGGCACTGGATGCCGGATCAAGCCCGGCATGACGTATTGAGCTATTTAGTTGCCAGGTTAATATAAGCGGCGCAGCCGCTATCTATAAATTCGCCCCCGGCGAATTTATTCTTTTTCCGCCAGGCGTGCAGCTCCGACCACACGCTCGCCTTTTTCTATATCGATCAGTGTCACACCCTGCGTATTGCGGCTGATGACGGAGATACCCTTGATGGGCATCCGGATAATCTTGCCTATGTCCGTCATGAGCATCAGGTCATCATCCTCTTCCACCAGCAATATCGAGACAACTTTTCCGTTCCTTTCGCTGGTTTTGATTGTAATGACACCCAGACCACCCCGTTTTTGGATTGGGTACGCATCAATCGATGTTCGCTTCCCATATCCGTTCTGGGTTGCTGTACACAACGTCTGCCCGTGACCCATGACCTCCATACCGATGATGGTGTCTCCGGAAAGCAGCCGCATCCCGCGGACTCCCTGGGCCACCCTGCCGGTCGGACGGACATCGGATTCATGAAAACGGATCGACTTTCCTTCCACCGAACCCAAAAACACATTCCGGGTTCCATCCGTTATCCGGGCGGAAATAAGTTCGTCACCCGTTACCAGGCTCAGCGCAATAATACCACCCACACGCGGTCGGCTGTAGGCCATGAGATCCGTCTTTTTCACCAGTCCGTTCTTGGTCGCCATGATAATATAGGATCCCGGATCAAATGAAGGAACATCGAGAACCGTCGCCAGTTCCTCATCCTTTTCGAGATTCAGAAGGTTGACAATGGCCTTCCCCTTGCTCAAACGCCCTGCCTGGGGTATCTCGTACACCTTGCGCCAGTAAACCCTACCCTTGTTGGTAAAAAAGAGAAATGTGTGATGGGTCGAAGCAACGAAGAGGCGTTCGACAAAATCTTCCGCCTTCGTCCCCATGGCGGTCTTTCCTTTGCCTCCACGCCGCTGGTTGTGGTACAGCGTAATGGGGTTACGTTTGATATAGCCACTATTGGAAATGGTAACCACCATGTCTTCTTCAACGATCATGTCCTCGATGGTCAGCTCACGCGTCGCTTCTATGATCTCGGTTCGACGGGAATCACCGTATTCGCTCCTGATTTCGACCAGCTCTCCTTTGATGATGCTCAAGACCAGTCTTTCACTCCCCAGAATTTCCTTGAAATAAGCGATATCCTTCAACAGGCTGACATACTCATCATTGATCTTGTCTCTTTCAAGGCCTGTCAATCTCTGGAGGCGCATATCCAGAATGGCCTGGGCCTGCAGTGGGGACAAATCAAATTCTTTCATCAGCCGGGTCTTTGCCTCGGGTGGTGTCCTGGAGCTGCGGATAAGCGCCACGATTTTATCCAGGTGGTCCAATGCGATTTTCAGACCTTCCAGGATATGGGCTCTGGCTTCGGCCTTGTTCAGGTCGTAGCGTGTCCGCCGGATGATTACCTCTTTGCGGTGCAGAATAAAATAATCCAGAAGCGCTTTCAAGTTCATTACTTCGGGTTGTTTGTTAACAACCGCAAGAAAAATGATTCCGAATGTATTTTCTAACTGGGTATGTTTATATAGCTTGTTGACGATGACGCCTGCCACCTGGTCCTTTTTCAAACCCAGGGCGATACGCATGCCGTCCCGGTCAGACTCGTCTCTGATAAATTTGATGCCTTCCAGGTGCTTTGACCGCATCAACTCGGCCACTTTTTCTATTACACGGGACTTGTTGACCTGGTAAGGAATTTCTGTGATGACAATGGTCTCACTGCCGGTTCGCTTGTCCTTTTCGATATTGGCACGCGCCCGGATACGAATAATCCCCCGGCCGGTATGATAGGCGTCCGTGATCCCCTTTGTGCCATGAATAATGCCCGCGGTGGGGAAATCAGGCCCCGGCATATGTTCCATGAGTTCATCGATGGAAATGGCAGGGTCATCGATGAGGGCGGTGATGGCATCAATGAGCTCACATAGATTGTGCGGTGGTATGTTGGTTGCCATACCCACGGCTATACCGGAGGATCCGTTTGCCAGAAGAGCTGGAATCCTGGTCGGCAGAACAGACGGCTCGGTCATGGATTCGTCATAGTTGGGAATCAGGTCGACCGTGTCCTTCTCCAGGTCCATGAGCATCTGATGCGAAAGCTGCATCATTCGAATCTCGGTATACCGCATAGCTGCGGCCGAGTCTCCATCCACGGATCCAAAGTTGCCCTGCCCGTCCACCAGCGGGTATCGCATGGCAAAATCCTGCGCCATCCGGACAATGGTATCGTAGACGGCGGTATCCCCATGGGGGTGATATTTACCAAGAACGTCACCGACAATTCTAGCCGATTTTTTATAGGCCTTGTTATAGTCGTTTTTCATTTCCCGCATCGCAAAAAGAACCCGGCGATGTACTGGTTTGAGGCCATCTCTGACATCGGGCAGCGCCCGGCCGATAATGACACTCATGGCATATTCAAGATATGACTTTTTCATCTCTTTTTCGATACTGATTTCGGGTGTATATTCACTCGTGGTCATATTTCACCTTACATTTCTGTTGGTTTTGATTCATGAGATTCTGATGCACATGTTCCTTCCAACGGCATTCCCAGAGGATTCACCATTGTTTGGTAGTTGGTACGATAGATATCGGTCAGGGTCAAGAATGCGGTAATCACCAGCGGGCCGTAAATAATGCCCAGAATGCCAAAAAGCTTCAACCCGCCGATGATGGCTAAAAACACCAGCAGTGTATGCATTTTCACCCGCTGTCCCACGAGTTTGGGTTTGAAAAAGTATTCGACCCCCCCGGAAAGAACAACGTAAAAAACAATGAAAAAGATGCCCGACGCGATCCGCCCTTTGAGAAACAGATAAATGGCGGCAGGTATAAAGACAATACCAATGCCGATAATCGGCAGAAATGCCAGCAGCCCCATGATGACACCCCACAGGAAAGGTGAGGGCAGTCCAAAGATGCTGAATACAATCCCCCCTGTGAGTCCCTGGATCAAACCGCCGGCCCCATTCCCGATGAGGATGGCTCCCGCCATATCCTTGAATTTTTTCAGGAGGATTTGATCCTGATTACTGGGAAGCGGAGATAGATCAATAATAAAAGAAACAAGCCGCCCGCCATCGATGAGCAGATAATAGATAACAAGCAGCATCAGGAAAAAATTAATGAAAAATGCCAGCATATTGGACGCAATCGACCTTGCCTGGTTGTAAAGGAATAGACCCACGAATTTGGCGATCTCGGATATGTAAGTGTTGAGTTCCTCTACGGTGATCTGAAAATTAAATTTTGTCAGCACGTTGTTGGTAATCTCAAGGACTTTGCTCCCTTCCATGAGTGCTATAATCTGCGGGCTGATCATGGCATCCTTGGCCGCCAGATAGAGATCGTAGGCCTCCTTTGACAGAATGCTTACAAATAGAACGATGGGGACAAAAAGGATGCAGAAAATCACACAACAGGTCAGAAAAGATGCAATGGCCGGCCGAACAGTGCCACTGCCGGAAATACGACCATACAGCGGGCTGAAAATCCCGGACACAACCGCCGCAAGAATAATAATGGACAGAAACGGCCACAGAAGCCAGCCAAGCAGAAATATCGATATCAGAAAACAAGCTAAAAAAAACAATAAAATCGTATAGCTGGCAGTTTTTTCGGTCATACGATCCCCAGTGTGTTACATGGAAGGCGTTCTATCTGCTTACGTAGCTACCAGCTGCAAATACAAGCAATACTTCATATATAAAGACAGGTATGTAGTTCCCGAAAACAGCATATAAAATTCCGCCGCCGACAATCGCCGGCACACCACAAAAAACCAGAATACCCAATTTTCTGCTAACGTTCATACAGGCCTCCCAACTATTTGAAATAGTTCCTTAGAAATACCATTTTATTAAATTATATCTTAAATTTAGAACACGCAGTTCAGGTTTGATTTTTAGCAATAATCATCCATGAAGTAAAGAAAAAAATCAACGTTCAATAATCATGGCCATACCCATTCCACCGCCGATACACATGCTTATCAGACCTGTTTGGTAATCTTTTCGTTTCATTAAATTCATGCCGGTGACCATTTGACGTGCGCCGGTACAGCCAATGGGATGACCGAGTGAAATACCGCTTCCCAATTCATTGGGACGACTTGTTTCAATACCCAGTTCACGCATACAAGCGATAGCCTGGGCTGCAAACGCCTCGTTCAGCTCGATCATGTCGATATCGTCCAGGCTCATCCCCGTCGATTTGAGGACCTTCCTCACGGCAGGCACAGGTCCCAGCCCCATATACGCGGGGTCCACACCACCTGAGGCAAATGCTTTGATTTTAACAATCGGCTCGAGGTTCAGTTCCGCTGCCTTTTCAGCACTCATGAGAAGTACGGCCGCCGCACCATCGTTGATACCCGAAGCATTTCCGGCGGTCACCATGCCGTCTTTTTTGAAAGCCGGCCGTAATCGGGTCATCTTTTCCATGTCTGTTTCCATGGGTCTTTCGTCCGTATCGAACAGGGTATCTCCCTTGCGCGACTTGATGGTGACCGGAACAATTTCTGCGGCAAAATCGCCATCCACGATAGCCTTTCTCGCGCGCTGATGACTCAGTACGGCAAGTTCGTCCTGTTCCTCCCGGCCAATATGGTATAATTCGGCGATATTCTCGGCAGTGAGCCCCATGTGATAACCATAAAATATTTCGTAAAGACCGTCAAAGACCATCAGGTCGTAAATATCTCCCACACCGGTCAACTCCATCCGGTGCCCCCACCTTGCCTTGGGCAGAGCCATGGGCACGGTGCTCATACTCTCCTGTCCACCCGCAAGAATGACGTCTGCCTGACTGGACATAATGGCCGCAGCACCAATGGCAATGGCTTTTAATCCTGACCCGCATACCTTGTTAATTGTCAAGGCAGGGGTCTCCTTGGGGATCCCCGCCCGGATCATGGCCTGGCGGGCCGGATTCTGGCCCTGAGCGGCCTGGAGAACATTCCCCATGATGACCTCGTCCACAGTTACGGGAATGAATGCATCGTCCCACTCGCCGTGTCGGGTTTCCAGCTCGATTCTGCCTCTGCCCTTCAATTTATCCGGGGCAAAAGCCTCCATGGCGTCACTGGCTACCGGCCGGAGACCGGTCCGGTTGAAAACATCTTTCATGACAATGGATCCCAGTTCCACCACGGAGATCGTTTTCAAACCACTTCCAAAAGTTCCTATTGCAGTTCTTGTACCACCGACAATAACAGCTTCTTTCATCCTGTTTCTCCTTTATTATACGTTTTCACTCTGATACTGGTAAGGGTACGTATCATATCATCATCCAAAAGGTCAATATTTCGCCGTGTGTCTTATCATCTTTGCATACCGATCTCACCCGGATTATCGACTCGTCCTGGCTGCCAATCGCGACGAATTTTATAACCGGCCCACCCGGCAGGTTGCCTTCTGGGACGACGCTCCGGAAATCCTTGCCGGGCGTGACCTCAAGGCTGGTGGTACCTGGTTGGGAATCACTAAAACAGGGCGTTTCGCCGCCATCACGAATTTCAGAGCGGTGAAGTGATTTTTTCAGAACGCACATTCCAGGATAGGGCCGCAGGCACACCAAACGTTGAAACGCGAAAATACACCGTCACTCTGCCCGCATCATAATGGCTGCCACCGGGCAAATGGCAACGCAGGCTTCACATGTCCGACAATTATTGTCTGGTGTCACTTGTAGGCCATAGGCGCTGATGATGGTATGAAATCCGCGTTTGGCAAAGGCAAAGAAGGGATGACCGTTTTGCTCCCGGCACACCTCAATGCATTTCCCGCATAAAACGCACCGGTTGGGGAAGTAATCGATATGAGGATGGGTGTTATCGATTTCCACGTCCTTTAAAACAGTTTCTAGGGGTTTGGCCTTTAATCCCGTTTTCAGAAATTTGGCTATCTTCTGCAGCTCACATTGCTTGTTTGCCGGGCAGTTCCGGCAGTCAATATGATGGACGGAAAGCAGCATTCGTAAGGCTGATCGCTGCAATCGCCTGACATCGGGTGTGTCGGTGGCAACCCGCATGCCCTGAGTTACTTTTATGGTACACGATGTAACCGGGCGGTCCATGCCGGCTATTTCAACAAAACAAAGCCTGCAGGATGCAGGCGGATGTGCCATGCTCTCCATAAAACACAGATTCGGAATATAGATATCGTTTTCCAGACAGGCTGTAAGGATCGTAGTATTCTCTGTAACCTCAAGATCTCGATCATCGACTGTTATGCTAAGCATTCTACTCTTTCCTTTATGCGGTTATCTATAAAGCTCAAGGGATACCGCGTACAGAGGTCTGCGGGGGTTCGTTTTAAAGTCGGGCAACTGTCTGAGATCGTTAGACGCCGTTAGGCCCGCAGCATAAACTAGATGGTTACAAAGATAAACCAGCCGTTATTTATAAACATATCTAAATACAACGTGCAGCGGCGGGCCTTACGGCGCCTTAGGAGCGAGTTTTGGCCGGCTTTAAAACGAATTTCCGCAGACCGCCAAGACAACCCAGCTTGAGTTTTGCGGATAACTGGTTTCCCTTAAATTCCAAACGTTCATTTTTCGGGCCGCTCGATGCTCGGTGCCAGACCAGGCGGCGACACCCGCATGACTGCATCATAATCCGGTGGACAGGCCACCATACATTCTCCGCACTTCACACACAGTTCCTGATCGATGCCTTTTTTGCGCGTACTGGTGGTAAAGATGGCATCGGTGGGACAGCTGCCGACACAGGCATCACATCCTCTGGCACATTTTTCAAGATCGATGTAAAACGCCGTCAATGCACGGCACGTTAAGCCGGGACATCTCTTTTCCAGGACATGAGCCCGATATTCGTCTTCAAAATAACGCAGGGATGTCAGGACTGGATTGGGCGCTGTTTTTCCCAGGCCACACAAAGAACCCATCTGGATATCCCGACTCAGCTTTTCCAGCAGAACCAAGTCATCCGGGCAGCCTTCCCCCCTGGTCATCCGTTCCAGGATACGGAGAAGGTGATGGGTACCGATTCTGCAGAAAGTACATTTGCCACAGGATTCATTCTGAATAAAATCGAGAAAATAGCGCGATACATCCACAACACAGGAATCTTCAGCCATGACCACCATGCCCCCGGAGCCCATCATCGCACCAGCGTCCTTCAAGGAATCAAAATCGATGGGAATATCGAGAAAGCTTTCGGGCAGGCAGCCACCGGAAGGTCCGCCGATCTGGACTGCCTTGAATGCCTTTTTGTTCGGGATACCGCCGCATATATCAAAGATAAGTGTTCGCAGGGTTACTCCCATGGAAATCTCAACCAGACCCGGATGCACCACGTCTCCGACAACGGAGAAAACAGCCGTTCCCGGGCTGTTCTCGGTTCCGATGCTTCGAAACCAGTCAGCGCCCCTCTCGATGATGGGTGGCACGCCGGCCAGTGTCTTGACATTATTGATAATGGTTGGCCGACCCCACAGGCCCGTTTCAACCGGATAGGGCGGTCGATGCCTCGGCATTCCCCGGACACCTTCGATGGACCGTATCAAAGCGGTTTCTTCCCCACAGACAAAAGCCCCGGAGCCCTGAAACACCTCGATGTGCAAATTAAACCCCGTTCCCAGTATATCTTTCCCTATCAGACCCATCCCCTCGGCCTGCCCTATGGCCTTCTCGATCATTCTTACCGCCAGGGGATATTCAGCCCTGACATAGATAATCGCTTTTTCAATTCCCGTGGCATAGGCGCAAACGGCCATACCTTCAAGGACCTGGTGCGGGTTGCTTTCGATAATCGTCCGATCCATGTAGGCACCGGGGTCTCCCTCGTCTGCATTACAAATCAGATATTTCGGCTCATTTCCGGCACTTTTGACTTTTTCCCATTTCAGACCGGTTGAAAAACCCGCACCACCTCTTCCCCTCAAGCCGGACATAGTGATCTCCGAAATAATGTCTTCCGGATCATTCTGGAGTGCCTGATCCAGGGCTTGATACCCGCCGGAGGCAATGTAGTCGTAAATGTCTTCAGGATCGATCAACCCACATTTTTCGGTAATGATCCGCTTCTCCATACTGAACCTGGAAAATTCCATGACCGAAGGAATCAATTCATTTTCCATTGTCGCGCCCAGTAGATGCTCAAAGCGGGGATCCCCCTCTTCCAGAAACAGCTTCGTAAGCATCCTGGCCTTGCCGGGACTCACATTCGGGTAAAAGATCGGCGGAAAACCTGAGTCCGGATGGTCGATGATCACCACCGGCTCTGCATAGCAATGACCCGCACAACCGACAGTATGGATCTGAGCCGCCACGTGTCTTTCTGCAAGGGCTTCTTCAAAGGCCTGCTTGGTTTCGAGTGCACCCGATGCAATACCACAGGTAGCCATACCAATGTGAATTTTGGGCATCGGAGTTTGTATGAATTGATCCCTCTTTTTATCCGCCATCTCTCGAATGGTCTGATATGAACGGCTCGGGCTTGTCTTATGCATTCTGTTGTTGCTTCTCCTTTTCTCTCTCGGCTTTTTCTTTTTCAACTTCGACCCGAAGGACCAACCCTTCTACTTTACTGGGAGCCATGTGGCCATGGACGGTTTCACCCACCAGGGCCACCGGCGCCAATGCACAGCACCCCACACAGGCCACTCTTTCGATACTGAACTCTTTGTCCGGTGTGGTCTCGCCTTCCTTGATTTCGAGTTTTCTTTCAAAGTTTTCCAAAATGATATCACCGCCCCTTACGTGACAAGCCGTGCCCAGGCAGACTTTGACGGGATGTCTACCGGGCGGATGAAAGCGAAACTGGTTGTAAAATGTGGCAACGCCATATACTTCGGCAACGGGAATACCCAGGTGTTCGCCGACCAAACTCAGGGCTTCCGCAGGCAAATAATGGTATTTCTCCTGAATCATCTGGAGAATGGGTATCAGTTCGCCTCTATCCTTCCCGAATTTTCCCAACTCCGATTGTATGCCTTCCAACATCTCCTGAAGCTCGTGTTGATCCCCTTCCATCATTACCATGACCTCATGTTTTCCTTGAAACAAGACATGTCAACCATTTGAAATATTGTCTCTTTTAACTATTTAGATTGCTTAGAATGTAGACTGTTAGTGTTGCGCGCCGTGGAGTCTTTCATACGCAAGGCATTTAAGAGCGAAGCCATAGTGTACTATTGCGAGCTCTTAATAACGCAGCAGATGGATGTCTCCAAGGCTCGCAACAATTAAATTTTCTCCAAAGCGCCGTATGCCGCCTGTATCCTGTCACGGAGCAAAAAGCAGAGCCTCTCCATAACACTGAAACCAAGTGCTGTATTGCTCAGCATAACCTCCCGCAATTCAGCCCCTTTGATGGAGACGACCCTGGTTGGCTTCTGGCAGGAGGCGGATGACATGAGTATATGCGGTTCGTCGAGTATCGTCGACCAGCACCCCAGGAACCGACCCTTTCCAAGCATGTCGATAACGACCCTGCCACTCCTGTGCCCTAAATCCGTGGATCGCTCCAGGATAACATATCCATCGACAATAATGTAGATGTGCTCACCAAAGTCTCCCTGGCGAAATACATACTCCCCGGCCTTGAGCGAGCGAATACGCCCCAGTTTTGAAATTTGTTTAATGACAGGATCCTCAAAATTTTTAAAAAATTTGCTTTCTCTTAATGCCTGTTCGATATCGGATACTTTCATGGCGTGCCTCTCAATCCTGATGGTTGGTTTTTTTGTCGGATGACGTACGCATCCGGTTCTTCAATTGACGCCATTGGGTAAGCCGTTTCTTGATGATCCGTTCATATCCCCGATCTACCGGTTCATAAAACGCCTGTCCTCTGATTTTTTCCGGCAAGTATTCCTGAGAGACGATGGCATCCTGATAATCATGGGCATACTTATAATCCCTGCCGTAGCCAATGGATTTCATCAATTTTGTGGGCGCGTTGCGTATGTGCAGCGGCGTTTCCAGGGACCCGGTCTGCTTGATGGTCTCCTGCACCTTTTTGTAGGCCGTGTATATGGCATTGCTCTTGGGGGCCGTGGCCAGGTATACGGCAGTCTGGGCCAGGGCCAGATCCCCTTCCGGGGATCCGAGAAAACGATAGGTCTCCATACCATTCAAGGCCATTCTGAGTGCATCAGGGTCGGCATTCCCGATGTCTTCAACGGCAAAACGGACCATTCTTCGTGCCACGTAAACAGGGTCTTCTCCGGATGCCAGCATACGACCGAGCCAGTAAATGGCAGCATCGGGATCGCTGCCGCGCATGCTCTTGTGCAACGCCGAAATAAGATTGTAATGGGATTCACCTGATTTGTCATAAACGAGCGCTTTTTCCTGAAGCGCTGTTTTAATCTCTTTCAATGTCACATTTTTCTCTTCTTGATCTACTCTTTTCAGGCTTGTCACCAGCTCGAGATTGTTCAAGGCCATTCGAGCGTCACCGTCTGAAATATGAACCAGGTATTGGATGGCCTCCTGGCTCAAATGCCAGGAATCCTGCCCCAGACCCCGGTCTTCATCCTTGAGCGCGGATTCGATAATCAGGGCGATATCCTCTTCCGACAAGACCTTCATGGTGATGACACGACAGCGTGACAAAAGCGGCCCAATCACTTCAAAGGAGGGGTTTTCGGTTGTCGCCCCGATCAATGTAATCAACCCATCTTCAACGTGGTGCAGAAATGCATCCTGCTGTGCCTTGTTGAAACGATGGATTTCATCGACGAACAGTATGGTTTCCTGTCGATACAAAGACCGCTGGTCCTTGGCGATCTTGATGACGGATCGAATTTCCTTTACACCCGACAACACGGCTGAAAAATGAAGGAAATGCGATTGGGTCTCCCTGGCAATGATACGGGCAAGGGTTGTTTTCCCACACCCGGGAGGGCCCCAGAGGATCATGGAAAAAATACGGTCGGATTCAATAGCGGTCTGGATCAGTTTGCCTTTGCCCAGGAGATGCTTCTGTCCCACGAACGTCTTCAGGCTGTTCGGGCGAACCCGTTCCGCAAGGGGTTGACTCTTTGCGCTGGATTGCCGTGCGTTATATTCGAAAAGATCCATCGGTAAACCGTGTTAGCTTGTTCATTGGGTTCATTGTGTTTGTTGTGTTCCCCAATGGAAACCGTAAACAATCGGCATCTCCCTTAATCGTCAACTCAATAAACCCTAAAAACTCAATAAACTCAATAAACACTATGTATTTCCCTTCGTCAACCGCCCGGTTCGCTGGCGGAAAATGAGACGGATGGGCGTCCGGTCGAGACCGGTTCCCAGGCGGAGTTGATTCATCAAATACCGTTTGTACGAAAAATGAACCGCTTGGGGATAATTGACAAAACACACGAATGTGGGCGGCTTTGTTGTAATCTGGGTAGCATAATAAAATTTAAGCCGCTTTCCCCTGAACAGGGAAGGCTCATTCTTCTGGGTGGCTTTTTCGACGATTCTGTTTAATTGTCCAGTACCGATCCGGGTATCGAACTGGCTGTGAACCGAATCTACCATATCGAAAATTTTACGAATGCGGATACCGGTGAGGGCGGATATGGTCAACACCGGGGCAAAATTCAGAAATTTTGCCGCATCCTTTACCTGCTCCTGAAACTTTTTGGCTGTATTGCTGTCCTTCTCCACTATATCCCACTTGTTCAGTAAAAAAATGCATCCGCAGCCTCTGTCATAGGCATAACCGGCAATATTGATATCCTGTTCAGTAATACCATCGGCCGCATCCAGAACCATCAAGGCAACATCACATCTGTCAAGACTCCTCAAGGCCTTGATGACTGAAAATTTCTCCAGCTTTTGATGAACCTTGCCCTTGCGTCGTATACCGGCGGTATCGATGAAGCGATACAAGCGCCCATCCTTTCGACAATCTGAATCAACCGCGTCGCGAGTCGTGCCCGGTATGTCGCTCACCAGGTGCCGGTCTTTCCCGAGGATAGCATTGATCAGCGATGATTTGCCGACATTAGGCCGGCCTACGACGGCTATTTTCACACAATCCTCTTTTATATCCCCGGCGTTCGAGGTCGAAATCCGGGAGAGCCGCTCCACCAGGCTATCCAGAAAATCATGCATGCCGTACCCGTGTTCAGCCGATACGGGATAGGGATCCTCTATCCCCAGGCTGTAAAAATCGTAGATGCCCTTTTCCTTCTCGATCCCATCGATTTTAATGACCACCACCATGACCGGTTTGGTGGTTGCACGCAGCATTTGAACGATATCTTGATCAAAGGGTGAAATCCCTCCCTTGCCGTCCAGCATGAAGATGACAACATCGGCATCTTCCATGGCCTGTTGGACCTGTAATCGGATTTGGGGTGCAAAATTGTCGGTCGCCTCGGTAAATCCACCGGTATCGATCAACGTAAATTCAACGTCGTTCCAGCGTGCATCACCGTAAATGCGATCTCTGGTCACACCTGGAAAATTTTCCACAAGGGCATCTCTCGACTTTGTGACGCGGTTAAAAAAAGTCGACTTCCCCACATTGGGTCGACCGATAATGGCAACAATAGGTTTCATGGGAGCTCTTTCTTTATATTTAAAACAATATTAAAAACAAAAAAAGGGTTCGAGGGTACAAGGGTAGCTAAGGGCTATAAGCTGTTAGTTGCTAATACAGTCTATAACCGACGGCCTTATAGCATCCTAGCCTCCAAACATCCTGGCCCCCTTCGCTGATGCCTTATCCCCTTGAACCCTTGGATCCTCGACCCCTCGGACCATTTAGTATTCTTTCACCCGGTCAAAATATGTCATTCTCTATGAACACGACAAGTGATAAAAAAATACCCTATCAGATTCTATACATCATCGTCAATTTCGATAAAAGAGAATTTTCACGTGACAGGCATCACGTGTTTAGTTTATATGATAAAATACGTACAACACCTCAAATTTTATCTATTCGAGTTATCAAAAAGGAATACCATGTCCCTGACACTATTGGAAGGAAACGAGGCTGTTGCCTGGGGAGCATACCATGCTGGTTGCCGTTTTTTTGCAGGATACCCCATTACACCGGCCACAACCATATTGAACACCCTGATAAAGATCCTGCCTCCCAATGGCGGCATCTGTATTCAGGGAGAAGACGAGATCGCCTCCATCGGATTCTGCCTCGGTGCCTCCATGGCCGGCATGAAGGTTATGACAGCCACGTCAGGCCCCGGCATCAGTCTGTACAGCGAAAACATCTCTTTTGCCATCGGATCTGAAATTCCCATCGTTATCATCGATGTTCAGCGACTTGGTCCCTCAACAGGATCGGCAACAAAGGGCGCTGACGGTGATATCCAATTTCTGCGGTGGGGCAACAGCGGTGGACTGCCCGTCATTGTTCTGGCACCCACGGATGTGGCAGACTGCTATCTCCTGACAGCTCACGCTTTCAACCTGGCGGAAACATTCCGCTGCCCTGTATTCATTGCATCCAATAAGGAAATCGGTATGACCCGGGAGAGCATCGACCTGGACACATTAGCCCTGCCTCCCATCATCCAACGAACCACCGCCCCTGACAAGGTCCCGTATCTTCCATTTGCTGCCGCCGGCCCTACCAGCGCTCCTGATTTTATGCCCCTTGGTGGCGAAACCATTGCCCGTCAGACATCTTCCACACATGGCCCGGATGGTTACATTACGGTGGATCCGGAGGTTATCGCTAAAAGCCAGAATCGGCTCCGTGATAAACTTGAAGCCTCTCTGGACGCTTTTACGTTTTACGATGAGCACATGGAGCAGGGTGCCGAGATCCTGATAATCACCTATGGCATCAGTGCACGCTCGGCCAAGGCCGCCGCAAAAATACTCTCCGGCTCCGGGACACCGGTCTCCATACTGACGCTCAAAACCCTGTGGCCCATTCCCGAGGAGTTGATCAAAAAAAAGGCCTCTGAATACAGACAGGTTGTCGTGATTGAAATGAACCTTGGTCAGTATATCCATGAAATCAGGCGAATATTACCCGATCATTCCGTCGGGTTCCTGGGTCAGATGGATGGTAATCTCATAACACCATCACAAATCGAGGAGTTCATCACACATGCATAGTTTCATCAATAGTTCCAGACCGCCGGCATATTGTCCCGGCTGCTCTCACGAAGTTGTGACACGTGCCCTGGACAAGGCCTTTTTACAAATGGGTATCCACGAAAACCAGGTCGTCATTGTCAGCGACATCGGTTGCTCAGGCCTCTTTGACACGTTTTTCAAGACCCATGCGTTTCACGGCCTCCATGGCCGTGCATTGACATATGCCACGGGTATCAAACTGGCTCGGCCCGATCTTCATGTGGTGGTCACCATGGGGGATGGTGGCCTGGGTATCGGCGGTGCCCATCTCCTCAGCACCTGCCGGCGCAACATCGACATCACCTTGCTGATCCTCAACAATTTCAATTACGGAATGACAGGCGGCCAGTTCTCGGCCACCACACCCCAGGACGCGCTGGTGGGATCCGGCTTTCTCAACCAGATAGAGAAACCCATGGATGCCTGCCGGGTAATGCGCGCAGCCGGAGCGAGTTATGTTACCCGAATTTCTGCCTATCAGGGTGACCTTTCAACAGAAATGGAACAGGCCATCCGGTTCAATGGATTCTCTACCATGGACATCTGGGGCATCTGCCCGGGTCGCTATACCCGCCAAAATAAAACCACCTTCAAGACTATCCAGACATCCATCGACAGCCTGCCTTCCTATCATGGGCCTGTCCCGGAAAATCTTCGAGAGGAGTACGGTAAGCATTACAGGGAAAAAGCCTCTACGCAGAAACCATTGCCGACACCCATAAACGTGGCAAAGAAGTTTCCTGCTCTCTTTCACGACAGGAAAGAGATTTTGATCCTGGGCAGCGCCGGACAACGGATCGTTACCGCCGGTGAGATATTGTGTTATGCCGGACTCACAGCCGGACTCCATGCAACCCAGAAAAATGATTATCCCATTACGGTTCTAAGGGGGCACTCGGCCTGTGACGTAATTTTATCCCCCAATAAAATAGATTACGCAGGCATCACAGTACCGGATGTGATCCTGGCTCTAGGGCAGGAAGGAATCGACCGGAAAAAAACGATTTTCAGTTCCTGCACCGATGACACCTTTGTATTGGTGGATTCAAAGGCAGAGATTCCGGATTGCCGCGGCACCATACTGTCCATTGACTTCAAGGGAAAAAAGATCAAGCGTCAGGACATGGCCATGGTAGCATTGAGCCTCCTCGCACAACAAGAACGGTTGATCCACCAGGACTTGTTAGAGGCAGCTCTCCGAATCCGGTTCAAGGGAGCCACACTGGAGAAGGTATTGGAATTGGTTAGAAAATCTCGGGAGCTGAGGAGTTAGGGTTGGAGGGATAAAGAATAGGGTCTGAGGGGAATAGCGTTCATTGAGTCTGTTGGGTTTCTTGGGTTCGTTGGGTTGGTGAAACAGGGAAGTGTTGAAAACTGTATACCGTTTACCGATGACAACTCAATAAACACAACAAACTCAAGAAACTCAATAGCAACATCAGGCAAGAGGAATCCACTATGGAGAACATCGTTGAGCGACGCATCATGTGGGGTGATCTCGATGCTCTCGGCATTGTATTCTACCCGCGCTACTATGAATGGTTCGATGGCTGTGCGCATCAATTCTTCGAAGTCATCGGCATTTCCCACGATCATTTGTGGAAGGCGCATGGTATTGTTTTTGGCCTGGCGGAAACCCGGTGCCGATACAAGAGGGCGGGTCGCTACCATCAGCGGATCAAGATTGGCACGCAACTCGAAGACCTTCGTACCAAAACGTTGATGCTACGGCATACCATCACACGAGGGGATAATGGCAAGACAATGGTGATTG
>Ga0164315_10000700_pt1 | contig 23936 bp, 20 predicted proteins | sample GuaBasSedimGuay6_FD_113737 | JGI IMG/M metagenome (GOLD analysis project Ga0164315, IMG submission 113737) | Subseafloor sediment microbial communities from Guaymas Basin, Gulf of California, Mexico - Guay6, Core 4569-2, 0-3 cm | ecosystem: Environmental > Aquatic > Marine > Hydrothermal vents... | reverse complement strand
CAGAAGCAATGGGTCGTTTGGGTCGCCAGCCTGCATGCGCCCGACGAAAGCCAGGGGCACCTTTAGGGCGAAGTCCGCGCAGGCCCGCTCAGAAAATCCCACATCCTCTGCGCTCAAGCCAAGTATGCCCAGCAGTTGCTGCGCCGAAGTAATGGTATTGCGCAACTGGCTCTGCCAGTTGTCAGTGGTATGAATGAGTTTGTTTTGAGAAATCACTGGCGCCCTTTGCATGAACAACGACCGGCGTTACCACCGAACGACATTCTAGCAACGAATTGCTGGAACGTCTGACTCTGTCGTTGATTTTTGGTCCAGCATCACCGCTCTCAGTGGTGCGCGCTCAACCCAATCGATCCCGCAAGCTGTAAAACAACATGCCGACGACCTGTCCCGGCCAGCACAGCAGGGGCCGCCCCAGCCGTAGTCAATGCGCGTGCCTGCCAGTTCGGGATAGATCCGCAGCATGTACTTGCGTACGAAGTTCTTGATATCAGGGGGAAGCGCCACGAATAGGACTCACTGCCGCCGATCACGCATACATCAGCCGGCGTTTCGCCCAGTAACGGAGGGAAATCCAGCTGCAGGTTGGCGGAGGCCGCATACCATGACGCTACATGTGGCTGATTTTGCATGTCTTGACTATATCCGTGCGGGGCTTCGGGACGGCATAGCACGTTAGGGGTAGTATCCGTGGAAAAAGCTTGAACAGACCCTTGGCGACTCGCTGAATGTTACAACATGAGTGATGAGGTACACTAGGCGTTTTGGGTAAGCGGGACATTGTATGGATTCCGATGCGCAGGCTATCAGGGACTGGCCGCGGCAGCACCATGCGCATAGTACCCTGGGCGCACGAGCCTCCGGAAATTCAACAAATTTTTGGTGAGCTGTTCCTGCGCGCTTACACCGCAGTCAAGCGCGATGAGTTTGAACAGTTCAACCGGGTGGTCAGTTCCTGGGAGCGGGAACACCTGTTGTTGCAAGTGTGAACAGGGTATGAGTGACGGGGTACACCAGATGGTGGAACGGGGTGGTTACTTTGGCGGCGCTACAGGCTACCGCATTTTCACTGCCGTTAAATACCTGGTCTATGCCCTGCTCAGTTTCAACGTCTACCTGTTTCTGCAGGAAGAGCTGCTGGCGCTGGATCATACGTTTGTCGGTGGCATCGAGCCCGGGCAAATCATCCAGGCCTTCGCCGCTTCTATCGATACGGCTGCCTGGGTCATTTTACTACTGCTTTTTGAGCTGGAAACTGCGGTGCTGGATGACAGCAAGATCACGGGCATGGTTAAGTGGAGCCTGCACGGTATACGGGGTCTGTGTTACATCGCTATCTCTTATGCCTTCACCGGCTACTACGCGGAGCTTATCACTCTCTACCAGGTTACCCATCTGTCCGTTGCGGATGCTTGTGCCCTGCTGGGCCAGGATTACTCCCTGTTGCTGGACCTGGATGAGTACGCGCCTGTGGATATCGCCAATTGCGCTTCCGTGGGGCCCCGGGCCTATCAGTTGACGGGCTTCGATATCATCGCAGACAGTGAGGTTTTGAGTGCGGCGAGGTGGTTGGCCTGGGTTGATGTGATCAACTCGGCGGACTGGATACTGGTTTGCGTTGTGCTGGAAATCGAGGTGCGGTTGCAGTTGCGTGGTAATCTGTCGGACCAGATTATGAACATGACCAAACTCGTCAAGTTCGGGCTGTACAGCGTACTGTTCGCAGCCGCTGCCTACTGGGGCTATGCCGGGAGCTTTCTGGATTTTTGGGATGCCGCCCTGTGGCTGTTTGCCTTTATCTTCATTGAGCTCAATGTTTTTGAGTGGCAACATGAGACCAGCCAGGAGCTTGCCGCCGAGGCCTGAGAAATACATGTTCAGCAACGACAATTTGTGCAGCTTGCGCTGGGACCCGGTGGGCCAGGCGGTGGAGATCATCGATCAGACGCTATTGCCCCATACCCTGCGCTGGTGTCACCTGGATTCCCTGGCTGTCTTCTGCCACGCAATCAGCAGCATGCAGGTGCGTGGAGCGCCACTTATCGGTATTACCGCGGCCTTCGGTCTGGCTCGCGCCTTAACCGAAGACGCTTCTACCGAAAACCTGGAGCGGGCCAGCGCCGCCCTGTTGGCGACCCGGCCCACGGCGGTGAACTTGCGCTGGGCACTGCAGCTTGTGGCCGGCGCCGTGTATGGGCTGGAACCTGCCAGGCGAGCTGAGGCGGCCCTGAATAAAGCCCTGGCCCTGCGCGGGGAGGATATAGCCAACTGTGCCCGTATCGGCGAGCATGGGCTGCAATTACTGCGTGCACTGCAAGTCGATGGCACACTGAATATCATGACCCACTGTAATGCCGGCTGGCTCGCGACCATTCAATGGGGCACGGCCCTGGCTCCGGTCTACAAGGCCTTTGCCGCGGGAACTTCCGTGCATGTCTGGGTATCCGAGACCCGTCCCCGCAACCAGGGCATGAATCTTACCGCCTGGGAGCTGCAGCGGGCCGGGGTGCCCTGCACCATTGTTGCGGACAACAGTTGCGGTCAGTTGATGCGTGAGGGCCGGGTGGATTGTGTGATAGTTGGCAGTGATCGCACCGCCGCCAATGGTGATGTCTGTAACAAGGTCGGCACCTATCTCAAGGCACTGGCGGCCCGTGCCAACGATGTCCCGTTTTACGTGGCAGTGCCTGAGTCAACGATAGACTGGTCCTGTGTCAGTGGCGCCCGGATACCCATCGAGGAGCGGGATGAGGCGGAGATACTGACTATCGCGGGGTTGGATGCGGCGGGCGAGGTGCGAGAGGTGAATCTGGCCGCACCGGGAAGTCGGGCGCTGAACCCGGCCTTTGATATTACCCCGGCGGAACTGGTCAGCGCCCTGGTAACCGAGCACGGCAGTTTTGCAGCCAGCCCGGATGGCCTCGCCCGGCTGAAATTGGCAAAATGAATCAGATCAGATTTTCTCGTCCAGGTCTATATGATCTATCCGCGGGTATTCCCGCCTGTAAAATCACCCACGGCAGCCCCCGGATCAGCTCTGCGGCGATGGGTGCGCCCTGTTCTGACATGCCGAGGACTGCAACCTAGAAGTCATCCAGTTCCAGATCGTAGTCGCCCAATTCATCACGCAAGCGTTTCTCTTCCAGTCGCTGTTCGGCGCGACGGCGCTTTTCAGCCAGGTATTGCCTGGTGGATGAAGCGGATGCCAACTCATGGAGGTCCTGTTCAGACAACTCTCCGAGACCGGGCTCGAAAATGTCGTCCAGAACTTCTGTCGTCACAGGCTCCTGGTCGCGCTCTCCCATAAATCACCTCCCGATGACTTAATTCAGATCACTATGCGGCAAAACATCGATTACTGCTAAAGGGGAGTAAATCAAATTTTATTGGGACTAACAATAAAATCTTTCCGTAACTTTTGCCCAAATTCCAGTGCTTTTTCTGGTGTACCTCGCCCGCAGGGAGCCACCCAATTCGCCCGCTGCCGCGTAGCAGCTCTTGGAAAGGTACCTATATTCCCTGCGAATTGCGCCTTACAGCAGGCGAAATGGGTGTGCACTTTATCCACCGCAGTACATGGGATGGGATAGGCGGCCCGCTGCCATCCATGGCTTTCCCTGCGCCTGGGTCTACTTTCCATCCCTGGTGTCGTACACGCGCTGCGGGCCGCCCAATATGGCTAGAGCAATTCCTGTGCCAATCACCGTGTCAGTGCGCGCAAGCCCTGTGCCGGAGCTATCCGGCGCTACGCGCAGAAAGTTTGGCCGGGCTTGTTGCAATGCTTGAAGTGTCCGGACGTGTCCGGACATGTCTGTTGTGAGCCCTAATAAGGCCGGGGAGGCGGGATCAGGCGGTGACCAGCTGCTCCAAAATTGCCGCCGCCACGTCATCGGCGCAGCCGTTGGCCGCATTCACCGTGATATTCGCATAGCGCCGATACAGTGGGGTGCGCTCTGCAAATACTTCATCGTAGGTCTGCCGGGAATTACTGGCAATACCACGCAGGGGCGCTGCCGCCACGCGCTGTTGCAGTAGCGGGAGGTCCGCCGCCAGATAGACCACCGGCCCCGCGGATGTCAGTCGCGCCATGGCCTGCTCGCTGTACACCACGCTGCCACCGGTGGAGATGATGGCGTGATCCAGTGAGATTCCCAGCACGATTTCCTGCTCGATTGCGCGCAGATGCAGGTAACCGTGCCGCTCCAGAATTTGTTGCAAGGTGGCGTTTTCCCGCACCTGTATGTCCAGGTCTGTATCGGCAAAGCGCAGGCCGGTGAGCTTGGCTAAAATGACCCCGACGGTACTTTTGCCCGCCCCTGGCATGCCAATCAGGCTGATGGTTTCGGGTATCGTGGTGCTGGCTGTCAACGGTAGTATTCCGGGTGCTGTTAGGATGCCGCCATTATCCTGATTCCAGGCTATGCGACAAGCATTGATGTGTCTTGCGTGGACCTCCCGGGCTGGTTAGAGTGGCGCTTTCGAGGAATTTGCCCAGCCCGGGTTGAGGACAGAATCATGACGTTGCTGACTACGCCGCTGGACGCACTGCACCGGGAGTTGGGGGCCAGGATGGTGCCTTTCGCCGGCTACGACATGCCGGTGCAGTACCCGTCGGGCATCATCAGGGAGCATTTGCACACCCGCCAGGCAGCGGGCTTGTTTGATGTCTCACATATGGGGCAGGTGATTATCGAGGGCGCCAATACCGCGGCCATGCTGGAGTCCCTGGTGCCGGTGGATATCGAGGGTCTTGGCATCGACCGGCAGACCTACGCGCTGTTTACCAACGACCAGGGTGGTGTGTCGGATGACCTGATCATCACCCGGTGGGGCCAGGATCGCTTTTTCCTGGTGGTCAATGCCGCCTGCAAGGAACAGGATATTGCACATTTGCGTGGCCATTTGTCCGGGCAGACACTGACTGTATTGGCCGAGCAGGCACTGCTGGCGCTGCAGGGCCCGGCAGCAAGAGAGGTCATGCGTAGTCTGTGTCCCGTCGCCACCGAACTGGTCTTTATGCAGGGTTGCCGAGCCAGCATCGACGGTATCGAGGTTTACATTACCTGCTCGGGCTATACCGGGGAGGACGGTTTTGAGATCTCCGCGCCCGCGGCTAACGCCGACTCTCTCGCCCGCCGTCTGCTGGCTGTCGAGCCGGTACAGGCCATCGGCCTGGGAGCCAGGGATTCCCTGCGCCTCGAAGCGGGTTTGTGCCTTTACGGGCATGAACTGAACAATGAAATCGACCCGGTGCAGGCGGGCCTGATGTGGTCCATCAGCAAGGCCAGGCGCGCCGATGGCGAGCGCCCGGGTGGTTTTCCAGGCGCCGCTGTCATTCTGCAGCGCATGGTCGACAAGCCGCCGCTGCGCCGGGTGGGGCTCACGGTGGAAGGGAAACGCCCGGTAAGAGACGGCCAGCCGGTGCTGGATGAGCGGGGTCGGCAGGTAGGAGAAATCTGTTCTGCCGGTTATGGCGCAAGTGTTGGCGGCCCCATCGCGATGGCGTATATCACACGCGAACTGGGTGAGCCCGGCACAAAACTGGCAGTCCGTGTGCGCGGTAAACTATTGCCCGTTACGGTAACCCGTATGCCCTTCAGTCCCCAGCATTATTATCGGGGTTGAGTCGCCCGGGCAGTGCCGGTTTGCGCAACTCCAACAGCTGCTGGCGCAGGGTTGACAGGGCCGCCCCGCAACATGCCAGAGGCAATCGCGGCAGCCATTTCCATCCCAGCCATACCATAGCGCTCAGCAGCACCAGGCCCACCACCCAGTGCTCAGCTTGTGCGAGGCTCTCTGGAACAGTGGTGCTGAAGTGGGTGGGAGGCGTATATAACGCGCCCTCTACAGCGCCTGAGTCATCGGCGCTTATCTTAACCTGCACCTGAATCGGATCAATAGTGAAGTCGCCAGCCCGTTGCGGGAATACATCCAGAGTCCAGCGCTGTACCACCCAGCTTCTGCCATCGCGAATCTCACTGGTGTTACTGGCGAATTGATCAGTCTGCAGGATAACCAGGCCCGGTACTTCGGGAATGCGGATGCGGGTACCGCCGGCGAACCACCGATCTGTGGTGATTTTCACCGTCAGTTCTATTTTTTGTCCGGGCACCAGGTCCGCAGCCGGTCTGATGCTTCAGGCTCTGGCGTGGATGCTCTGCCATGCAGCTGCATGCTGAACTTGACGGCCAGGAAATCAGAGGGGTCCTGTTGCACACCGCGCAGCCACATAGCGGCGGTGGCCGGATCCTGCAGGATATCTTCCGCACTCAACTGGGTGATTTCTCCTTGCTCCCAGCTTATCTCGCGCGCGCCCTCGGCGGGTATGGCGTCGTCTCCCTCCAGTTCCTTGTCCCCACCACTGATCCCGGCTTCCTGTTGTTGGCTCTCGCTGAGGCGATTGATCTCATCGATCAGGTCCTGCACCTTTTGCCTGTTTTGTTTCGCTCCCGGGTATTGTGGACTGCGTTGCAGCAGGCGATCGTAGCGGTTGACGGCCCGTATATAGTCGCGCGCGTGGGCCCGGGCATTGGCTTCGTTAAACAAGGCGGCATCACTGTCCTGCCTGGAAAAATATTCGGCCGCCACCATGAAATCTTCCGCGTAGTAGTGCGCCATACCCCGCCACACCGGGTTTGTGAAGCGCCCGGCGGCCTGTTGGTAGCGCCCCATTTGCATTAACAGGCGGCCCTGTTGGTCACCGCTCAGCCAGAGGTCGGCGAACCAGTAGCCGGCGGCTTCAAGTGTGGTATTGCTTGCGGCAGGCCTCCCTTCGGCGCGGGCCGGGGTGGGGTTGCCAAGTAACAGCAGTGGTACCAGCAACCAGGCCCAGGTCAGTGTCCAGCCTTTGCGGAACCACAGCAGGAATAGCGCCAGGCAGATATAGATCAACGGATAGCCACTGTCCAGCCAGGGCAGGGCGCTGTCTTCGACTACCACGTAATAGCTGTCAACCTGTCGATCGACGCGGCGCATGTCCCTGTCGTCCACCGTCAGATCCAGATAGTTGCCCGCGGTGTCCGCGGCGAGTTGCTGTAGTGACTTGCGCTCCAGAGGTATCTGGCCTTCCTCCCCGGCTTCCGTGCCCATATGATGGCGAACCACGGAATGAACACCAGGGCCCAGGCTGGTCGCAGGAAGTGAAAGTGCTCTATGTCAGGCAACACGGGCAGCTCTCCCTCTGCGCCGGGTTCGCCACATGCCCAGGCTGTGGTAGAGCAGGTAAAGGCATGCGGCCAAAGCAACAGGCACCCAGTGCAGGCTCTGCCGTGGACGGAAGCTGATGGTCTCGTACAGCTCCGGTTCCAGCTCGGCGATAGCCCGATAAGCCGCGCGCAGTTCTTCCTGGTCCATAACCTCGAAGTCCTGACCGCCGGTGACGGCGGAGACCCGCTCGATGGTCTCCATGTCCAGCGCCTCCTCACCGACAGTGGCGGGATCGCCAATGGCGATGGTGTAGATCCGGATATCGTAGGTCGCGGCAACCTTGGCGGCATCCACCGGTGGCACGGTGCTGCCGGTGTCGTTGCCGTCGGTCAGCACGATCAGCACACGATTCTTCGACTCGCTGTCTTTGAACAACTTAATGGCCAGCCCGATGGCATCGCCGAACACAGTGCTCTGGCCCGCCATACCGATTTCGGTTTCCGCCACCAGCTGTGCCCACACCGCGTGATCATCGGTGAATGGGGATTGCAGGTAGGCGGCGCTGCCAAATACGATCAGGCCCAGGCGGTCGGTGTCGCGCTGATTGGCCAGGTTTTGGAGCCCGCGTTTAACCACTTCCAGTCGGTTCAGGGTCTCGCCACTGGGCAGGCTGAAATCACGTGCTTCCATGGAGCCGGACAGGTCCACCGCAATCATCAGGTCGCGCCCGGATTTTTGCTGCTCGATGGGCGGGCCAATCCACTGGGGCTTGGCGGCTGCGAGTACCAGGCACAACCAGGTTAAGCCCACCAGAAATCGCTGGGCACGGTCCCGGCGCAGGATCATGGCGCCCGTCTCCGGACGCTGCTCACTCGGTTCCACCAGCTTGTCGAAGAACGGTACCTTAACTGAACTCCGACTCTGCTTGTAGGCGGGCACCAGGCGCATTACCAGCGGTAGCGCCAGCAGCGGTCAGTTGCTGTAATCGTGCAGTCGCTTCCCGTCGATAGCGATTGCGATACCAGTGACGCAGGCGTCGCCAGGTGTAGCGGGCAAACACCGCCAGTAATGCCGCCCCCAGGCCCTGGTGCGCCGGATCTATCACCAGTTGAAACTTGCCATCGCTGACCACCAGGTTACTGGCGTTGGAGATGTCTCGCTCCAGTGGGTCAAATACCAGTGAACAGATGATGTCGTTGTGTTGGCTGATACGGCGAATGGTCTTGATCGTGGTCTCGTCCCAGCCGTAAAAATCGGAGATCAATACCACCAGGTAGTCGTGGCCGATACTGCGCTCCAGCATTTGCAGGGCCTGCGCCAGGCCCCTTGGGTTGCTGCTGCGTCCGGGCGCTACCGACAGGTCGTTGTTCATAGCCGTCAGGGCACCCAGCCAGCCCATGACCTTGCGCTCGTTGCGGGTGGGCTTGACCTCCAGGATCTCGCTGTCGTTGAACAGGATGGCGCCGATCCGGTCCCCCACGGCCAGTACCCGCCAGGCAGTGACGGCGGCGACTTCGGCGGCGACCACTGATTTCATTTTCTTTTCGCTGCCGAAGAACATGGGCAGGCGCTGGTCTACCACTGTGATCACCGGCCGGTCCCGCTCCTCGGTATAGACCCTTACATGCGGTTTGCCGGTACGGTTGGTTACCCGCCAATCCATGGTGCGGATATCGTCACCCGGCCGGTAATGGCGCAACTCATCGAAATCCAGCCCGCGCCCACGCAGGCGGGATCGTTTGCGGCCACTCAGCAGGGAGCGCACCGGTTGTCGCGGCAGGTAGTTGAACCCCCGGGAGCCGTAGCGCAGCCGTACCAGGGCGTGCAGGTTGGTGTAGATGTCTTCGTTAGCGGAACCGCTCATGGCTGGCCTAGCCCACCGCGACCTGCGCGATGATTTCGTCGATGATGAGATCGGGTGTTACGTGATCGGCCAGGGCGTCGTAAGTCATGATCAGGCGGTGGCGCATGATGGCGTGCAGTACCGAGCGCACGTCGTCCGGGGTGACATAGTCCCGCTCATCCAGCCAGGCACTGGCGCGGCTGGCCCGGTGCAGGGAGATGCTGGCGCGGGGGCTGGAGCCGGTGTCGATCCATTGCGCCAGCTTGTCGCTGAACTTGTCCGGCAGGCGGGTGGCCATCACCAGGTCCGAGATGTATTGCTCGACGGCCTCCGACGCCTGCATTTTCTGGATGCTGTCCCTGGCGGCGAAAATATGCTCCTGGGGTATCATTTTCAGCGCTGCTGTCTGTTGCCCCTCCTCGGCCTGTAACATCCGTATGATCGCCAGTTCCGCCTCCGATTGCGGATAATCCACCGATATCTTCATCAGGAAGCGGTCCATCTGCGCTTCTGGCAGTGGATAGGTCCCCTCCTGCTCGATGGGGTTCTGGGTGGCCAGCACCATAAACAGGGCGGGGAGCGGGTAGGTTTTGCCCGCCACCGTAATCTGTCGCTCTTCCATGGCCTCCAGTAGAGCAGACTGCACCTTGGCGGGGCGCGGTTGATTTCGTCCGCTAACACCAGTTCATTGAAAATCGGGCCGGGTTGAAACTGCAGTTCGGATTTGCCGTGGTTGTCCTGATAGATCTCACTGCCCGTAATGTCTGACGGCAATAAGTCAGGGGTGAATTGTATGCGCCCCAGATCGGCTTGCAGGACTTGCGACAAGGTCTTGATGGAGCGCGTCTTGGCGGTGCCGGGCAGGCCCTCCAACAGGACGTTGCCGTTGCACAGCAGGGCCAGCGTGAGGGTGCGTACCACCTCTTCCTGGCCGATGATCGACCGGGCCTTTGCTGCTGCATCATGGAGTGGATGGCGCTGTGATGTTCGCTGGACAATGTCATGCTCCCGTTGATAGCCGATTGGCTGGAGAGCCCTGTGGTTTTTACCAGTAAAGCCGGTGTGTGCGCAGGATTTTAACAGGCCCAGGCGCGTTTCGCCCGGAATCGTTGTGACAGGTAGTCCATCTGGTCAGCCAGTACACGATCTTTGGCCAGGAAGTGCCACTCCCAGGAGTTGGGACTGAAGGGGACTGCCAGCAGAGGCATATGCGCCTCCTCAGGTGTGCGGTTATCTTTTTGCCAGTTGCAGCGCCTGCAGGCGGCCACCACATTTTCCCAGCGGTCGGTGCCGCCCCTGGATGTTGGCAGTACGTGATCGCGAGTCAGCTCGGAGCGGGAACACTGGCGCCCACAATAGAGGCAACGATGATCGTCGCGACGAAACAGGGTGCGGTTGCACAGGGGTGGAATGAAACCCTGCACAATTCTGCCCGTGATGGCGACGATGGGTTGCAGGTCGATGCGCGAGCGTACGCCGTTGAGACGTTGGATGCCACCAAATACAGGGGGAAGGGTGTCCCCGATGCCATAGATGACATCGCCTTTGGCGTACGCAGTAACTGCCTCGTGCAGAGTAATCCAACCGCGAGGTTGGCCGGCAAGGTCCAGTCGCAAGATAGTTTGCATGGGCTCCCACTCATAAACTTGGGCCAACGCTACTGCAAAAATGCTGCAACTACAATCGTGAATATTGAGCTAGTGCTCTAACCACCTGATAATTCAGGTGGTTAGAGCACTAGACGCGGTACTCTTTTTCGAACTCCTCCACAGGCAGGGGTCGATCAAAAACATAGCCTTGCAGAATATCGCAGTGCAACTCCGCCAGGCGGTTGGCGATATCGAGGTTTTCCACCCCTTCGGCCACCACCTTTAAGGAAAAGTTGTGCGCCAGGTCGATTATCGCCTTGACGATGGCGAGGTCTTTTTCGGATTCCAGCATGCGCAGCACAAAACTTTTGTCGATCTTGATTTCATCAACCGGCAGGTCGCGAAAATAAGCCAGCGATGAAAAGCCGGTGCCAAAGTCATCAATGGAGATTTTTACGTCAAGATCGCGCAGTCGTGCGAGTTGGCTGAGCACCAGGTCCTGGTGATCAATCATGATGTTTTCCGTGACTTCCAGGTTGAGCCTGGCCGGTGTCACACCGTGTATCTCCAGTGCGTCTTGCACAACAGACATGATCTCGTCTTCCAGCAGTAGCGCAGGTGAGATATTGACGGCGATGGAAAGCTGCTCCGGCCAGCGGGCCAGGCGGGCTACGGCGGACTTGATTGCCCACCAGGTCATCGGTTTGATGATCTCGTGTCGCTCCGCTACATCTATGAACTGGTCGGGAGTGATTATTTTTTGGTCTTTGGTGTGCCAGCGCATGAGTGCTTCCGCGCCGATAAGAGAGCGATATCCGGCGTGAACTTTCGGCTGGTAGTACAATTGCAGTGCACCTGTTTCCAGGGCGATCTCCAGTTGTTTTACCAGCTCTCGTTCATCGCTTGCATCCATCCCCCACTCGGATAAGTACACGTCGAACAGTTGCGAAGACTTTTGCGCTTGCTTCAGCGCTATGCCAGCCTGCTGCATAGCCAGTTTCAGGTCTTCATCCCGGCCATTTAGCTCAGCGAACCCTGCGCTCACTTCCAGAGGCATTAGTCGTCCTCGGTGATAATACGGTTCCTTGAAAATCCTGCCGAGCTTGGCGGCCGCCAGCTCCAGTTCGCCCTGGCTGCCAATGTCCCGGAGAATGACGCAGACCCGGTTGTTGTTGAGCAGGCGCCACTGATCCTTGGAACGCACCCAGCCCTTGAGGCGATCGTGAAACACATCGCGTAATACCCGTGAAGATGTTGATCCGTGGAGGTTGATCGGGTCATCGGTGTCAGCCAGTTCCACCAGGCCGAGCACACTATTTTTCGTAGAAGATATCAAATGAAGTACTCCTCACTACTGATACCGTGAGTACCCGGGAGTAACTCGCGGGCAATCCAGCGCTCTCCCTCAGCTGCAATGTTCTGGTTTGCCAGATCGACCACCCTGAGGGAGGCCATTCGCTCTTTCCCGGTATCCAGCACAATCACCACTTCTGGCTTTAACCGCCGCGTATTATTTTGCGTGACGACAATGGCGACCTCCCCAGTGTTCAACTCCACCATGGTGCCGGTGGGGAAAAGGCCAATGGCCTGTACAAATTGCTCTACCAGAGCCTCCTGAAACAAGGTGCCTTTGCAATCCAGCAGTTCCTGGGTCGCTTCATGGGAGGTACGCGCTGTCGCATAGGGGCGCGCGGTGATCATGGCATCGTAGGTATCCACCAATCCGGCGATACGGGCCAGCAGGGGAATGGCGGCACCCTCTATGCCCCGCGGATAGCCCGAGCCGTCCATCCGCTCGTGGTGGTTTTCAATAATCGCCAGGATTTCAAAGTCGACATCTTTTGATTTGGCAACCATCTCGGCGCCCATAATAGGATGCGCGCGCACGATTCTGAGCTGTTGTTCAGTGAGATTCTCTGCCTGATCCAGCAGTTCTGGTGGCAGCTGAGTCATGCCCACATCGCACATGGCACAGCCCACTGCGAGTTTTTCCAATTCATCCCGGTGCAGCCCGAGATGACGCCCGACTATTGCCGCCCACACAGCCATAGATATGCCATGGTGATAACGGTAGTCGCCACTCTCTTTCAGGCGCAACAGGGCCGCCACAGCTTCCTGGTTGCGAAACACACCTTCAATAAGCGGGTTGACGGCTTCCTGTACCGCGCTGATATCGCCCTGGAGTCCGCTGCGCAGGGAGTCAAAGACCCTGTCCAATGTGTCGGCTGCCGTTTCGAAAGAGACCCTGGCTCGTTGGAACTCTTCGTTGAGTTCCAGCCGGTCTTTTGGATTGGAGGCGGTGGGAGCGGTGGCCAGGGTAAGAGCCAACGGGCGTCCCTTGTACTCAGCGTCTACATACACATGGTCGACGTAGTCGGACAGATAGAGAATTTCACTGGTGTCGCGTACCACGAAGCCTTGCAGGGCAAAGGGAGTTTCCAGCCACGGTCTGTCGAGCTCGGCAATAAACATGCCGGGCTCTAAGTTCATGGCTGGGACCTTGACCAGGCGCATTCCACACTCCGTAGGCGTTATACTTTGCCTGTCAGGTTATACGCATAAAAATTATTGTCGATGGAGTGGGTTAAAAAGTGTGAGCCAGGTCGCTGTCTGCGTGGAGTTTTGTGATGCGCTTCACGGAAAAAGGCGGCTATTGGGCTACCCAGCTTGCAGTGACAAGGCGCTTGCTGCCAGCCAGCACCAGGCCCTCAAAACGCTCCCCCGTCTTGATTTCGCCCACGCCCTCTGGGGTGCCGGTCATGATAATGTCCCCATCCTCCAGGGTGGTAAATTCCTGCAACTCGCGCAGGATGGTGTCGGGTTCGTACACCATTAGCCTGACGCCACCGGACTGGCGCAATTCTCCGTCCACTGTCAGTTGCAAAGACAGGGCGTTTACTTCCTTTGGCAGGGCAACGAACTCGCTGAACAAGGCCGCGCCATCGAAGGCCTTGGCTCGCTCCCAGGGCAGGCCCTTTGCCTTGAGCCTGGTTTGCAAGTCGCGCTTGGTCAGATCCAGGCCGAAACCTACCGCTGCCAGTTTCCCGCCCTCTATCGCAAAGGCCAATTCACTTTCGTAGTGCAGAATCTCTCCCGCTATCTGCGAGCGCAAGATGTCACTGATAGCAGAGTTCGGTTTGTTGAAAACCACCATGTGATCGGGAGTTTCGTTGCCCAATTCCTCTATATGGGCGACATAGTTAAGGCCGATACAGACCACTTTGGACGGTGTGACGCAGCGATCGTTGATGGTAATGGTTTTCATGCCTGTCTCTTCGAGTGGGGATTTTCGGACTTTAGTATACCCAGCCATCGCACCAAATGTGATCCCCGGGTTCAAACTTATTTTCCTGTATTTGGAGTGGTTTGGATGATTATCATTGGCAGGTTATACAGCGTCCGGGCATAGCCTGAACAACGGCTAATCGGGCAAAATCAGGCGTTTGTCATCATATGCGTTCCCGTACATTGACCGGCTGGTGCTGTTGACCTATTAATTGTTTCACACCGCTCGATAAGGGCAACTCACCAATGCAACACAAGGAAGTGGCGCATGGACAATCACATATTCACAGGGTCAGTGTTTTTTGGTATTTGGGTGTTATCCGGCGCTGGCATGGCCGGCGCAGCACCAGAAACTGAACGCCCGGCCGACCCCCAGCCGGCAACGGCCGCTTTGATCGAATCCTACCGCCTGGCGAATCCGGATGTACATAACAGTATGCCCGCGATGGCGCATCAGCCCCAAAAGCATAAATCGAGGCAGGCGCCACCCGCTAAAGCCAGGCCCGGTGGTTCCGGGCTGCCGCTATCAATGCCCGCAGGCAAAAAATAAATAGAAACGCTACCCATGGAGCTGGAAATGAAAGGATTCATTCGGGCGATCACCCTTGCGCTTTTTACCGTTACACCCCAGGCATTTTCTGAAGATGAAATGCGGGACTTCTATGCCGAACCGGGAATGAATCCCTTCAAGACGTCGGCGGGGCAGGATGTGACAGAAAATATCGATCCATTCAGCGGCAATGTTCAGCTCAGCTATGTGGATTTGTCCATTCCCGGCAACGGCGGCCTGGATATCAATATTTTCCGCTACTACAACCTGCCCCAGAGTTCGCCAGGTTATGCCAACCCCTTCGGCTATGGTTGGACCATGCATTTTGGCCGCATCACTATCGGTTCGGGCCATGCCAGTCAGTTGTGTGGTACCGGTTTGGTGCCGGGCGGCGATACGCAGGATAATCCGTCGATTGAGATGCCCAGTGGTGGCAGGGAGTTGTTGGTACACAGCTCGGCGCTGAATGACGGCACCTATATAACGAAGTCAAACTGGAAAGCACAGTGTATCGACCCCACGGATTACACCCGGGGAATAGTGGCGACAGCACCCGATGGCACCGCCTACTACATGCGTGAATATGTTTTCATGCAAGGGGAGGACGGGCCGGCTGGACAAGCGGCGCCGACGGTACAGACCTGGCTGACCAACCAGATCGTGGATCCTTATGGCAACACTCTCGATCTGACCTACCTGAGTGTCGCCAGTGGTATGAAACTCGTTACCCGGGTCGATGCGTCCGACGGCCGGCAGGTGACGTTCGATTACCTTGATGCGAATAATTCCCCGGTAACTGCCGGCAGTATGAATGCGCGCTTGAGCACCATCAAGGCCAACGGTCAAACCTGGGAGTACCAGTATGCGCCCTTTAGCGGGGGTGCAACTGGCTGGGGGTTTGTTGATCACTACGAATTGACGGCAGTGGTGCGCCCGGACGGCACGCGCTGGAATTACGCATACGGTTCGGTTGTTACAGAACCTGACTACCAACGGTTGATCGCGGTGACTTACCCCACTGGCGGCAAGGTCAATTACAGTTACCAGAGGATCCGGCCCTATTTGCCCAGCCCGGATTTCACCATTTTTGCCATAAAGACCAAAACACAATCCAATCCAGGCAACGCCGTCGGAACCTGGAGCTATGAGTTTCATCCGGGGTCGGTGGACTTTGCCGACCTTGGTGTGCAGCCGCTGCCGGAAAATGCCGGAAGAATGGCGGATTTCACCCGGATTACAACGCCGGTGGGAGTAGAGCATATTTATCATGTGGGCTACTGGGCGCTGGTTGGAACGCATGATATTTTGTGGGAAATGGGGCTCAAGATCAGGCACCAGTATCTTGCGCTGGATCCCGCGGATGGCTCTTTGAGCCTCGTGCGTTCGATCAGCAATTCATGGTCCTTCAGAGCGATATCCGACGAAGTTTATCGCGGAGGAATCTTGTCTGACCTGTGGGATTCCAGAGTCTATACAGCGCAGATCGCCAGTCAAAATATTGTGCTGGACGGTTATGGCTATACCACCCAATACAGCAATTACGATGCCTTCGGTAACCCGGGAACAATCACCCAATACAGCATCTACCCCACCGAAAATGGTAATCGGATCACTGACACAAGCTACCAGAACAATACTGTCGACTGGTTTATCGGCCTCCCTGAAATCGCAGCAGTTAGTCAGGACGGAGCAGTGATCGGCACAGTATCGCGTACCTATAATGAAATGGGACGCCTGCAAAGCGAAGATCGCTTCGGTGTGACGACGCTCTATGCCTACACTCCACTGGGTGACCTCGCGGAAGTTACCGATGCAAGAGGATATACCACTAACTACAGCAATTATTTCCGTGGAACGGCACAGTTAAAGGAACTGCCGGATGGCAGTCGACTGAGCAGTGTTGTCAATAACACGGGCTCCGTGGCATCAAAGATCACCGCTAGTGGTCACATCACATCGTTTACCTACGACGGCCTGAACCGCCTGACCGGCATCGATTACCCACTGGGAAGTGACGTCACTATCGACTGGAATGCCACAGGGAAAGCGCTATGGCGTGGTGCGTATCAGGAGTCTGTGGATTGGGATGGATTTGGCCGGGAAATCCGGCTTACGCGCAGGGACCAGATAAGCGGTGATAGCTACAGCCGCACTTTTGATTACGATGAGTCGGGGCGCAAAATATTTGCATCTGATGTTAATTCAGCCAGTGGTATTGGCTGGGAGTACGACGTTATCGGCCGCACAATCCGCACCATCAATCAGGACGGTACGTCAAAATCCGTAGTCCACGAGGGCGCCCACCGGGAACTGCACCGGGATGAAAACAGTAATGTGGTCGATTACCGATACCAGGTGTACGGGGCGCCGGAAAATCGCTATCTGAACTGGGCGATTGCCCCCGAGGGCGTCGGTACGCGCATCAGTCGTGATGCCTACGGCAATATCACCGGGGTATTCCAGGGTGGTTTGGACCCGGATAATCCGGCCCAGTACCTGGGGTACACGCAGTTCTTCGGGTATAACAATCGTCTACAGTTGACCTCCATCGACAGTCCTGCGGACATCGGGTTGACTACCTATGGCCGGGACATACTAGGCAATGTGATTTCCAGGCAGATCGGCGCCAGCGACGCGACAGGCTACATCTACGATCCAATGAGCCGGGTGGAATCTGTTGACTATCCCGGGGCGGCGCCCGATATCAGCTATAGCTACGATGCGGATGGCAGGGTAAAAGCCATAAGCAACAGCAACGCGACCCGGACCTACAACTACAACGAGAATGGCAATCTGGTTAGTGAAGACATCGCCATCGGCGGTGCCAGTTATTCGCTGGCCTATACCCTGGATGACCTGGATCACCTGTCGATGTTGACCTACCCCTCAGGGCGGACCCTGGATTACGCGCCGGACGCGCTGGGCAGGGCAAAACAGGCCATGCCTTATCTCTCCGGTGTGTCCTACCACCCGGATGGCAGTCTGCGACAGCTGGCCTATGCCAATGGCCGCATCGCGGACTTCACCAGAACGACCACGAATCGCATGGATACCATTACGGTAGCAGGGCTGGTTGGCCTCGATTACGACTATGATGCGGCGGGAAATGTAACAGCCATACAGGATTCCCGAAATCCCTCAACCAATCGATCTATGAGCTACGATGAACTGCACCGCCTGAAGTCGGTCGATGCAGGCTGGGGAACCTCGGTTTATGTCTATGATGCATACAGTAACCTTACCCAAAAAAGTGATCCGTCCCGCGCCAACCGCAGCCAGTACTACCAGTATCTGGGGCTTATGCTCGACCGGATATCCTATGACGGCGCTGCAGCCCAGAGAGCCTTTTCCTACGATGATTACGGCAATATCAGCTACAGTGACGATATAATTTATGATGTGTTTACGGGCCTCCCCCAGGAGGTGCGCACCACCCGCCGTCACGTATTTGATGACGCGGGAAATATGGTGTTCAGTCGTAGAACCGCCAGGGATGAACTGGACAATATTGTCCCGTCCAGAAGCGGCAGTTTCTCCTCGGAGTACGACGGTAAGAATAACCGGATCAAAAAAATCAACCACTCCGATAACAACCATATAACGGAATATGTCTATTCGGACGATGGTTTACTGCGCGGAGAATACGATGCGGCCGGTACCTATTACGGTAATGAGTACTTCTACCTGGGCACCCGGCAGATCGCCACGGCGAAAGTAAATTCGCCGCCTCTGGTTTCCCCTGGGGATGACATACAGACCTATAGCGGCTTGACGGTACAGCTTTCTGCGAGCCATTCTGATGTTGATGGCGAAATTGCCACCATTGAGTGGAGCCAGGTATCCGGCCCCGAAGTCTCCATTGATAATCCGGCATCGAGCAGTACCTTTTTCACAGCGCCGACTGTATCCAGCGAGTCGACTATTGTGCTGCAGTACGCCGTTACGGATGATCGGGGCGCTCGGACGACGCAGTTGCTTACAGTGCTCGTGGCGGTAAACCATCCACCGACGGCGGATGCCGGTCCGGACGTAAATGCCCTGGCAGACACGGCTGTGCAACTCGACGGCTCCGGATCGGATGATCCGGAGGGCGCCATAAACTACAGCTGGTCGGGTAATTACCTGAGCGACCCCAGTGTGGTCAATCCTGTGATCGAGCTTCCTGAGCTGGGGTTCAATTACTCGGGGAATTATACGCTGACGGTAACCGACTCCCTCGGTGCGACCGCCACGGATACAGTGACAGTGAATGTTTTTACGTTGCGACAAGACGCCGATCAGGACAGCCTGCCCGACGGCTGGGAGGTCGTTAACTTTGGTGACACCACATCTTTCGGTGGATCGGATGACCCAGACAGCGACGGCGTGGTCAACACACAGGAATTATCTGATGGCACGAATCCCAATGTGGCTGACGCACCTGTACAGGTTACAAAGCTGGGTGTTGTTCGGGGTGACGGGGAGAATGCGGTGGTATGGGAGCGCACCCCGGCTGCTGCCCGGTTCATCATTTATTGGACTGATGATCCCGGCTTGCCGGTTACTGCCTGGAATCAAGCCAGCGTAACCGAGAGATTCTTTGAACACCGGGGGCTCAACAATGGAGTTACCTATCAATACGCGGTAGAGGCTGTGAACGCAATGGGAGGCACAGCGCTGTCGCCTATTGTGTCAGGCGTTCCCGATAGCCACAGCTGGCAGTCGCCTGAGCGCCTGCCCGATGCAGCCGCCAGTTTTGATGCGGCCTCTACATGGGTTGCCGACAACCGCTACGGCGACACAGTAGTACTCACGGAGAAATACGAGGAGTCCTTGTACCGGCTTTATGTATGGCAGATCGCGGTGTTTGATGACTGGAGTGGCCCGGAACTGGTCAGCGAAGACAGCAATCCACACAATTTTGTGCAAGCGGCTATAGACGATAATGGCAACGTGTTGGTGTCCTGGGCCGGGGGTGTGGCGGGGTCGCGCAACCTTTATGCGGCTTACCGGCCCTATGCCAAAACGTTCAAGGCGCGCCAAACGATAGAAAACTATTCGGCGGATAGCCATGTCGATGGAGACGTCGTTGGAGTGTCCCACCTTGAATTTGCCAGGAATGGAAGCGCCTACGTCTGCTGGCGCCAAAACAGGCTGCATGTGTACAACGGTTATGCGGATACTGATGGCGCCAGTGCCCTGGTTAAAAAGTTCGACCCATTGAATGGATGGACTGCTGAGCGCAACCTGGAAGTCCTGAATAATGTGGGCGATACCCTTAACCTGAGTTGCGAAGTGTCTGGTGACGGGCACCTGGTGGCCGCGTGGGAGAGATACAACACCTACGATCCGCAAGGGTTTTCCATCGGCGGCTTTGAGCATGATGTGTGGGTCGCGACTTTTGATCCTGACGGTGCCTGGACGGCATCAGAGACTGTTGAATACCTGAAGGACGGTATCAGGGAAGAGAACGGGGCGGGTATCCAGAATCATTTACCCAGAGTGGCCGTGAGTAATCAGGGCGAGGCTGCCGTTGTCTGGTACAACGAAAGCGATACTAACATCGAGGCGCTGGAGTTCGATTTCACCGCGTCTACCTGGCTACCGCAGGAAACCCTGGAATCTCGCGGCAAGCAAATTCCGGGTGGCAATACTCACCGGTTAGCGTCGAATAAGAGCGGCGACCTGATTGCGGCCTGGGGTAGTAAGTTCAGGGTCAAATCGTTTGATGACACGGGTTGGACCAGATCGAAATCACTACCTGCCCCCACCACCCGCCTGGGAATCGACGAGCTGTCCCGACCATACAGTGTTCACCTGTCGGGGGACGATGTGATCGCAAGTCGGTACGTGGGCGGGACGTGGACCTCCTGGACACTTAATGAGGCCAGTGATGTTGCAGGCAAAGCGGTCCTGGGCGTCAGCACCGGTGTTACCAATGCACTGGCTGTGCACTGGCTTTCCGGGTCTTCACTATTATTTTCCAGTGACCAGCCCGCTGCGCTTGCCCCCCCGGGCAATTCACCGCCCGTGGCTATTGCCGGTGTCGCACAATCGGTGCTGGAGGCTACGCTGGTGCAATTGGACGGCACCGCCTCTTACGACCCGGATGGTGTTATCGCCGGCTACGAATGGCAGCAGTTGAGTGGCGCTACCGCAACGTTATCCGGCGCCACTACGTCCCAGCCCGAGTTTGTCGCACCCGTGGTATCGGTTGCTGAAGATCTGGTGTTTCACCTGACCGTCACCGACGAACAGGCAGACTCCAGCAGTGCAACCGTAACAATCACAGTGTTGGACGATGCTCCGGATACAATACCGCCCACAACCAGTTTTTCTACCCGGATCAAGCGAGTGAAAGGCGCCAAAAAATACACCATAACCTTACAGCCCGATGAAGTGGCGACAACGCATTTCCGTTTTTCCGGACAGGGCGTGATTACCAGCGGCGGCGCTGACACCACCACCTGGCAAATCTATACACAAGCTGTCGTGGTCCAGCTCGATAAAGGCGGCGCGGGTGATTTCGAGTTCTACGCGGAAGATGTAGCCGGGAATGTGGAAGCTATACAACTGGAGATACTGCAATGAGAACTTCATGGATGAAAATAATAGCAACCATCGTCAGTCTGATTTTCTGGGCAGGAGCCAGTTATGCTTCGATTACAGAATATGAAGAAATAATCTACTACCACAGCGACGCATTGGGCTCACCCATCGCAGCGACCGATACCAACGGTGATGTGCTCTGGCGGGAGGAGTATTCGCCCTACGGTTCAAGACTCCTGCTCGAAAGTCAGGAGTCTGACTGTAGTTCAGGTACCTGTATTCCGGTGGAATCCGCATGGGACGAAAAACAATGGTTCACCGGCAAGCTGGAAGAATCGCGCAGTGGCATTCAGTATTTTGGCGCCAGATGGTATGAGCCAGAAACAGGACGATTTTTGAGTGTTGATCCGGTGCAGTTTAGAGAGGACAATATTTTTTCGTTTAATCGGTATGCTTATGCGAATAATAATCCGTATAAGTATCTAGATCCTGATGGAAGAGAAGTAGTGCGGGTGGGACTTTCGATTAGAGTGCCAGAATTGTTAGGAGATTTTCAAAATTTATTAGGCCGTGAGATAAAACTATCTGGATTCGATATTGGTATTGCTTGGTCGACCCCTGGAGCAAAGGGAGAGGGCGAGTATGATATTGGTGTATTTAGCTCCGCGCTATTAAATGGGGAAGGGGCAGATACAGGTCGAATAGCGGTGACATATGCCCAATCTGTTGATGATGGTGCGAGTGTGAAAGATCTGGCTGGCATTGGAGGGAACACTTCGGTTTCATTTGGACTTAGCGGGTTTAATGTCAGCTATGGAGATCAAGGAATTGGAATGATGGGGCTCCATTTTGGCCTGGGGTTTGGTTTTTTAGTGCAAGCTGAGGCAACTGCTATCTACAGCAAAAAACATGGGAAAATCGGTTGGAGGGGAGCAGAGAGCTCTAATAAGGAACTTGGTAGACGAATTACTAAAGAAGATGCGAAGTAGGTTGGTATTGTGATGTCCGACGGGCTGCCAGAAAAAATGTTGGTGTTCATATTTGTCCTCCTGCTCGTTGCCGGGGTATATTTTATGGCTAAGTTGTTTTCGTGTGTAAACGAAGAAATATCGAAGAAGTATCGTTTCCTCGGCCCGTGGGTTCTCATGATTCCCGGGGCGCTTAGTCGTAGAGGGTGGTTTTATTTTTGTGTATTTTCTTGTGTAATAGCAGCCCTGTTTTTTCTGAGTATGTATATGTTTGCTTTTGATGAAATTCAATACTCCGAATTTCGGCAACGATATTTATCAAATATGGTCTGATTTTTTATAAGTGTCGAAAGTAGTTACTTGGGAACGACGCCACCCCCTGAGTCACCTGACAGTTGTATTTGGCACCCCCATTCGCGATGTTTTTATTTCTAACACTGAGCCAAGCCATGTCAATTTTGTATTGTATGGGTCTATATTTCTCCAGCCTATTTCAATATACATCACCCTCTACATATGGGCACGAATCGTCCTCAGGAAAAGCCTGGCGTCTCGGGATTGGTTGGTAGAGATGCTTGGCGAAGATATAGTCAGGTATTTGAGAATCCCGAAAAAATAGTCGACGGCACCTGCCTTCGGGAGTTTTTTGTGTTGCAAAGACGTGGGGTTTCAACTGAGCATGGCAAAAAAACTCCCGAAGGCAGGTAAACTTAGCGAGTCCGCTTCGGCTAGAATTAATGCAGGCGCTGAGTTGCTGATTGGTTGAAAGAAGGAGGAATCGCGGTGAATGTGAAGAAAATCGCAACAGTCGCAGGTTGTACCATATTGTTGATTGTGGCCTTTAGCGCTTTGCCTCCCGAAATATCTCTTAACGAAAAATTGGGAATAGCAGCCGTTTTTTTCTTAGGCCTTCATTTTGTTTATGGCTTCCTATTTGATGCCGATATACATATGGCAGGTTACACTGTCCCGGCAGGGGAAAGTTGCACGTTACGGATTGGGCTTCTGATCGCGGGGCTTGTAGTAATGCTTGGTGCAGTTTTGTATGTGGGCTTATAAGTGAAACAAGAAATATATTTCTTAGAAGGCCCCTAATTCGCGCTGCAATCGCCACTAACATTAATACCACAAACCCCCTGCTCCCCCTCCGACAAAGTGACCTCATAGATTTGCTCAATCGGCAGTGGTACTACCAAACCATCGAAATCAACAGAATCATCGTCGGTTGTATCACAGGCGAAAGCCATGGTGTAGTCGCCCGCTGGCAAAAAGCCGAAGGCATATTCCCAGCTGCCGATGAGTGCATTTTCTAACAGAGCCGCAACGGTGAAGGGCGCCAAGGCATCATCTGGCACCGTGGTCCCGCTGCTGGTAGTGAACACATCGGCAAGCTGTGAATCAGACAATCCGATGCCCTGGTAAAGGTATATGCGATTGCCGCGCTCCGGATCATCCTTTTCGTCGCAGGGTGATACGGCATCGAACAGGGCGTTATCCACCCGCCCCGACAGGCTTGCGGCGGTCGCGTTATCCTCCACGCGGATACCGTCTGTCGCCAACAGGTAATTGTCGCTGGAAGTCTGAAATTGTAAGGACTGTGCCAGGCTAAATTCAACGGTAAATTGCTGCTCATCCACTGACAGTGTCATACCTGGCAAAGACAAGCCTGCCGCTGGAGCATTGAGCTCCACAACGCTATCGTCTGCCGCCAACACATAGGAAAAGTTTATGTCGCCACCGAGTACGCTAATCAGTATTTCACTGTAAGTCCCCCGGCCCAGTTCCAGGCCGTCGATAACCAGTAACTGATTGCGTCCGCGATATTGCAGCAGATCGATCTGGAAACTATCGGCTGCGACCAGGTCAAGCTCTGTAATAGTGAAGCTATCAACAACTACGTCTTCGGCGCCGCTACGGCGAAATGTAATACTATCCACCTCGACAACAACCTGTTTCAGGTCTTCAGGGGCCGCATCTGAAAAGCCCAGGCTGAGAAGCGTGGTGGCGTCTCTATTATTGCCGTTGTT
>Ga0164315_10000699_pt1 | contig 23937 bp, 17 predicted proteins | sample GuaBasSedimGuay6_FD_113737 | JGI IMG/M metagenome (GOLD analysis project Ga0164315, IMG submission 113737) | Subseafloor sediment microbial communities from Guaymas Basin, Gulf of California, Mexico - Guay6, Core 4569-2, 0-3 cm | ecosystem: Environmental > Aquatic > Marine > Hydrothermal vents... | reverse complement strand
TGTGAAGCAAAATGCCCTTTGGAAGCTGAAAGTCTATTGTGCAAAATATATTCTAGTTCCTTTTGTTCTAAAGGTTGTTTTAGTAGCTTATGTACTTCGGATTTATTTATATCAAATTCACAAGGAGCGACTAAAGAATAGTATTTTGGCGATGCCTTTTCCCACAAAAAATTTTCTATATAATCAGCTTGAAACTCTTTTGTAGCTATATCATTTCCCAATGTTCTTTGTGCTTCAAAGATTATCTCTATCTCACTTTTTAAATCATCTCTAGGGATTGAAAAAATATAATCCTTTGTAGATTTGTTGCCTTTTTGCCTTTGTGTGTTTCTGTATTTATCTTTATAATTTTTGAAAAGATATTCACCCACAGTTCTATAATCATCAGTATCGTTTGACTTATATTCGTCTTTGTATCTTTTGAAACCATCTTTTAAATTTTTTTGGTCCTCTGATAAACTTTTTGATGAACCCTCTGGTATATCAGCTATTTCATCGTAGGTTACACCTCTGTGCTTATTCATACTATAAAGCAATCTTGCTAGTTCTATATTTGAAAGTTTATGCGACAGTGCTTTTACTCTTAAGCTCAATACATCTTGTTTGTTTGATTTTTTATAAAACAGATATTCTGCTGTTTTTATATAAAACAGATGTCTTTTTTTGGATTTGGGACAATTGATAACTTTGGGACTTTTGTCATAGTTTCGAATAACTTCATTGTCCAACACACCAAATTCTAACATACATTTGACTATGTTTTTAGTTCTTGAAAAATCATTTTCATTTGAATTTCTTGCTCGTTTAAACTCTCCTCGTTCTTTTTGTAGTGAAATCTCTTTTTTTGGATTTTCAGGAGCATCAAACAGTCGAACTCCTGCTTTGATGATCTTGTAGTTGTTTGCTTTATCTACGAGTGCAAATCCTACCGATGCTTTTCCTATGTCCAAACCCAAAATTATATTTGATTTGTTGTTTATTGGCGTGTTTGTGCTTTTCATATATCTCCTTTTGTTTATAGTGTGATGTTTTAATTATACCAAACTAAAGTTAAATATGATACAATGCCCAAAAGGATACAGATGAGAGATATACGAAATATAGCAGTCATAGCACATGTCGATCATGGCAAGACAACACTCGTAGATGAGTTGCTAAAACAATCAGGCACATTTGATGAGAGAGATGAGCTTGATGAACGCATGATGGATAGCAACGATATAGAAAGAGAGCGAGGCATAACAATACTCGCCAAAAATACTGCTATTGATTATAAAGAGACACGAATAAATATCATAGATACACCAGGGCATGCTGATTTTGGTGGTGAAGTTGAGCGGGTATTGAAGATGGTAGATAGTGTGCTACTTCTGGTAGATGCACAAGAGGGAGTTATGCCACAAACTAAGTTTGTAGTGAAAAAGGCTCTACAACTTGGACACAGACCAATAGTAGTAGTAAATAAAATAGACAAAGACGCAGCCCAGCCAGACAAAGTTGTAGATGAAGTGTTTGACCTTTTTGATGTGCTTGGTGCCGATGAGTATCAGCTTGAGTTTCCAGTCATTTATGCTGCTGCGAAAAATGGTTATGCAAAACTTGAATTGGAAGATGAAAACAAAGATATGATACCTTTGTTTGATATGATATTAAGAGAAGTTCCGCCTCCTAGTGGTAGCGATGACGATGGTTTGCAGCTACAAATTTTCACTTTGGGGCACGATAGTTTTATAGGTAAAATTGGCATAGCGAGGATATTTAACGGCACAATCAAACTAAACGAAACTGTGCTTTTGGTCAAAGCAGATGGCGAACAACTCAAAGGCAGGGTATCAAAGCTAATAGGCTTCAAAGGTCTTGAGAAACTTGATATAAAAGAAGCAGGACACGGTGATATCGTGGCGGTTGCTGGGTTTGAGACTATTGATGTGGGTGATAGTTTGTGTGATATAAACAACCCTATGCCACTGGATCCTATGCATATAGAAGAACCTACAATAAGCGTGACATTTGCTGTAAATAACTCGCCACTTAGTGGCACTGAAGGTAAGTTTGTCACAAGCAACAAACTACAAGAGAGGTTGGCTTCGGAGATGACTACAAACATAGCTATGAGTTATGAACCCAAAGGTGACTCAGCATTTGAGGTCAATGGCAGAGGCGAACTACAAATCACAATCTTGGCAGAAAATATGAGGCGTGAGGGTTTTGAATTTAGTATATCAAGACCAGAAGTCATAACAAAAGAGGTAGATGGTATAAAGATGGAACCATTTGAACACCTTGTGTGCGACATACCCGATGAATTTAGCGGGCAAGTTATAGAGACTTTGGGCAAGAGAAAAGCTGTCATGTCAAATATGACACCTACAGGTAGCGGCCAAACAAGAGTGGAGTTTGAGATACCAGCACGAGGACTTATAGGGTATAGAAATGAGTTTTTGACCGATACCAAAGGCGATGGTGTGATGAACCACTCTTTTTTGGAGTTTAGGGCATATAGTGGCGTGGTAATTAGTCGCAAAAATGGAGCACTTGTGTCTATGGAGCAAGGTGAAGCTGTGGCATACTCTATATTTAATCTACAAGATAGAGGTGATATGTTTATCAATCCGCAAGACAAAGTATATGGTGGTATGATAGTAGGTGAACACTCAAGAGAAAATGACCTCGATGTCAATCCTATAAAAGCAAAACAACAATCAAATGTGAGAAGCAGCGGAGCAGATGAAGCTATAAAATTAGTGCCGCCACGAGTTATGAACTTGGAGCTTGCTTTAGAGTGGATAGAAGAAGATGAACTTGTGGAAATCACACCAAAAACCATAAGAATACGAAAAAAAGAACTAAACGCAAGTTTGAGAAAACGCGAAGCAAAAAAAGCAAAAGCTAAGTAGATTTATATGAATATCTTGATAAAAACTATGCCTAAACTTTTGCTTGTGTGTTTGCTGTTTGTTGCACATGGTTGCGATGCCAACACCAAACAGAAAAAAAATCAAAATCAAAACAACACAACACAAAATCAAAACTCAAATATAAAAGTGTATTTTAGCAAAACTTCTGGTGCTTTTTATAAAGATGGAGCTGATAATATCATAATACAAAGCATAAACGAGGCTACAAATAGTATATATCTTGCTATGTATAATTTCACAAACAAAAATATAAAACAAGCTATAATAGACGCAAAAAACCGCGGGCTTGATGTCAAAATAGTTACAGACAAAAAGTATAAAAATATAGCAGTTTTCAAAAAATTTAAAGATATAGGTATAATCGTAATTGACGATGACGACCAAACAAAATCTATGCACAACAAAATCCTAATAATAGACGAGCATATAGTTTATATAGGTTCTGCTAACTACACCGTTTATGCGTTTTATAGAAACTATGAAAATATCATAAAAATAAAAGACAAAAACATAGCAAAAATATATAAAGATAAGCTTGATAATCTTTTTGCAAAAAATGGCAAAACTACAAATAGTCACAAAAGTAAAACTATAGATATATATTTCTCACCCGAACACAATATAGAAGATGTGATAATACAACACATAAACAACTCAAAAAATAGTATAAAAGTTCTAGCGTTTGCTTTGACCAACTCATCTATAAGCGATAGTTTGATAGCGGCATCAAATCGTGGTGTGCAGGTGTCTGTGGTTTTTGACAAAGAGCAAAATAACTACCAAAAATACTCAAAATACGACAACCTTGTATCAAATGGTATATCTGCTGTATTAAACAACAATGCAAAAAAGATGCACAATAAAGTTATGATATTTGACGACAATATAGTTTTAAGCGGTTCGTATAATTTCACAAACCAAGCAAATGATAAAAACGATGAAAATGTCGTTTTGATAAAAAACAAAACAATAGTCAAGAAGTATAAAGATGAGTTCAAAAAAATCTACGATAGATAAAAATAGACAATTTTTAAACAAAAAAGCTACATACGAATACGAGATACTTGAGAGATTTGAAGCTGGCATATCGCTACAAGGTAGCGAGATAAAAGCCATAAGACAAGCGAGAGTAAATCTAAAAGAGTGTTATGTCAAGGTTCTAAATGGTCAAGTGTATATCATAAATATGCAAATCACACACCTAAGCACAGCAAACAAATACAACCGACCAAGCGAAACAAGAGACAGAAAACTACTACTTCATAAAAAACAGATAAAAAAACTACACGACAAGGTAGCCAAAGACGGTATGTCTATAGTTGTTTTGAAATTATATCTCAACGATAGAAATCTGATAAAAGCTACAATAGCAATAGCAAGAGGAAAAAAACTACACGACAAAAGAGAAGCACTCAAACAAAAAACTCTCAAAAGAGAAAGTCAAATGCTTATGAAGGATATGAACTATAAAAAATAAGTGAAATTTCAGATGTTTTAGATATCATAAGTAAAAATAGGAATATAGATGCAAAACAACAATTCAAATCAACAAAATCCAAAAAACAAAAATTCAAAAAATTCAAATTTTTTTGGCAACAATCCGATAATATTTTTCTTTATATTTTCACTTGTGAGTATCATGGTATTTAAGAGTTTGTTTCCACAAAATGATATGGCGATAAATAGCAACACTCAAATAAAAACAACTAAAAAATCAATATCATACTCAGCCATAAAAGAGTTGCTAAAAACAGGAGAGATAGAGCAAGTAGTCATAGGTGATATAAATGTGCAAGTTTTAAGCAAAGTTAGAAACAATCAACAAACCATATACAAAGCAAGAAAAGTGCCAAACGACAACTCGCTTATACCTTTGATAGAACAAAACAATATAGCTTATGGCTCTATAAACGAAGAGAACTATTTTGAAGATGTTTTGTTTGGTTGGATAGTTCCTATGGTTATCATATTTGGTATATGGATGTTTTTGTCAAACCGTATTCAGTCCTCTATGGGTGGTGGTATTTTGGGTATGGGTGGCTCTAAAAAGATGATAAACAGCGAAAAACCAAATGTAACATTTAAAGATATGGCTGGAAACAAAGAAGCTAAAGAGGAGGTCAGTGAGATAGTGGATTTTTTGAAAGCTCCGGAAAGATATGTCAAACTTGGAGCCCAAATACCAAAAGGTGTTTTGCTTGTTGGTCCCCCCGGAACTGGCAAAACTCTTCTCGCTAAAGCAGTGGCAGGAGAAGCGAGTGTGGATTTTTTGAGTGTAACTGGTTCTTCATTTATAGAGATGTTTGTAGGTGTAGGAGCTTCAAGAGTTCGTGATTTGTTTGAACAAGCAAAACAAAATGCACCTGCTATCATATTTATAGACGAGATAGATGCCATAGGCAAAAGTCGTGCTAGTGGCGGAATTGGTGGCAATGACGAGAGAGAACAAACCTTAAATCAATTATTAGCCGAGATGGATGGTTTTAGCAGCGATAAAGCTCCTGTCATAGTATTGGCTGCTACAAATCGCCCTGAAATACTCGACCCTGCTTTGCTTCGTCCTGGTCGATTTGACAGGCAAGTTTTGGTTGATAAACCTGACTTAGAGGGACGAATAGAGATACTACAAGTTCATATAAAAGATGTCAAAGTAGCTTCTGATGTAGTGCTAAAAGATATAGCCGTGATGACAGCTGGTTTGGCAGGGGCTGATTTGGCAAATATCATAAATGAAGCGGCTCTCTTGGCTGGGCGTGCCTTAAAAGATGAGGTCAAAGCTGAAGATTTTAAAGAAGCAGTAGAGAGACAAATAGCAGGCTTGGAGAAAAAAAGTAGGCGAATATCACCAAAAGAGAAAAGAATTGTAGCATACCACGAAAGCGGACATGCCTTGATGGCAGAGATAACAAAGGGTGCTAAAAAAGTAAACAAAGTTTCTATAGTGCCTCGTGGTTTGGCAGCACTTGGATATACCTTAAATACTCCAGAAGAGAACAAATACCTGATGCAAAAACACGAACTCATAGCAGAAGTTGATGTGCTTTTAGGTGGCAGAGCAGCTGAAGAGGTGTTTATAGGTGAGATAAGCACAGGCGCTGGCAATGACTTAGAAAAAGCTACTGATATCATAAAAGCTATGGCCAGTATATATGGTATGAGTAGCGATGACATAAGTGGTCTTATGGTATTGAGTAAACAACAAAATCAATTTTTAGGCGGGGCACAAAGTAGCAAAGATTATAGCGATGCTATGGCAAATAAACTTGATGAATACATCAAAAAAACTCTAAAAGATAGATACAAGATAGTCGTAGGTCAGCTAAACTCACATAAAGATGCCATAGAACAGATGACAAAAGAGTTACTTGATATTGAGGTGATTACTGGTTTGAAAGTTCAGCAAATCATAGAAGAAAATGGTGGCGTTGTATATAAGGAGAATACAGATGAATAATATAATCATATTTGACACAACTTTAAGAGATGGTGAGCAATCACCAGGGGCATCTATGAATGTCAAACAAAAAGTGCAAATAGCTTTACAGCTTGAAAAACTTGGTGTAGATATAATAGAAGCTGGTTTTGCAGCAGCAAGTGATGGGGATTTTGATGCTATATCACAAATATCAAAAGAGCTGAAAAATACTAAAGTATGCTCTCTTGCTCGTGCTATTGAAGGTGATATCAAAAAAGCAAGCTTGAGCATAAGAGATGCCAAACAACAAAGAATTCACACTTTTATAGCTACAAGCCCAATTCATATGGAACACAAACTAAAAATGTCAAGCGATGAAGTAGTTAAAAGTGCGGTTCGTGCAGTGTTGTATGCTAAAACATTTGTTGATGATGTGGAGTTTTCGCTTGAAGACGCAGGGCGAAGCGATATGAGCTTCATGAAAGATATCACCGATGCAGTTATAAGTGCAGGAGCCAAGACTATAAACTTACCAGATACTGTGGGTTATAGGCTACCATTTGAGATATATAATATGGTTCAAACTATGGCAAAACATATAAACAATCATGCCATAATATCGCTTCACAACCACAACGACTTAGGGCTGGCTGTGGCAAATAGTCTATCTGGCATACAAGCAGGAGCTCGTCAAGTAGAGTGCACTATAAATGGCTTGGGTGAAAGAGCTGGCAATGCAGCACTTGAAGAGATTGTTATGGCTTTGAAGGTGCGAAAAGACCACTATGATAAGTTTGATACAAATATAAATACAAAACATATATCAACTACAAGCAAACTTGTAGCAGATATCACAGGCATACAACCACAACCAAACAAAGCTATAGTAGGGAAAAATGCTTTCTCTCATGAAAGTGGCATACATCAAGATGGGGTTTTAAAAAATATAAAAACCTATGAGATTATGAAACCAAGTGATATTGGAAAACAAACAAACAACACAATTGTGCTTGGCAAACTCTCTGGCAAAGCTGCCTTTAAGGACAAAATTGTATCTATGGGGTTTGATAATTTAAGCGAAGCAGAGATAAAAAAATCATTTGATAGGTTTAAACTACTATGCGACAAACGAAAGATAGTGCATGACGATGATATACGATTTATCATATCAGATGAGAAGCTAAATGAAGACAAACTATATGAACTAAAATCAGTTCAGATAAACAACTGCACAAATGGATTAGCAACTGCAACAATATCTATAATACACGAAGACAAAATATATAGCGATGCTTCTATAGGCGATGGTGCTATTGATGCTGTGTTTAAAACCATAGATAGAGTGACAAAACAGCAAGGTAAACTAATTGACTATCAAGTTAGAGCAGTCAGTGAAGGCAAAGATGCTTTAGCAAAAGTTGTGTGCAAAGTGAAGTTCAATGAAGCCAAATTCAATATAATAGGACATGGTCTAAATATCGACACAGTGTTAGCAAGTGCGAGAGCATATTTAGGAGCTTTGAATAGTTACTTATCTATGAGCAACTCTTCGCCACGAAACAAACACCAAGTGTAAAAATATATTGTAAGTGTCATGCGGTTAAAAAACAAAGTTGTATCTGTAGAAGCAAGCGCAGGAACAGGCAAAACATACAACTTAAGTGCGAGATATGTCGCTCTTTTGCTTTGTGGGGCAAAAGTAGATGAGATATTGTGTTTGACTTTTACCAATAAATCAGCAAATGATATGAAACAAAAAATATCGCACTTTATAGATAGCTTGGGTGATGACAAAAAATTTTTACAAACTATACAATCACAAATAGATATATCATTGTCGCAAATAGACGAAAAAAAACAACAATTAAAAACTAACTTTTTAAATACTACGAACTCTATCATGACTATTGATAAGTTTCTAAATCTTGTATTGAAACAGTTTTCTTGGTATCTTGATATCAATGAAAACTATGAGATAGGAAAAAATGACATTGATAAAATAGGTTTTGAGTTTTTGAAAACTTTAGACAAAAAACAGTTTGCGGATATACTCCAGCTGTGCAATAAAAGTAGCAAAAATTTTGAAGCTATCTTAAATATATTTAAACTAATTCAAGAATCTTCACAAGAGTTAAACTTCGCACCAACACAGATATCATCTGTAGATATAGCTAAAAAAGATGTGATTCAAAAAGCTCAAGCTATCTCAAAGTTTGTTTGTAGTTTTGATACTGCTTCAAATAGTGCGATAAAAGCAGTAAGTTTTGATAGTTTTGATGATATATTCAAAAGTTCTTGGATACAAAAGGATTATTTCAAGGAGTTTAGTTATTTTAAAAAATTATCAAACGACCATGCAGAAGTTTTATTTTCGCAGTTTAAACACTCAAGCGCTATATATTTTAAGACAAAAAATCACTATTTGTTAACCAAGCTAAATAGTGTCTATAAAGTATGGCAAAATTTCACGATACAAAATATGATAAAAACAAACAAATTGGAGTTTGTAGATGTTACAAATATGGTTTATGAGCTTCTAAATAAAAAGATTACAAATGATTTTTTGTATTATAGGCTTGACAATAAATATAGTCATATACTTCTTGATGAGTTTCAAGATATATCTATAGTGCAATATAATGTATTGAAACCACTCATAGACGAGATAACATCACAAGAGTTTGAGAGCTTTCGATCGTTTTTTTATGTAGGGGATATCAAACAATCAATATACAGATTTCGTGGCGGTGAAGCTGGCTTATTTAAACACTTAGAAAAAAGATACAACTCAAAGAAAATACAACTCAAAGAAAACTTTAGAACTGCTACAAATATCATCAACTTTGTATACGATGTATTCAAAGAAAAACCAAACTACAATATGCCAAAACCAACCTCAAATATATCTGGTGGATTTGTAGAGGTCATAGATACAAATGACATATCAAATAGTATCATACACAAGATAAAAGATATGCAAAAAGAAGGTGTCAATATGAACGATATAGCGATATTGGCATACAAAAATGATGATATACTATCAATTTATGAAAACATTAAAAAACAACTTCCTTTTATAAAAGTATCTACAGATACAACAAGTCGTCTCATAAACTCGCCAAAACCAAAAGCGGTGATCAACTTGATAAAATATCTATACTATGATGAAACGATATACAAAGAAAATTTTCATGCTATTTTAGGAGAGCGGGCGAACCAAACACTCAAGATAAAAATTGATATAAAAAATGGTAGTCCGACTCAAATAGTAGATAAAATAGCAAAATTTTATAACCTTTTCGATGAAAATATGGTGAAGTTTATAGAACAAATAAAAGTGTATGAAAATATCACTGATTTTGTATTTAATATAAATCAGCTTGACAGTAGTATAACCAACAAAATTTCAAACGGCATAACACTTTTGACTATGTTCAAAGCCAAAGGTTTAGAGTTTGGCACCGTGTTTGTGGTAGATAGATTTACAAAAAAGCCAAACGACACAAACCCTCTTTTGCTCCAATACGAAAATACAAAACTAAAAAGAGTTTATATAAAAGACCCTCTTTTGAACTATTTTGACCAAGACTACAAAGAAGCTACAGAACAAGAAAAAAACCTGAAAACTATAGATGAATTAAATGTGTTGTATGTCGCTCTCACAAGAGCCAAACACAATCTTGTTGTATTTCAAAAACTTCAAAATAGTTCTATAAATATAAAACAAAATACAAAAATAGGCGAGCTTCATGTGTGCGATACTTCTAACAAACAAGAAAAAATTGAAAAAAATATAAGCTACAAAAATATAGATTATGGCAGACAAAATATGTCAAAAAAACCTACCGATACCGCAGCAAGCTCTTTGTATTTGCTCAACTTTGGTATAGCTACTCACTATTGTTTGGAGATGATGAACAAATTTGACAAAAGTAGTTTAGACAAAGCAATAAAACTTACTATGTCTATACATAATCATGGTTTAAGCGAAAATGATTTTGACAATATGCACCGTATGTGCCACCTTCTTATACTCAACCAAGAGTTTCAAGATAAGATAAAAGGCAAAATTTTGTCTAAAGAACAAGCAATTTTATACAATCGAGAGGTAAGTGTCATAGATCTATTAGCCACGGAAGATAACCATATAACTATATTTGACTATAAAACAGGCAAACCACAAACTAAAGACAAAACACAGATAAGCAACTATAAAAAAGCGATGAAGGATATCACGAATAAAAATATATCTGCTTATATTTTGTATCTATCTACAAGCGGGGTGGATATTTTAGAAGTAGATTAAAAAAATTTATCAATAATTTTTGTCTTTTCTCATACTTCTTAACTCTTTTTGAACGCTGATATTATAATTTGTATCAGGTTCAAAATCAAGCGATATGTTTTTGTTTTCATAGTCAGTGCTTTTTAATATCACTTTGATAGCCTCAAGCCTCGCTTTATGTTTATCGTCACTTCTCAAAATATGCCAAGGTGTATTTCTACTATGGGTTCTTTTGAGCATCTCATATTTTTTGTCGCTTATTTCATCCCACATATCTTGTGCTTGTAGGTCAATTTCACTTAGTTTCCATTGTCTTAAGGGGTCATTTAATCGTCTTTCAAATCTTTTTTTTTGTTCTTGTTTAGATACGGAAAAATATAGTTTTATTAGTATCAACTCTTCTTTGACTAAGTCATGCTCGAAGTTCACGATATCTTGCATAAATATCTCATATTGGTCGGGGGTACAAAATCCAAATACAGGCTCTACCATAGCACGATTATACCAACTCCTATCAAAAAGCACCATCTCACCACCTGTTGGAAAGTGGTGAATATATCTTTGCATATACCATTGTTTTGTCTCTTTTTCAGTAGGTTTGCCTAATGCTACTACTCTATAGTGGCGACTATTCATAAACCGAGCTATTCTACGTATTGCCCCGCCTTTACCAGAAGCATCTCGTCCCTCAAACAATACTATCATCTTTTTTTCATGTTTTTCAAGATATGTTTGCAGCTTGATAAGCTCTATTTGATATGGTCTCATGATATCTTTGTTTGCTGCACTTCGTATGCCATTTTTTAGTTGTTTTGTATTTATATTTGGGTTTTCTTCTATAAGTTTTTGAGTAAATATATCTGTAAGTTTGTTTGCGTTTAATATATTTTCATAAAGTTTTTTATTTTTATTTGGCATCTTTGTCCTTTTTTGATACTATTTTAAAATATTTATAAAAATAGTTTTTTATTGTTTTTGTTTCGGCTCTATTTAACACCAATTCGCCATCTTTGATATCTTTTGTTATTTGACTTCCTGCTCCTACTATACAGTTATCCTCTATTTTTATTGGGGCTATTATTTGACAGCCACTTCCTATAAATACATTTTTGCCTATTGTTGTTTTGTGTTTATTTATACCATCATAATTGCATGTGATTGTGCCAGCTCCTATATTGGTGCCAGTATCAACAAAACTATCGCCAATATAGCTAAGATGGCCTGCTTTTACTTTGTTTAATTGTGAATTTTTAACCTCTACAAAGTTGCCTATGTTGCTTTGTTGTATGTCACAATTTGGGCGAACTCTTGCCATAGGACCTATTGTGCTATTTTTTATAACTGAGTTATCTATTTGACTATTTGATTTTATGTGGCTGTTTATTATTTTGCTATCACCCAAAAGTGACACACCATTTTCTAAAATAGTCTCGGCGTCTATTTGCACACCATTTTCTATGTAAATAGTCTGTGGCAAATACATAGTCACACCTTGAAGCATAAAATTTTTTTTGATATTGTTTTGATGTATATCCAAAGCTTGGCTTAAATCGTATTTGCTATTAACTCCTTTGAAGTTTTGTTCGCTTACTTTGGTAGCTTTTACGGTATTGTTTTCGTTTATAGCTATAGCTACGAGATCGGTTATATAATACTCTTGTTGAGCATTATTGTTGTTCAATTTTTTCAAACTATATTTTAAAAACTCAGTTTGAAAACAATACACACCTGCATTTGCTTTATTTATATCAAGCTCTTTTGTAGAACAATCTTTTTGCTCCACTATTTTTTCTACCTTGTCATTTTTTATGACTACACGACCATAACCACTGGCATCTTTTAAAGTCATATAAGATATATTTATAACCTCTTTGTTTTTTATGGTTAGACTTTTTAACTCCTCTGCTTTTATGAGTGGCATATCGCCATTTAAAACTAAAGTTTGTTTGTATTTCGTATTTATACCCATAACTGCTCCACCAGTTCCGGGATAATTCTCGTGGTCTTGTATATGGTAGTTTATAGAAGTTTTATCAAAATATTTATGCATAGTTTTTTTTATGTCGTTTGCTTGATGATAAAGCACCACATGTATATCACAACTTAACTTCATAGCTTCATATATACTATAATACAACATAGGCTTGCCAGATATTTCGTGTAGCACTTTTGCTTTTGAAGAGTTCATACGAGTGCCTTTGCCAGCCGATAAGATGATGATCGATATATCAAATTTCATATGTTTTTAACCAGCTCCTTGATATGTGATAGAGCCTTTTGACTGCTGTTTTTATGAAAACTCAACACAACACCCATTCGCCTACCGGGTTTTGAGTTTGGTTTGCCAAAAACTCTCGCAAAACTCTTTTCGCTAAACACCTCATCTTTTAACTTCGTATATGGATTGTGAGATATACTTGTAGCTTTTATAGCACCACTAGCACCTGCCCCATAGTTTATGAACTGTAAATTTAGTCCAACTATAGCACGCACATGCAAAGCAAACTGACTAACTGATTGCGTTATCATAGTTACCATACCTGTATCGTGTGGTCTTGGACTTACTTCACTAAAATACACCTCATCGCCTTTTATAAACAACTCAACACCAAATATACCGCTTCCACCCAAACCGTCGGTTATGGTTTTAGCTATCTTTTTTGATGCCTTTTTTGCTTTGTCGCTCATGATGGCTGGCTGATATGAAAATATATAATCACCATCTTTTTGTATATGCCCTATAGGCTCACAAAATATTGTTTGTTTGTCATTTCGCACTGTTAGCAATGTTATCTCATAATCAAACTTTATAAACTCCTCAACTATAAGCAAACTACTATCGCCTCTAGCATCTTTGGCCTTCTGCCATGAGTTTTGTATGTCGTTTATACTTTTAGCGACTGATTGACCATGTCCGCTACTACTCATCACAGGTTTTATAACACAAGGAAATCCTATATCTTTTGTGGCAGTTTTTAGTTCATCGAGACTTTCTACAAACCTATAAGCACTTGCTTTGAGCCCAAGCTCTTCGCAGGCAAATTTTCTTATGTTTTTTCTGTTCATTGATAGTTTTATTGCATTTGCATTTGGCACTATGTTATAACCTTTGTTTTCAAGTTCCAATAAGGCATCTATATTTATAGCTTCTATCTCTGGTATCACAAAATCAGGTTTGATAGTTTCAATTATGTCTATAAGTTGTTGTTTGTTTTTCATATCAATAACATAAGAGCTGTTTGCTACAAAAGAAGCAGGTGGAAGCTCATAACTATCTACAACAATTGTCTCAAATGATAATCGCTGTGCCTCTATAACTATCTCTTTGCCAAGCTCACCGCCACCCAATAATAGTAGCTTTATATTGTTTGGTTGGCCTGTAGTGAAAAATTTCATAGGTTTTGTCCTTTTTTGAAGCTTTTATATAATCTTTATTTTTAAGGTACCTTTAAGCAAAATTATGGTATTATATCTAAAAAGTATTAAAGGTAGATAATATATATGCGAGGCAGGTCAAAAAACAATTTAGAAAATAGTTTGCTTGTCATTGTGTTTATTGGTTTTTGCTGGACTGTTTATCACTATTTTTTAGAAGATTATATTTATACAAACTATTATGATGAAAAAGTCAATATAAAAGAGGTTCAAAAAAAGTATATAGAAAATTTAAACGATATTAAAATCACCATCAATAAACCAAAAAAAGAAAAAACAACTCTTGATACAAACGAAACAGAGCAAAACCACACTACATCTACAAATTTAGATATAAATACTACAAACACACAAATAACTATATACAACTACTATACAAAACTACAGAAAAATTTCACTAAAATTGTTTTAGACAAAACCACAGACCAAAACATCACAAAAAATACAACCATAAGACTAACTATTTTGAAAGATGGCAACTACGAACAAATACACAGAGTATCAGGCGATAAAAAGTTTTACGATATGGCTTCAGCTATAATAATCACAAAATTTCCTTTGTCAATTCCTCTACAACTACAAAACAAATTTCCAAGATATTTTAAGATAAATATCAAAGACACAGACAAAACAAAGGATATTAAGATACAATGACATTGACCCTATCGTCTAGTGGCCAAGGACATTGGGATTTCATCCTAAGAACAAAGGTTCAAATCCTTTTGGGGTCGCCAATTATTCAATACAAAAACTAAAGGAGTTTATCATGGGTATGCCTAGTGGTATGGAACTGTTTATTATCGTAGGAGCTATTGTGCTGCTTTTTGGAGGCAAAAAAATTCCAGAATTAGCAAAAGGTTTAGGACAAGGTATCAAAAACTTTAAAAAAGCAGTCAAAGATGACGATGAAACAGATGCACAAAACATAGAACAAGACAGCGATGTTCAAACAGCAGACATAAAAACAACTAAAAAAGAAGAGACCAAAGTCTAATCTTGTATAGTATTGTCAAAAGTGCCATAGAAGATATCATCGGTAGAAGTGTCGTGCTTGAAAAACCCAAAGATAGCACTTTGGGGCATTTTGCTACAACTGTGGCATTTGTATTAGCAAAAGAACTTAGAAAATCGCCTATGGTTATAGCAGATGAGTTGTCACAAAAACTACAAACTATAAAGATATTTGATAAAGTTACAGCAGTCAAAGGGTTTGTCAATTTTAAACTATCCAACAGTTTTTTACAACAAACCACAAACGATATTTTAAACAAAAATCAAAAATCAATACAAAAAGAAAGTGCAAAAATTTTGCTTGAGTTCGTCAGTGCAAATCCTACAGGACCTTTGCATATAGGTCATGCTAGAGGTGCAGTGCAAGGTAGTGCCATAGCAAATATCGGCAGGTATTTAGGCTATGATATCACTTGTGAATACTATATCAATGACGCAGGCAGTCAGATAGATTTGCTGGGATTATCTATATGGCTTGAAGCACAATCAACCGTTTTCAATACAGATGTATCTTATCCTCAAGAGTATTATAGAGGTGAGTATTTAACCGCCTTATGTTTAAAAATAGTCAAAAAATTTGGCAAAGATATACTTAAAGACAAAACAAACCTCGATAAAATCAGCTTGTATGCCAAAGATGCAGTGTTGGAGATTATAAAAGATGACCTAAACTCAATTGGTGTCGCTTTTGATAGTTTTATAGCAGAAAAACCTTTATACGACAACTGGCATGAAACCAAAAAAGAGTTAGAAGCAAATGGTGCTTTATATCAAAAAGATGGCAAACTATGGTTAAAAAGCACAAAATATGGCGATGAACTTGACAGAGTGATCACAAGAAACAATGGCAAACCTACATATCTTGCAGGTGATATAATATACCACAAACAAAAATTTCAAAGAGGTTTTGACAAACTTATAAACATATGGGGAGCTGACCATCACGGCTATATAAATCGTGTCAAAGCCTCTTTGGAGTTTTTGAAGTTAAATAGCGATAAACTTATCATCATATTGTCTCAAATGGTGTCATTGCTTAAAGATGGCAAACCATACAAGATGAGCAAACGAGCAGGTAGTGTGATACTGATTAGCGATATAGTAGATGACATAGGGGCAGATAGCTTGAGGTTTGTATTTTTGACTAAAAAAAGCGATACTCATTTGGAGTTTGATATGCAAACTTTAAAAACCGAAGACTCATCAAATCCAGTGTTTTATATAAACTACGCAAACGCAAGAATCAACCAACTTTTTAGCAAAGCAGGAGTTGATATATCAAGCGTGGTTGATTATGATATTGAGCATATGAACGATGTGCTTGCATCTTTGCTTTTTGAGGCACTTATGTTACAAAAAGTTTTGCAAGATAGTTTTGACAAACTTCAACCACATCTGTTGGCTTTGTATTTGCAAAATCTATCTGCTATGTTTCATAAGTTTTATACTAACAATCTCATAATTGGCTCTAAAAACCAAAAAGAGATACTCAAAACCATCGCAGTTGTATCAAATAGCATAACGCTTGGGCTTAAACTTCTTGGCATAAAAGCCAAAAAAAGGATGTAAATATGGGACTATCAGTAGGAATAATAGGCTTGCCAAACATAGGCAAATCTACTACATTCAATGCCTTGACCAAAACACAAAATGCTTTAAGTATGAATTATGCTTTTTGCACCATAGAACCAAACAAAGCTGTAGTGCCAGTGCCAGATAGTAGATTGAGTTTGTTATCAAATATCGTCAAACCGCAAAAAATCCAACCAAGTTTTATAGAGTTTGTAGATATAGCAGGGTTGGTAAAAGGTGCCAGTCGTGGCGAAGGGTTGGGAAATCAATTTTTGTCTAATATTCGCGAAGTTGAAGTTATTTTGCATATGGTTCGGTGTTTTGAAGACAAAAATATAGCTCACATAGAAGGTGAGATAAACCCACTGCGAGATATAGAGATAATCCAAACAGAACTTATATACGCAGATATCACGCAGCTTGAAAACAAAATAACAAAACTAACCAAACAATCAAAAGCAGATAAAAATGCCAAAGTTATGTTAGATATATCAAAAGATGTGTTAGAGCATCTCGAAGAGCTAAAGCCAGTTAGTAGTTATACAAACAAAGGAAATGACAGCTTTATAACTTTGAACAAAGAGTTGAGATTTTTGTCAAACAAAATCGTGATATACACAGCAAATGTAGATGAAGAAAGCTTAAACAAAGAAAATGTTTTCGTGCAACAAGTCAAACAATATGCCTCAAAATCAAATTTTGAAGTAGTTGTATTGTGTGCGAAAATAGAAGAGGAGTTTATAGGTTTAAACGATGACGAAATAAAAGAGTTCCTAAATGACTTTGGTATCAAAAATAGTGGCTTGGAAACTATAATTCAAAAATCGTTTAACCTACTTGGACTTCAAAGCTACTTCACAGCAGGAGTTCAAGAAGTGAGAGCTTGGACTATAAAAAAAGGTGACACAGCACCAAAAGCAGCAGGAGTGATACACAATGACTTTGAAAAAGGTTTCATAAAAGCAGAGGTGATATCGTATGATGATTTTATATATTATCAAGGCGAACAAAAAGCAAAAGAAGCTGGCAAGATGAAACTTGAAGGCAAGGATTATATAGTCAAAGATGGCGATGTGATGCACTTCAAGTTCAATATATAAAATAGAGCACTAAAACACATATCTAAAAACTATCTAATACACTTCGTCTTTGTCTTTTGGTTTTAAGTTTCTACTAATAGATAGCACCATACCTATAGCTATACACATACTAATCATAGAACTACCGCCATAACTGATAAATGGCACAGCTATGCCTTTTATTGGTATGATACCTGTGATACCACCGAAGTTTATAAGCAGTGGCAAAGCGATAAGCAAACCAACACCAAGTGTAAAAAGATGATACTTAGGATTGCCTATCATTCTTGAAATTCTAAAAACTCTTTGTATGAGAAACATCAAAATACCCACAACCACAAACAAACCAAAAAAACCTATCTCTTCTGATATACCTGCTAATACAAAGTCTGTATGAACTTCGCTTAAGTATCCCATCTTTAGTATGCCGTCACTCAAACCTGTGCCAAAATACCCCCCGTGGTATATTGCATTTAAAGAGTGGCCTACTTGATATGGCTCTGGATAATTTTCAATTCTAAGTGCATTTGCCACAAACGATGGAGCAAAAGAGAGAACACTATCTTGCACCATACTCCACCAGCCGTATATTCTGTTTATCCTGTGCGGTGCTATGAGTATCAAAAATAGCATCGTTGCTATACCAAACACACCAAGAAATACAAATATCCTATAACTTCTATTTGCAAACATAAGCATAACAAAAGTCATAACTAAAAGCACCACAAGTTGTCCAAAATCTTTTTGTGCCAAAGCTATTATGGGAACAAGCAATAAAAACAGCAACAAATACGGAATATATAGTTTCATCTCGTCTGTTATACTCATATGTTTTTTAGTTTTTAATAAGTTTTTGTTAAATGACCTTGCCAGAAAATATGCATATCCTACTTTGAAAAACTCCACAGGAGCAACCGAAAACCCAAAAACTCGTATCCATCTTTTTGCTCCTAATGTTTGTGTGACAAGAAAATCAGGCAAAAACGGCATAATAGCCAAAACCACAAACATAAACACAAACAAATATGTGCCAATAGTATCAAAATACAGCGAAGGCTCTATCAAAGCTAATCTATACATGATAAGTATGCCAAGCACACCAAATAAAAGCTGACGAATAAAAAAATGAAACTGCCCAAACCCCAAATACTCTACAACATATACAGACAACGAATAACTAAAAACAACCGACATGCAGACTAAAACACAAGCAGTATAAAAAAGCACCATATCAAAATCTTTTGTATAACCCAATATCAAATCCTAAGCTGTTTTTGATATAATTATACCAAAAGGATATAAAAGTTGGCAAATACACTACAAAGACAAAACAGGACAAAAAAACTTATTCTCCTTTCGTTATTTGTAGTTATAATACTTTTTTTGATATTTGTTTCAACTATTAGCAACATAAATAGCGGCAGAAAACTACCGCCCCTATATACAAAAAAAACACAAATAGCAGTTCGTGGAAAAATAGTCAGCAAAGACAATTTTTTGTTAAGCAAAAGTATCAAACTATATAAAGCTACTATATTTATGCGGTGCCTTGATGCTGACAAAAAATCACTTTTTGTGAAGCTATTTTCTATATATAGTGGCATAAACAAAAACAAAATTGAAAAAAAAATAAACAACAGCATCAAAGATGGCAAAACAGGCACTATAATTTTATCTCACAACATAGGAGCCAAAAAAGCCCAACGCCTAAAACAGCTTTCGAGAAAACTACTAAAACTTGGTGTATTTAAATCCACAACTATAAATGGCCACAGACTAATAATAGGTCTTGATATCAAAGCTACTGGAGAAAAACGAATATACCCATACAAAGACTCTTTTGCTCCACTTTTGGGTTATACTAAAAAATACGAAGATAAAAAAAACATCACCAGAGTCAAAGGTTTCAAAGGTTTAGAACAAAGATACCAAAGTTATCTTGGAGCATATAAAAATGGCTTCATCAAAGGTGAAAGAGATCTTCTATCAAATATATCTCTAAATAAAGCTACAAAAATGATATATGCCAAAGATGGTGCAAACATACACCTGACTATACCTTTGAGACTTCAAAAAAATATTGAAAAAATTTTGGACTTTTATAAAAAAAAGTTTGGAGCCAAAGAGGTTATAGCTTCAATCATGCGAAGCGACACAGGCGAGATTATGGCTATGGCTTCATCAAACCGATACAACCCACAAAACATAAAAAGGCGGTATATATTTGGAGGTCACATGGGTGTCAATGCTGTATCATATACCTTTGAGCCAGGTAGTGTTATAAAACCTCTATCTATATCGCTTGTGCTTCAAAATAAGCTTGTAAAAAAAGAGGAAAAAATAAAAGCACACAACAAATCAATCAAAAACCTGTTTGGTAGTTTTGGTCAAGGCAAATACACCATAGGCAAATACACCATAACCGATGACCACAAATTTAACAAAAACGAACTAACCGTGAGAGATATACTGGTGCATTCGAGTAACATAGGCACACTTATACTCGCTCAAAGATTATCTGCCAAGCAGTTTTTAGGTGGCTACCAAAGATTTGGTTTGTCTAAAAAAACAGGTATAGATATAGCTTTTGAACGCAAAGGCAAACTTCACAGCCAACGACAATACTCAATAGGTAGCAAAACAGGAGCAGACAACATATACAAAGCCACAGACTCATATGGACACGGTATCACTGCTACATTTATACAATTACTTCAAGCTTATACAGTGTTTAACAACGCAGGACTTATGAGCAAACCAAAAATAGTAGAGTATATACAAATTGGGAACGAAAAGATAAACATACAAAACAAAAAACCAGTTCGAGTGATAGACAAACAAGTAGCCAATTATATCAAAGATGTGCTCATAGATGTAGTGCGAAGTGGCACAGGCAAAAATACCTATATCAAAAATATACAAGTAGGTGGCAAAACAGGCACAGCGAGTATAGCAAAAAGTGGTAAATACACCAAAAGCTACAATAGTTCATTTTTTGGGTTTGCAAACGACAAACAAAACAGATACACCATAGGCGTGACAATACGAGAACCGGGATACTACACCAACCAAACCCAAAACTTCTATGCTAGTAGCACTGCTGTGCCTGTTTATGACAAGATAGTCAAAGCGCTTTTGGTTCTTGGGTTTTTGAGTGTTGAGGATTGAGGTATGTATCATAGTTGTCTCACTCGTGCTATCGCTTCACAGATATAAAATCTGTTTTGCTCCCTAACGAGTGGTAGCAAGCGAGTTGCTACTATAGATGTCTCACTCGTGCTATCGCTTCACAGATATAAAATCTGTTTTGCTCCCTAACGAGTGGTAGCAAGCGAGTTGCTACTATAGATGTCTCAGCGAGAGGCGAGATAGGAGTGACGAGGGACGATATGGACTATGATATTCTTGAAAAGAACTCAAAACAAATAGGAACCCTAAACTTGTTTAGGCCAAAGTTTCAATAACCTACAACTATAAATAACCCAACATGTATAGCTATTTTCATATTTTGCCCCGAACCAGAAAAGCGATAGCGGTTCGCAAGGCGAATTTCTCTGATAAGTAGTCAGGGGTTCCGAAAAACTAAAAATTACTCGGAACCGCGAACTTTGTTCGGGGCTAAAGTTTAAAACTACTACAAACAAAAATATATACTTTTTATCGGTATCACGCTTCAAGCGGACAAACTATCATTGTGAGGCAAAGCCGAAACAACTCAACTACAATGGTTCGCTTTGGATAAGATGTCTCACTCATTCGGATAACAGATACCAGATATCGGACTGCTTTCGGTTTTCCGTATTCTGTTTTTCGTTCTCCGCACCTAACTCGTGGTAGCAGACAATTATCATTGTGAGGCAAAGCCGAAACAATTCGACTACAAAAACCAAACATATGAAAATATCTTGATTTTATTTAAATATTTGCGGAAAAGGTGTCAAACTGTTTGAACAAAACAACAATATCTTCATATTGTTTTTTTGTGAGTTTTTCACAGAAACATTTTTTGCTATCACAAAAAAAACGATTCTCTTGTTTTGACACCAGTAAATATTTAGAGAAAATCAAGAAAAATATTTTCACCGTTTCACAGAAAGTTTGGACTTCGTCCAATCGCCACGGCTACTTTTGGGAGTTTTTTTGTTTCTTTTTTTGCGGTCAAAAAAAGAAAGAGGAGTTTAATTTTGATAAAATATGGAAGTTTAAAACTACTATAAATAAAAATATATTATATTTTGTCGCTAATTCTACATATAGCCCTAAACCAGAAAAGCGGTAGCGGTTCGCAAGGCGAATTTCTCTGATAAGTAGTTTAGGGTTCCGAGTAGGTTACTTTATATCTGCTGAAAAATCAAAGGACAAATTATGAGCTATAAGAAGTTTCTAATCCTTGATACACCGCACAGGAAATCTATTATAATGCCGTGTACTATCTATGATAACCACTTCAGGATTATGCTTTTGAATTCTAAAAGAACTACTTTCTGATTTGGCTTGTGTCGTAGATGTCCACCAATCACCCCAAACACATCTACCAAAAAAGAATGGGTCATTAATGTAATAATAACCTGAGTATTGTGCATTCCAGCCAGATGAGCCACTACCTTTGGCCATTAGTTTGTCTCGACTATCACTCCCAAGATTTGCTAACAGTGTCTGAACTTCACTTTTTGTGGGTATGTGCCAGCCAGTTGGGCATATGCCTTGGGCTCCTTCAGTTGTAGAACCATTCATGATAGCATCCCACTCATACAAGATACCAAATTTTGATACTTTCGCTGAGTTTTTGTCCACCTCAGTGCCCCCATTGCCACAAGTTATATTAGATGGATAAGAAATCGCAGTATATTTAGGTGGGGTAGGCACTATTTCACTACCATCGGGATATGTGGTCACATACAAGTTATCTGCCATCCATGTTTGTGTGCCTACAGTCGCTACTGGGTGCAAGTGTCCTTCGTGGTCACGAACCCACTGCGATGCTCCGCCTGCTCCGCTATCTACATAACCTTTCGATACAGCATCGCTATCGCCTACTGGGTCGGCTACACCTGTGATTTTGTTGCCTCCCATGTTTAGGTTAGATTTGCTCGGTGCTGACCAAACCAAAGTATATAACCCAAGTAGTGCTACGAGACTAAAAGATAGTTTGTGTGAGTTTGTCATGTGTTGTTCCTTTTTGTTGTGTGTTTCATCTTTTATGGGTTTTTGAGGCACCGCACGCTTGCGCCTGTATCTTTAGTGCTTTCAGCTAAAACATTTGTGCCGTTTTTGTTGATAGTATATACCCAAGCATTGGCACCATTTTGTGTCGATGACCATATACTTGCCTCAGAGCCTCTACCTACAAAACCACCTGCCTCGCGTTTGCCACTTAGAGCCAGATCAAAACCTACCGAAAACCCTTGGGTGCTTGTGAGTTTCTCGCCTGCATTTGCTCCTAAGTATGTTTTGAGTGTCTCTAACTCTGCTTTAGTAGGTATATGCCAGCCAGTTGGGCATATACCTTGGGCTGCCTCTGTATCTACACCGTTCATAGCCGCACTCCACTGGTAAAAGTTGCCAAATTTTGCTGTCATAGTGGAGTTGCTATCTATCTCGCTACCACCTGCACCCAGTGCTACATCTGAAACATATGAGAACATAGCACTATCAGTGCCCCAAGAGCTTGTATTTGATTCGTTTATAGGGGGTAGTGGAATAACAGTATCTGGATATGTAGCTACATATATATTGTCTGCCATCCATACTTGGCTACCTATAGTGACTATTGGGTGTATGTACTCTTCATAGTCGCTCATATAAGTCAGTTTTTTTCCTGCGAGATAAGACTTCGTAGCTGCATCGTTGTCATCTGTAGGCATAGCTACATTTGATATAGTGTTGTTGGACATATTTAAAGCAGATGTACACGCAGCCCAAGTAGCTGTAGATAAACCGAGCACTACCACAAAACCAGACAAAAACATGTTTATAATTTTCATATATAAATCCTTTGTGTTATATGTATATATTTGGCATTATAACATATTTTAACTTAAACTAAACTTAAGAGCACATATTGATGTCTAATAGATGTCTCACTCGTGCTATCGCTTGACAGATATAAAATCTGTTTTGCTCCCTAACTCGTGGTAGCAAGCGAGTTGCTACTATAGATGTCTCACTGAGTGACGAGGTAGGAGCGACGAGGGACGATATGGACTATAATATTCTCGGAAC
>Ga0164315_10000698_pt1 | contig 23960 bp, 22 predicted proteins | sample GuaBasSedimGuay6_FD_113737 | JGI IMG/M metagenome (GOLD analysis project Ga0164315, IMG submission 113737) | Subseafloor sediment microbial communities from Guaymas Basin, Gulf of California, Mexico - Guay6, Core 4569-2, 0-3 cm | ecosystem: Environmental > Aquatic > Marine > Hydrothermal vents... | reverse complement strand
GCCACTTTCGGGGTGTCGTCCAGTGCGCTGGACCGCATCCCAGACGAGAATCACAGGGCCCCGGAGCTGGGCCTCGCCGAGAACGGGAAGGGCTGCCTCGACGGGTCGGGTGGAGACCTCGAAAGCCCCGGGACGCCGTGGGGGCACGACGACCGTGGAGGGATAGACGAGGATCGAATGCACGTTCCGGTAATAATCGTGCGGAAGTTCCAGAACCAGTAGACAGGCCTGAGCCGCGATCGTGACACGAATTTCGTCTGTGAGCGTCAGTCCCCCACAGCCCTCCCAACGTTTTTCGTCTACGAACACGCGAACGAGATCACGCAGATGTCGTCGCTGCTCGGCGAGCAGCCAGTGGTCGTGAGCCACATTGCGCCGAATCGCCGCCTCCCACTCGTCCGGAAAGGGCAGGGCGAGGAGCTTTCGACGTCGACGCTCGCGAAACCAGTGCAGCACAGTAGTGCGCAGCATAGCGGACGCATGCGACCGCTACGTCGCGGACCTCTTCGGAATGCGAGCCCGGGGTGTCATACCGAGCATCGATGAGAAATGTCTCGGGTTTTATCGCGACGAGATCCGACCGAATGGAGTACTTTGGTTTCGTCTTCTGGTCAAAAATGTGGGAGGACCGAAGCCATGGCGACGACGCCTTCTTCTGAAACGCTGATCCGCATGGATGCCTGGTGGCGGGCCGCGAACTATCTGTCTGTGGGCCAGATCTACTTGATGGCCAACCCACTACTTCGTGAGCCCCTGTCGATCGAGCATGTGAAGCCGCGTTTGATCGGCCATTTCGGAACCACACCCGGGCTCAACTTTATCTATGTGCATCTGAACCGGGCGATCGTGCAACGCGATCTCGACATGCTCTATGTGACAGGGCCCGGGCATGGAGCGCCGGGAATCGTGGCGAATACCTGGCTCGAAGGGACGTACAGCGAACTCTATCCGGAGATCACGCTGGACGAGGAGGGGATGCTGCGGCTCTTCCGACAATTTTCTTTTCCGGGTGGTATCCCCAGTCATACGGCGCCGGAAACACCGGGTTCGATCCATGAAGGAGGAGAACTCGGTTATTCACTGACGCACGCATTCGGAGCGGCCTTCGATAACCCCGAACTCATCGTGGCCTGCGTGGTCGGCGATGGCGAGGCCGAGACCGGTCCGCTCGCGACGAGCTGGCATTCCAACAAATTCCTCAACCCGGCCCGCGATGGCGCCGTCTTGCCGATTCTCCAGCTCAATGGCTGGAAGATCGCCAACCCGACGCTGTTGGGGCGCATGGGCGATGACGAACTCACCCATCTCTTTCGGGGTTATGGATACTCGCCTCGCTTTGTCGAGGGCGACGATTCGAAGCGGCTGCATCCGATCATGGCTGAGACGCTCGATTCCGCCCTCGACGAGATTCACGAGATTCAACGCGACGCGCGGAGCCGCGGAGTTACGACACGGCCACTTTGGCCGATGATCGTGTTGCGTACGCCCAAGGGCTGGACGGGACCGAAGGAGGTCGACGGCTTGCCGGTCGAGGGCACGTGGCGGGCACACCAGGTGCCGCTTGCCGGCCTGCGAGAAAATCCCGAGCACCTTCGGATGCTCGAGGCCTGGATGCAGAGCTACCGGCCAGACGAACTCTTCGATGCAAAGGGGAGCCCGGTCGCCGAAATCGCGCGACTGGCCCCGCACGGACATCGTCGAATGGGCGCGAACCCGCATGCGAACGGCGGCACGCTGCTCCAGCCCTTGCAGCTCCCGGATTTTCGCGACTACGCGGTCGAAATTCCCACGCCCGGGACGGTGCGTGCGGAGGCCACTCGCGTTCTTGGGCGTTTTCTCCGCGACGTGATGAAGCAGAATCTCGACGCGAGGAATTTCCGCGTCTTCGGCCCGGACGAGACAGCCTCCAACCGACTGTCCGCCTTGCTCGAAGTGACGGATAAGGCCTTCATGGGACCCTACCTGGAGGTCGACGAGCATCTTTCCCCCGATGGCCGTGTACTCGAGGTTCTCTCCGAACATCTTTGCCAGGGTTGGCTTGAGGGCTACCTCCTCACCGGTCGACATGGCGTCTTCTCCTGCTATGAGGCCTTCGTCCATATTGTCGACTCGATGTTCAATCAACATGCGAAGTGGTTGAAGGTCAGCCGTGAAATCTCCTGGCGTCGATCCATCGCATCACTCAACTACCTGCTGACCTCCCATGTATGGCGACAGGACCACAACGGTTTCAGCCACCAGGACCCCGGTTTCATCGATCATGTCGTGAACAAGAAAGCTGGGGTCGTCCGCGTCTATCTTCCACCCGACGCCAATACGCTGCTCGTCGTCACCGACCGCTGTCTGCGCTCGCGAGATCTCATCAACGTGATCGTGGCGGGCAAACAGCCCGAACCGCAATTCCTCGACATGCAGGCGGCGATCGAACACTGCGACGTGGGCGTCGGCATCTGGAAGTGGGCGAGCACTGACGCTGGCGAGGATCCCGACGTCGTGATGGCCTGTGCCGGAGACGTCCCCACGCTCGAGACGCTGGCGGCCGTGCTGCTGCTTCGTGGGTTTTTCCCCGAGCTGCGTGTGCGCGTCGTGAACGTCGTGGATTTGATGACACTCGAGCCCGAGACCGAACACCCTCACGGGCTTTCTGAGCCGGATTTCGACGCAATCTTCACACGGGACAAGCCGATTATTTTCGCCTATCACGGCTACCCCTGGCTGATCCATCGGCTCGCCTATCGACGCACGAATCATCCCAACCTTCACGTGCGCGGTTACAAAGAGGAGGGCACGACGACGACTCCTTTCGATATGCTGGTCCGCAACGATCTCGACCGTTTTCATCTTGTTGCCGACGTCATCGACCGCGTTCCGAAACTGGCGGGTTCGGGTGGAGATTCCGTCAAGCAGACGATCCAGGACAAATTGATCGAGCACGAACACTATATTCGTGAGCACGGAGAGGATCTGCCGGAGATTCGCGAATGGCGTTGGGAGTCCATTCGTCCATAGGGCGAAAACGTAGGAAGACCAATCAGGTTGTGGCGACGGGATGTTCCAGAATGTAATCGAGGAGTGCCTGCACGTTTCGCAAGCTCGTTCGGTCGATCTCGGGGATTTCGAGTCCGATGCGTTCGGCGATGCCATTCGCGATGTTGAGCGAATCGATCGAGTCGAGACCAAGGTCGTATCGGAGGTCGACGTCGGGGGCCAGGTCGTCACGGGTGAGGTCAGGCGCGACATCGAGAATCAGCTCGTAGAGAATTTCACGCAGTGCGTCAGCGTTCTGCGTCTCTGGCATCTTGGTCGTCTTGGTCATAGATTCTCCGGATCGGCGAGTTGGCGCGCGATGCCCATCAGAAAGCGAGAGCCTTCCTGGCCGTCACTTGCGCGGTGATCGGCTGCAAGCGTTGCGCGGAGGATCGATCGGGTTCCGAGCAGATCGCCTTCCGCCCGGACCTCCGAATGGATTGCACCAAAGCCAAGGATCGAGACCTGCGGTGGATAGATGACGCCATAGATCGTCTCGACGCCATCCTCGCCCAGGCTCGTCAAGGCGAGTGTTGCATCCGACAATTCTGCACTGCGCAGCCGCCCGGTCCGTGCGCGCGTGACGACGTCCTGGAGCTGCCCCATTACGTCGTCGAGAGGGCGCGAGTCTGCATCGCGAAGCGTCGGCACGACGATCCCCCCGGTGCGAAGCGAGACGACCATGCCGACGTGGACCGCATCGGACGGTTGATGGGCACCGTCGATCCAATGCCCGTTCAACTGGGGGAAACGTCGGGCCGCATTGGCGACCGCCTTCACCAGGAGTGCGGGAAAGAGAAGCCTCTTCGATATCGGGCGACCGAGATTGGCCTTCTCGAGCCAGGCGAGCGTTGACGTGAGCTCGATCGAGGTGGTCAGGTAATAGTGCGGAATCTCTCGCTTTGATCGTTCCATTGCAGCCGCGATGACCTGTCGCCGTCGCGCAGCGCGATCGAGCTGCCCTGCCGCGGTACCGGACCGCCTGGAGGGAGAGGCTGTGCTCATCTCCTTCGATGAGTTCGCGACGTCCGAAATGACGGCGGGCTCGGGCGTTCCCGCAGCCATGATGTCGGCCTCGACGATTGCGCCATTCGGCCCGCTGCCCGAGATGCTTTCGAGCGCGATGCCGCGCTCCCGGGCGATTCGGCGGGCCAGGGGCGTCGCGCGGACTCGCCCTCCCGTCGCGGGCGGAGGCTCATCGTGCGATTTCGAAGTCGGGCTGGCATCGGAAGCGGCCACTGCGCTTGCTTTTGCCTCGGAGCGCACCGTCGCCATCGGCGTACCGACGGCGACCGTCTCCCCCGTCTGGACGAGGAGCGCGTCGATCCAGCCCGTTTCGAAGGACTCCATCTCGATCTCGGCCTTCTCGGTGTCGAGCAACGCGACGAGTTGGCCATGCTCCACTCGGTCTCCCGGCTTTACATACCATTCGAGGACCGTGCCCTCCTCCATCTCCGCGCCCAACGAGGGCATCCGTATCTCAGCCATGGCGACCCACCGCCTTTCGGGCCGCTTCGGCAATGCGATCGACCTGGGGCAGGCAGGCCTGCTCGAGCGCACTCGCGTAGGGCACGGGTACCTCCACGCTACATACACGCCCGACCGGTGCATCGAGATCGAAGAATGCCTCTTCCTGGATGCGAGCAGCGATCTCGGCAGAGAGCCCTCCGCTGCGCCAGCCCTCATCGACGACGACCGCTCTGTGGGTGCGTCTCACGGACTCGAGAATCGTGGCCTCGTCGAGGGGGCGCAGCGTTCGCAAGTCGAGCACTTCGGCTTCCAGACCCTCGGCTGCGAGCATCTCGGCAGTTTCGAGCGTGCGCGGCAACATTCCGCCATAGCTGATGAGGGTGAGATCGCTCCCCGGACGTCGAATGGCCGCGCGGTCGAGGTCGACGGGCGGGGGATCCGGGGGCAAGCTGCCCTTTTCGCTCTGCAGCCCTGCATGTTCGAAGATCAAGACGGGATCCGGATCATCGAGCGCGGCCTGGAGCATGCCCCGTGCGTCGACGATCGTGGCTGGCGTGACGATTCGCAGCCCTGGTATATGCGCCATCCAGCCCTCGAGACTATGGGAGTGTTGTGCAGCGAGCTGGAATCCGGCGCCTGTCGACATCCGAATCACCAACGGCACGTTGAACTGGCCAGCGGACATGTGTAGCAGTGTCGCCGCATGGTTCACGATCTGATCGAGGGCCAGCAGACTGAAATTGACCGTCATGATCTCGACGATCGGGCGCATCCCGCCGATGGCCGCCCCGATTGCGGCACCGACGAAACCGGATTCCGAGAGCGGTGTATCGCGCACGCGATCGCTGCCGAACTCCTCGAGCAGGCCACGGCTGATTCCGTAGGCCCCACCATAAGCCCCGACGTCTTCGCCCAATAGAAAGACACGCTCATCATTCAGTAGTGCAGCGCGCAACGCTTCTCGAAGCGCGTCCCGATAGCCAATCGTCCTGTTGTCTGTTTTTTCGGTCACGCCTGATCCCTCGGTGAGGTCAAAAATCGCGTCAAGGTTTCGGGCGTTTCGGGTTCGCTTGCACGAGCGAACTCGACGGCGTCCTCGATCTCGCTCTCAATCTCCTCTTCGAGTTGGTGACGGGTTTCTTCGTCGAACACGCCGAGCTCGGTCAATGTTTCGACGAGCTGGCGGATGGGCCCCCGTTCCTTCCAAGCCTCGATCTCTTCTTTTGCACGGTAGAGCTCTGGGTCGAACATCGAGTGTGCCCGGAATCGATAGGTCTGAAACTCGAGGAAAGTCGGCCCGCCTCCGCCTCGAATCGAGAGTACGGCTCTACGAGCGGCCGTCTCGACTGCGAAGACGTCCATTCCGTCGACCGGCCAGGCGGGCATCCCATAGGATGTTGCCTTGAGGCAGAGATCAGTCTGCGATTCCGATAGACCGAGCGCCGTACCCATCGCATAGCCGTTGTTTTCGCAGCAGAAAAGAACGGGGAGGTTCCAGAGCGCAGCCAGGTTCATGGCCTCGTGGAACTCACCCTCTGCGACGGCGCCTTCGCCAAAGAAACACGCGATGACTTCCGTTGTGCCGCGCATCTTCGCGGCCAGGGCGAGTCCCGTCGCGATCGGTAGACCGCCTCCCACGATGGCCCAGCCACCATAGAAACGTGTCGTTGCGTCGAAGAGATGCATGGACCCACCACGCCCGCCACTGCAACCATCCCGTCGGCCGAGGAGTTCGGCCATCACGGAGCGCGCGGAAATTCCACGTGCGAGGGCGTGTCCATGCTCACGGTAGGTCGCGACGATGGCGTCCTGTGTCTCGAGGGCCTCCATCACACCGACTGCGACGGCCTCTTGGCCGATATAGAGATGGAGGAAGCCGCGAATCTCCTGAGCCGAGTAGAGTTCTGCGCATCGCTCTTCGAAGCTGCGGATCCGCATCATCTCTTTCAGCAACGCGAGGGCGTGTTCCGTGCTCGTCCCTTCTGGCAGCGAGGGTGCGGACTTCACGGCAGGCTCCCTTCGAGACCCGATGAATCACCGGCCGCGGCACCCCTTTCTCTGGCCTTCAGCAGGCGCCGCATGATCTTGCCGCTGCGCGTCTTCGGGAGCTGGTCGGTGATCTCGATCTCCCGTGGTGCCGAGACGGCGCCGAGTCGTTTGCGGCCGAGTGCGAGTAGCTCGCGCTCGAGTTCGGGGCTCGGGTCGTAGCCATGCTTGAGTTCGACAAATGCCTTCACGATCTCGCCGGCCGTCGGATGGGGTTTTCCGATCGCAGCGGCCTCATTGACCGCTGGATGCTCCATCAAGACACTTTCGATCTCGAAGGGGCCGATGCGGTGGCCGGCCGACTTGATCATGTCATCGGCTCTTCCCACGAACCAGAAATAGCCGTCTTCGTCCTGATAGGCGAGATCGTCGGTCAGGTACCAGTCGCCACGGAAACACTCGCGGTAGCGCTCGTCCTGGCCGAGATAGCCGCGCATCATCGACGGCCATCCACGTCGTAGGGCGATCTCACCCTCGCGATTCGGTTCGTCGATCATGTCGAGCCCCCCGTCCTCGCGGCGCTCTACGATGCGGGCCTCGATCCCCGGGAGCGGCCTTCCCATAGAGCCGGGTCGAATTTCCATCCCGCGATAGTTGGCGATCATGATTCCGCCGGTCTCGGTTTGCCACCAGTTGTCATGCGCCGGAAGGCCAAGATTGTCGAGCGTCCAAATGACGGCCTCTGGATTGAGTGGCTCGCCAACGCTGGCGATCAGTCTGAGGGCGGAGAAGTCGAATCGGGCGGACAGTTCCGGGCCAATCTTCATCAACATCCGGATCGCCGTTGGCGACGTGTACCAGATGTTGACCTGGTGGCGTTCGAGCAAGCGATACCAGAGTTCGCCCTCGAAATCCGCCTCGACCACGAGACTACGCACGCCGTGCAACAACGGGGCGAAGATTCCGTAGGACGTTCCAGTGACCCATCCGGGGTCCGCCGTACACCAGAAGACGTCACCGGGATGCAGGTCGAGGGCGAATTTCGCCGTCGCATAATGGGAGACGGCCGCATCATGCACATGCACGACACCCTTGGGTTTCCCGGTCGTTCCGCTCGTGAAATGCAGAATTGCGGGATCCTCGGGATCGGTCATGGGCGTCTCGAAGTCGGGCCTTTCCGCTTCGAGGAGATCTTCGTAACGCAGAGTGCCCTCGGGTGTCCGACTTTTTTCGCCGCCGCCGTGCTGCTTGCCACCGACGAGGAGGACATACTCGAGATCGGGCAATGAGGATCGAATCGGGGCGATCACTCGCCGGTAGAGGGCGGGCGTCGTGAGCAGTACGCGTGCCGAACCGATCTCGAGTCGCTGCTGAACTGGCTCCGGGCCAAAGGCCGAAAAGAGAGGCGAAAAAAGATTCCGCGTCTTGAGCGTTCCGAGCGCGACGACATAGAGCGCCGGAATCCTGCCAGTCAGCGTGAAGACGCGATCACCGGGGCCGACACCGAGTCGGCAGAGGACATTCGCGAATCGATTGCTGTCGTTGCGCAGATCGGCGAAGGTGATCTCGCGCTCTTCGCCATGCACGCCGATCCAGTGGAGCGCCGTCTCGTTGGCGCGGGGGCCGTCCGCATGACGATCGGCCGCGAGCACCGCCAGATTGACGTTGTGCTTCGGCGAGCTCCGGGTCAGCTCACGACGTGCGTCTTCCCATCGAAAGTGGGAAGCGGTCTCCTGATAGCTCAGGAGATTGGGTCGGGGCTCTTTCCGTGCGCCTTCCTGGTTCGGGATCCGTTGAATCTCCATCTGGGCCACCTGTCTCTTGAATTCAAGATTTCGAGATAAGCAAGTAGCATGCCTCCCTAAATTCATTCCGCACCGGCGTCTCGTCAAGCGCTCTTGTTCGTTCGGGGGTTCCGTGCATCCAGAGCCATGTGGCCGAGTTGATCGGACCACAAAATGTGGCATGTGGACCCATTCTCATCCCCTGGTGAGCGAGGGCTTCGACAGGTCCTCTTCGGCGGCACCAAGCAGGGGGTACCAGAAGCCGGAGAATCGGGGTCGGCTCTTGCAATCGTAGGACGAGGGAGCAGGCTAACATGCAGAGAGTCGCGTAGCGTCGTGTTCACGCGATTTTGTGGTCTTGAATATCGTAGTTCGAAGATCGCAGGAGGACGAAAAATGAGAAAACCAGGCTGGATCAGAATTTGTACGTCTGTGTGGCTGCTGGTGTTGCTGGCGTTTGTGGGTTGCGGGGACGAGGAACGCGAGTGGGAGACGGCCCGCGATGCTGCTGGCGCGATCGAAGGCGATCGCATCCAAGCCGACCAGCAATGGCGGCTTTATCGTCAGAACGTGATTCTAAGTCTGGATGAAATGACGGCGGTACTGCTCGGTGCGCGAGATCAGACCGCGGTCGACCAGCGGCCTGAGGTGGACGCGCTGACCGGTCGGATTGCGACGCTGCGCCAGGATATGATTTCAGAGATGGACGAATCGGGGGGGCAGGCCGCGAGGACGCGAGTGCATCTCAAGGAGGCCTTCGACGGACTCCGGAGCGAGACCAACGTCTTTCTCACCCTCTTGGGCCATGATCCCGAAGAGTTCAGAAAATGGCAGGACGTCGAATGATCCAGCTCTGTCTGTTACCTACTCGAGACGACAGAGGTGGATTTGATGGCCGACCAGCCTGAGGCGACAGAGACGACTCCCGAGGACCTGAATCCGTACGCCATCGCTCGGACTCAGTTCGATCTAGCCAGCTGCTATCTGCCCCAACTCGCCAGCGGGCTGATCGAATCATTCAAATGCCCGCGCAGGACGATGACCGTGAATTTTCCGGTGCTGACTGAGGACGGCGAAGTCCGAACCTTTACCGGCCATCGTGTCTTGCACAGCAGTACTCGCGGGCCTGGCAAGGGCGGTCTCCGATATCACCCCGATGTGACCGCGGATGAGATCCGCGCACTCGCTTCATGGATGACGTGGAAATGCGCGGTCATCGACGTGCCCTTCGGTGGTGCCAAAGGGGGCGTTGTTTGCGATCCGAAGCGGCTGACTCAAGTCGATCTTCGACACATCACGCGCCGCTTCATTGCGGAACTGGGCGACACGATTGGGCCACAGACCGATATTCCCGCCCCTGACATCAACACGGATGCTCACACGATGGCGTGGGTCTATGACACTTATAATGCTCTTCATCCTGGCCGTAACAACCTGCCGGTCGTGACCGGCAAACCGCTCGATATCGGCGGATCAGAGGGGCGTCAGGAAGCGACTGGCCGCGGCATTCTCTACGTCACGCAGGAGATCTTGAAGCGCGGGATCGTCCCGGAGCTGAACGCCTTGTCGGACGCCGCGGTTGTAGTGCAGGGCTTCGGCAACGTTGGATACAACGTGGCGGCCCTCTTCGCGGAGGCAGGTGCTCGCGTGATCGGCGTGGGTGATTCCGTTGGTGGGATTGAGTGCGAAGCGGGGCTTGATCTCAAAGCGGCGCGTGCTCATCAACGCGAGGTGGGCACTGTGGTAGGTCTCGCCGGCACCAGGACCGTCACGAACGAGCAGCTCCTCGAACTACCATGCGACATCCTGGTGCCCGCCGCCATCGGTGGGCAGATCCGACGTGAGAACGCCCCCCGCATCGCGGCGCGTCTGATCGTCGAGGGAGCCAACGGCCCCACGACGCCCGATGCGGATCGAATCCTTGCGGAACGGGGGATCCCCGTCATCCCGGACATCCTCGCGAATGCTGGTGGCGTCACTGTCAGCTACTTCGAGTGGGTGCAGAATACCGAGAACCAGCAGTGGGATCTCGATGAGGTCAATCAAAAGCTGCACAGCAAAATGGTGGCGGCCATGGAGGCCATACTCGAGAAGCAAAGGATTCTCGAGCACGATCTTCCCGCGATCAGCGAAGCGTTGCTCGAGACGAGAAAGCGCCACGCAGTTCCGGAAATCGATCTCAAGCCGGTCACTCTGCGTGCCGCGGCCTACGTACTTGCCATCTCGCGCGTTTCCGGCGTCGCACTCGAACGAGGAATCTGGCCGTGAGCAACAAACGAGACCTGGCTCGAAGGAGGGTATAGATATGTTCGAGATACTCGAAAAATGGACGGGTGATGGTGTCGTCGCGCTGCGCGTGAGCGGAAAGCTGCTTCACGACGACTACGAAAGCCTGGTTCCCAAGCTCGAAGAAATGATCGAGCAATACGGAGCCGTCCGTTGCCTGATCGACATGACGGAACTCGATGGAATCGAACTTCGGGCGGTCTGGGATGAACTGCGCTTCGATCTGAAGCACGCCGCTGACGTCAGCCGCTGCGCGGTCGTCGGCGAACGGTCTTGGGAGAAATGGGCTACGGCAGCCGCGCGTCCGATTTTCCGAAAGGCCGAGGTCCGATTTTTCGAGCGCGCCGACTTCGAGCAAGCTGCGGCCTGGATCAAGGAAGGTTCGTCTCCATCATCGAGTTCTTAGTTCATGGCCGCCCTGGGATTGCGGCGATGATCGACGAAGTCAGCGATCGACTCGAAGGTGAGCGAGCCGCATCAGGTCGGACGGCCTCGAGCGTGTTCCATCATCATCCAGTTCACGCTGCCGAGCATCCACCACTCGATTAGAACGAAACCCAGAATGCCGAGGAGCGCCATCACGAACGCCGCGAGCATTGCAGCTCCGAAGCCGTCGACCTCGAAGTCAGAGACCATGGACGCCGTCGCCCGGATGAGCAGGGCGTTCACCACCAGCGCGAAGAGCCCAAAGCTGAGTACGGTGAGTGGTAGGGTAAGGACCCAGAGAACCGGTCGGATAAACGCATTCGCAAATCCGAGAACAAGGGCTGCCAACCAGAGCCCCCCGGTCGAGCCTACGCGGACTCCCGGCACGATGAGGCAGACGAGCCAAAGCCCGAGCGCTGTGAGGGCCCAGACGATCAAAAAGCCGATGAACATGGCAGAGTCTCGCTTTGCGAAGGAATCTCGAGTAGGCAGGGGTTGAGGCACGAACGCCTGTCGCGAATGGTAGGACGCCCGCATGGGTCCATGCCAGGGCGGATACGTCGCGTTCGAAGCCGAGCTGCTAACTCAATCCCTAGCGGTGGTGTAGAAAACATCGCTTGAAATTTTGCTGCCTCTTGCTTACTCATAACACGTGCGTACGAATGCAATATGGATGGGCTTGCGGCTGGGATCGAAATCCGCCTGACATAATATTGAGGGAGGGTGATCAATGGAAAACTGGCTGGAAGTCTTGCTCTTTATCATTCTCGCAGCGGTCATCAATCTCGTCATCGCGTTCGGGGTACTCCGAGGGCTCGCGAGTCTCACTGGGGTTCCAGCCGAGGTGAATACGCCGCGCCGAGCGTTGATCAGCTTGGTGACGATTCTCCCCGTTGCGGGAGCGTTGGGCGTGCCCTTCTTCATCATGCCGTTCATCGGTCCCTTCTTTGGGACATTCCTTTCCGCGTGCGTCGCACCCATGATGTTCGCGGAGAAGTATGAATTGACCCAGGGCGCAGCCGCCAAGATCATCATTCCCACGGTACTGGTGATCTACGTCGTTTCCGGCACGATTCTCTACTACGGAATCCCAATGCTCGGATTTTGATGCGAAGCGAGTAGTCCATTCAAGCATGCAGATCAGTCAAAGGCCTAACGCGAAGCGGTGAGCGTGAAGGAACCTTTAAGGAAATCACCGGTGCTCGATGCTCGATCGAGTGCTAGGCGACATGGAGTGGGCGGTGGATTGAGCGTCATCGTCATTCGCTGACGAGCATGCGTTCCCCGTCCGTGAGTCCGCTCAGCACTTCGATGCGTCCGTTCTCGGCGGGGTCTTTCGGTGCCACCGGTGGCGATTCGCGTCTGGTGATCGGCGAACGGCACGGAGCCCGACTCTCGACGCCCTCCCAAGGCGACAAGGGATCTACTACCCATGGACCTACATACTGTTCAGAGTCGCCTCGGAGCGTCCTGTGCAGAGATTCCCCAGGTCTATCGCGGCGATCGCGGCCTTGAGTCTCGCGGCGAGGCATTCCGCCGCGAATTCTTTGGATCGACACACCAGCGGAGCTTGGCATCATGTTATGGCGGGCATATCTCTTGCATTAAATGAAAATCAACAGCCAGATTGAGGATTGTTTTTGATGGCGGATGTTGACCAGTCGTGCTGTCGGGAGACGAGGGGTTCGTCATGAGTGACTATGTATACCGATGGAATATCCGACCAGAGGATGGTTTTGCCCTCGAATTGAGCGTGACCGCGCAAAGCGTCGTCGTCGCTCGACGGGAGGTTCGGCGGTTCCTGGTCGACCATGAAGGAGATTCCTGGACGATCGAGTCGGTGAGTCGCGAGAGCACTCATGTCCCTCATGAACTGCTCGCTCGGCCACAAGAGAGGCGAAACTGATCGGCTCGGTCTGAATTTCGCGAATCGTCTATCGGGGACGAGGCTGATGGGCGTGTTCGCGAAGATGAGGATCCTGAGTTGAATGCTCCCGCCACGTCATGAACCCAGCATCGATCTGCGCAGCGGATAGAAGCAAACAGGCATCGGAATTTTTCCTCCGCGGGTGCTTTCCTTCGTTGAGCGTATGGAGCAACCTTTCTGTGTGTTGGCCCCGCGATTGCGGTACCAGCCATCAGCTCCAGCTCACGGAGAATTTGGCATGAGTGGTCAGGCGTGGATGATGGTGATCTCGGTCTTGGGGGCGGCGTCTGCCATGGCGGCGGGCGCTATCGGAGCGGCGATCGGAGAGGGTCGGATTACGACCGCTGTGATGGGCGTTTTGACTCGTCAACCGACCGCCTGGCCTCGTATGAAATTTTGAGGAGGATTCAGACATGTTGCAAAGGTTGCGTAGGTCGCATGGTCGCGAAACAGGTTTCGGTGTCGTCGCAGTCGTTGTGGTTTGCTTGATCTCGCTGACGCACGCGGCGTGCGATGGAGCGACCGAGCGATCCACAGAAGGCGAGGGGGCAGCAGGTGTCGAGCGAGAGACGACGGAGAGCGACTCCGAGTGGAAAGCCTTCAAGGCGACTGCAGAGTACGATCTAGACGTCTCGATGCGTAAGATGGAGAGTGTGCGCGCGAGTCTCGCGGAATCTGAGCGGGCAGAAATCGATCATTGGACGTCGCGCGTGAAGAGCATCCGAGAGGAGATGTCAAAGGAGTATGCGGAATCTTCGGAGAGTCGCGAACGCTACCGAGAAAGAATCAAGCGTGAAGCGAGGGCGATGGTAGACGAGGCGAAGGTGCTGCTCTCGAAGCTCACGTCTGGCATGATCCCGTCGAAGGAAAACGAACCGTCGGGGTGAAAGCGGCGTCACAGCCCTTTGATCAGAGTCATCGGCTTCCGTTGGATGTCATTCTTCAATCGTGACCTTCGTTTCGAGTTCCGGGGTCAGATCGTGCGAGTGACTGATAAGGCAGTCCTCCTCGACTTTCTGGAGGAGTCGGCGAGTTCGCTTCGAATCGCATCCTTGTGTCAGCAGCAGTTTGGCCTCGATCAGTCAAGAACGCTAACTCAGAGACTGGATCCATCGTCGCGAGGTCGGTCAGTCGGCAGGACGAGGGATCCATACTTTTCCGCGATGAAACCTTTCCTTCGTGTTGAGTATGGACGAACCTGTGGGGAAATGAGGAGATTTCAGCATGGGTGCTCAGGAGTGGATGACAGTGGTTTCGGTCCTAGGGGCGGCCCTGACCATGGCGGCGGGCGCCATCGGAGCGGCGATCGGAGAGGGCCGGATTGCGGCCGCTGCGATGGACGCCTTGGCTCGTCAACCGGATGAGTCCGGGGCGATTACACGCACGCTCTTCGTGAGTCTGGCCATGGTGGAATCGACAGCGATCTTCTGTCTGGTCATTTCGCTGATTCTCTTGTTCGCGAACCCGTTCGTCGCGGGTTAGGCCTCCGCGGTGTCGGCCACCTGGGTCACTTTTCTCTTCGAAGCCGCCAATTTCCTGTTGCTGGCGGCAGTGTTGGGTTGGATCTTCTTCCGGCCGGTCCGCGATGCCCTCGAGCGCAGGCGAAGCGAACTCGAGAACGAGCAGCTGGCTGCTGTGAATGCCCACGCCGAGGCCGACAGTGTGTTGCAGCACGCGCGCGTGCGTCGCAGCGCGCTGGAGGACTCCCTCGAGGAGCTTCGCGAGCGGATTCGTCGCGAAGCCGAGACGGAGGCTGGGCGTCTCGTGGAGGCGGCGCGGGTTCAGACTCAACACGAGCGTGAGACGCTGAAGGGTGAACTCGTTTCGCAGCGGCGCGCGCAAGCTCGATCGTTGGCCCACGACGCAGCGTTCGCCGCGAGGGAGATCGTCGTGCGCCTGCTCGACGAGATCGAAGGTCCGGATCTAGAACACGCTCTACTGCGCACGGCGTGTCGAGATCTCGAGAAGCTACGATCGGCGGGCTCTCTTGCACCCGTTGTCATCGAATCAATCCGGCCTCTGGACGACGCAGCCATCGCAACCCTGGCCGCGGCCGCGGGAGTCGACCCAGCCGAGGCGGCCCATCGCGTCGATCCTGATCTGGTGGCAGGGCTTCGCGTGCTCACGGCCAGAGGACTCGTGGATACCTCGGCGAAGGGTCTGGCGGCTCAGGCGGAGAGTGTTCTCGTGAACAAGCTCGATCGCGAGAACTCGAATCATGGCTGATCCCGAAGTCCCCAACGCTCTCTCCGACGCTGCGAAACGTGTGGATTTCGCGCGGATGATTCGCCCGCGTGGCGTCATCGGGCGAACGGGAGATGGCATCGCCGAAGTAGCCGGGCTCGAGCGAATCGCTTACGAGGAACTCGTCCACTTCGACTCGGGCGCGCTTGGCATGGCGTTCGACCTGCGAACGGACACGACCGGTGTGTTGCTTCTCTCGAGTAGCGAGGCCGTGCGCGCGGGCGAGGGCGTTGTCGGGACGGGACGTTTGCCCGACCTGCCTGTTGGCCCCGCCGTGCTGGGCAGGGTGATCGATCCGCTCGGGAACCCACTCGATGACCAGGGCCCGCTTCCGGAGCTGCCGCGTCTAGACCTCTTTCGTCCCGCGCCGGAGATCATCGAGCGTAAGGCTGTGGACGAGCCGCTGCGAACCGGTGTGCTCGTGATCGATGCGGCGATCCCGATCGGTCGCGGCCAGCGCGAGCTGATCATCGGAGATCGCAACGTCGGCAAGACCGCGCTCGCCGAGGACATCATCATCGCGCAAGAGCCGGGCGATGTGGCGTGCGTGTATGTCATGATCGGGCAAGCCATGTCGCGCGTATTGACGCTCCGGGAGACTCTGCTCGGCGCCGGCGCTCTCCAGAACACGGCGATCATCGCGGCCCCGGCCTCGATGCCACCCGGCATGCGCTATTTGGCACCCTATGCCGGCGCGTCGGTGGCAGAGTGGTTCCGCGAACAGGGGGGCCACGCGCTGGTAGTCTACGATGATCTCACCAAGCACGCCGACGCCTACCGCGAACTGAGCCTGTTGCTCGATCGACCGCCGGGCCGCGAAGCATTCCCCGGCGACGTCTTCTTCGTTCAAGCGGAATTACTCGAACGCGCTGCAGCGCGAAACGCGTCGGCAGGAGGCGGATCGGTGACCGCCCTTCCCATCGTCGAGACCACCGAGAGTGATATCGCCGCCTATATTCCGACTAACATAATTTCGATCACCGACGGGCAGATCTATCTCGATACGGCCCGATTCGCACGAAACGAGCGTCCCGCCGTCGACATCGGGAGAAGCGTATCGCGGATCGGCGGCGCAGCGCAGCCCGAGCCCGTTCGCCTGGCAGCGAGGAATCTGCGCATCCTGCATTCCCGCTTCGAGGAACTGGAGTCTCTTGCCCGCGTCGGGCTCGAGTTGGAGGCGGGCGTCGCGCAGGAGATCGCGCGTGGCCGGTCGCTGCGCGCGTTGCTTCGACAACCACGGCTGACTCCTCGAAGTATCGCGGAGGAGGTCCTCGCGGTTCTGGCGGTGAGCGAGGGCTGGCTCGATGGGCTCGGCCCCGAGCAGGCGCCTCATTTCGTCGAGAGCTTCGTGGCGCGTATTCGCTCCGAAGAGCCGCTCGTCGCGTCTCGGCTCGACCGCGGCGAACTTCCCGACGATGATTGGCTCGAGCGGTGTCGGGTCCTCGCCGTCGATCTCAATCGTGCCTTCGATGGGGTTCGACCGTGAGTCGCGAGCGTGTTTTGCAGCGGCGCCTACGCTCGCTAGGCACGCTCAAAGAAGCGGTCGGCGCGCTTCGCTCGTTGTCGGCACAGCATTTCCGTGCCGCAAGAGCCCCGCTCGCTGCTGTGAGGGCATATCGAGACGAGGTCCAGCGCTTCCTCGGCGTACTCCATGCGCCGGGCGCTGCTTCCGGCCACGAAGGGCCCACGGGTATTGTTCTCATCGCGGCAGATCTGGGACTGGTCGGCGATTACACCGCGCGACTCGTTCGGGAATCTCTGGCGCTCCGCGCAGAGTCGGGTCCGGGACCGCTCGTGTGTCTGGGGCACCGCGCCGTGTCCCCCCTCGCGAGGGCCGGCGTCGAGCCGGCGTCCGTTCAACCGGCGCCGACGAGCGTGGCTGGACTGACGAGCCTTCTACTTCCGCTCGTGGACACGATCCTGTCGCTCCGTCGAGCCGGTCAGCTCGGGTCGTTGTGGCTCGTCGCCGCGCGCTTCGAGGGTGCCGGGGAATACAGCCCGGTGCGCGTGCCCGTCCTTCCGGTCCCCGTGCCCGCTGATCGACCGCCTCTGGCGACTTCTCCGTACTGCGACACCATGACCCTGCGCTCGGTCGTCATCCGGGAATACCTGTACGTCTCGCTGTACGAGACGCTCCTCGAAGCGCTTGCCTCGGAACACGGGAAGCGTCTCGTGACCGCAGAATCTGCTCGCTCGTGGTTGGACGAGCGCATCGGCGCCACCCGCCGTCTGGTGACGGCGATTCGCCGCGAGGCCTCTACACAGGAACTGCTCGAAGTCATCGTGGCTGCGCGCGCTGCACGGCGGGAAGGTGGAGGCGTCCGATGACGGCTCGGACGACGCTACGGGGAGAGGTCACGTCCATTCGGGGGACGGTCGTCGAGATGCGCTTCGACGGTGTGCTTCCCGCGATCGGTGCCGGCGTCGTTTGTCGCCCAGAAGGGAGAGCGCCCGTCACTGGAGAGGTGTTCGGCCACAACGACGCCCTCACCGTTCGCACGATTGCCATCGAATCTACCCGCGGCCTCTGCCGCGGTGACCCCGTCGAATCCGATGGGGAGCCACTGCGAGTGCCGGTCGGTCCAGAACTGTTGGGACGGGTGATCGATCTTCACGGACGCGCGCTCGATGGAGGCGGAGCCCTCGACGGGTCACTGCAGGCGCCCTTGCGGAGACCACCGCCTACGGCCAGTGCGCGCCGCACGTCTGGTCGCGTCTACGAGACGGGCATCAAGGTGATCGATCTCTTCTGTCCGATCGTTCATGGCGGCCGAGCCGCAGTTTTCGGGGGCGCCGGCGTCGGCAAGACCATCGTTTTGACCGAATTCATCCACAATACGGTCGAGTCGCTCGAGGGTGTCGCGGTCTTTGCGGGGATTGGCGAACGTTCACGAGAGGGACTCGAGCTCTGGGAGGAGTTGCAGCACCGCGAGGTGATGGATCGGTCGGTTCTCGTTTTTGGCCAGATGAAGGAGCCGCCGGGTGCGCGCTTCCTCGTCGGTTTTGCAGCGCTCGCCGTCGCCGAGTATTTCCGCGACGAGGAGGGGCGGGATGTCCTCTTCCTCGTCGACAACGTCTATCGTTATGTCCAGGCTGGGATGGAGGTTTCGGGGCTTCTCGGCCGTATGCCGTCGCGCGTCGGGTACCAACCGACCCTGGCTGCGGATCTGGCCGAGTTCGAAGAGCGAATCACGGGCACGCATCACGGCGACATGATCTCGCTTCAAGCAATCTACGTCCCCGCCGACGATTACTCTGACCCGGCCATCACGCATGCGTTCTGGTATCTCGACAGCGCGCTCGTGCTCTCGCGGGATATCGCTGCAGAGGGCCTTTATCCGGCGATCGACCCGCTGGCGTCGTGGTCGAAGGCGCTCGACGTCGAGATCATCGGGCGCCGTCACGACGAGGTTCTGCAGGAGGCGCGTCGCGTGCTGGGCCGCTATCAGGAGCTTCGCGACATCATCTCGATGCTCGGCATGGAAGAACTGTCACCGGAAGACCGGCGCACCGTGGGTCGTGCGCGGCGAATGCGGAACTATTTCACGCAGCCCTTCCACGTCACCGAGTCTTTTACCGGTCAACCCGGGCGGCGCGTTCCGATCGAGACGACGGTGAATGATGTTGCCGCGATCCTCGATGGACGTTGCGATCGGCGCGAGGAGCGTGAGCTCTTCATGATCGGAAGTCTCGACGAACTCGAAACGGAGCCGGGTGGTGGCTGAAGAGACGCTACGACTGGTGGTGCGGACGCCGCAGGGCGATGTCTTCGACGAAGGCGTGACTTCGCTTCGATTGCCGACCGATACGGGGCAGGTCGGCCTTCGGCCGCGCTCCGAGGCGGCCGTGTTTGTCGTGGAACCCGGTCTGGTGCTGGCGGCGAGTGCAGCTGGAATTCGTTTCATTGCGACGGCTGGTGGACTTCTGCGGTGCGATGGGCAGGAGGCGGTTCTGCTCACGCCACTGGCCGTCGTCGGTGAGAATGCGGAGTCCGTTCGCGCGGAGCTCGAGGAGTTGGTGAGCATTCCCCGGGCCGATCTCGAGCTGCGGGCGGTCCTGCAGCGGTTGGAGACCGGGATCCTACAAGAGGTCAGGCGGGGAGCCTCGGCGTCCGGAAGGGGGGAGCAGCTTGGCTGATCGCGGCGAGCACGACTCACGCGACGGACGTCCCGATCCGCGACGTTCCCTCGAGCGCGATGTCGACCGCCTGGAGCACCGCGAGCCTTCTGCCGAATCCTTTTGGCGCTCACTTTCCGTGTTGGGAACCGTGGGCTGGTCGATCAGCTTGCTGGCCATCGCGGGTGTCTGGCTCGGACGTCGGCTCGACATGAAGTTCGAAACCGACGTGCGATTTACTTTGATGCTGCTCGTGGCGGGCGTGATGCTCGGCAGCGTGGTCGCGTGGCGCGTCGTGCGCGAGCATCGGAAGTAGTTCGTATGGAATGGCAGATCTTCGGCGAAACGGTGGTGTTCTGGCTCGGTCCGATCCCAGTCACGACGACGATGATCACATCGTCGGTCATTTCCCTGGCACTCGTCGGAGCCGCACTCGCACTCCGGGCAGCGCTCTCGCGATCACCTGCCGGCATGCCTGCGGCTCTGGCGCTGCTCACGGTCGAGTGGCTCGATCGTCTGGTGCGGGATGTGGCGGGTCGTGCTGAACCAGCACTCGTCATATTGTCCGGGAGTCTCTTCCTCTTCATCGCGGCATGCAATCTCGCCGGCCAACTCCCGGGTGTCCGTCCGCCGACGGCGAGCTTGGCGATGACCTCGGCGCTGGCCATAATCGTGTTTCTCGCGGTCCCCGTGGCCGGCATTCGTGCGCGGGGCGTGCGCGGATACCTGCTCGGATATTTTCGCCCGAACCCGCTGCTTCTCCCGCTTCACGTCATCTCGGAACTCTCGCGCACGCTCGCGCTTTCGATGCGTCTATTCGGAAACATGATGTCGGGTCATCTGGTCGTGGCGCTTCTGGTTGCGCTCACGGGCTTTCTCGTGCCGATGCCGCTGATGGCGCTCGACATGCTGATTGGACTCCTGCAGGCCTATATCTTTGCCGTCCTCGCGACTGTCTATGTTGGTGCGGCGATTCGGACAGGCGAGGCTTGAGGGGATGCCCGTGTGGCGTAGATGGCAATCCTCCCATCCCGCGCACTGTACGCGGTGGCGAAGTAGTCCGCCCGGGTTCGCGAGGGTCTGCGCACTTCGCCGCGCGACGCTCTCATTGCGCCGGCTGCGGAGGAGAGTCGCCGAGGCCATATCAACTGTTTGGCACGAATTCTGCGTCGACAAGGTCAGCGGAGACGCTGCAGAGCCAGATAGGGAGACGAACGATGAATCGTGGTGGATCACTTGCTCTAGGTCTGATCGTGGGTTGCGGGGTCGGGCTTCTCGTTGCCTGGTCGGTCGGGGTCTCTGCTCTCGATTCCTTGCCGACAGCAGCCGTCGCGAAAGCGCCGACGTCAAAGCTTGCCTCGCCCCCACTCGGAACGGCGCCGGACGACGTGGTCGTCGGGGATGGAACCCACTCCCTGTTCGCCGTCCTGGCTGAACGGGTCGCACCGGGGGTCGTCAACGTCCACACATCGAAGACAGTCGTTCAGTCCAGTCCCGAGTTCGGCTCGCCATTCGGCGGTTTCTTCGGTGACCCGTTCGGGGGGCCATTGGATGAGCGTCAGCAGCGTGCAGCCCCTCAGGCTCCGCGGCGGTTTACGGTGCCCAGCCTCGGAACGGGCTTCGTGATCTCGAAAGACGGTCTGATCGTGACGAACAATCACGTCGTCGAGGGCGTCGACAAGGTCGAGGTCGTGTTCTCGGATGGAACCCGATGCGAGGCCGAAATTGTCGGGACAGACCCAAAAACCGATATCGCGCTGATTCGAGCCAAGGCCGATCGCGCATACGATTTGCTGGCCCTCGGCGACTCTGCGGCCTTGCTGCCGGGCGACTGGGTGATCGCCATCGGCAATCCCTTTGGTCTCGACCACACTGTGACCGCGGGCATCGTGAGCGCTTTGGGACGAGAACTCGGGCAGGGCCCTTATGACGACTTCATCCAGACGGATGCCGCCATCAACCCGGGAAATTCCGGTGGGCCGCTGCTGAACCTCGCCGGCGAGGTCGTTGGTATCAATACAGCGATCAATCCCCGGGCGAACACAATCGGCTTCGCGGTTCCGATCAATCTTGCCAAGGAGATCCTGCCGCAGCTCCAGCAGAACGGTCGCGTCGTACGCGGCTGGCTCGGCGTTGCGGTCCAACCTGTGACCCCCGAATTGGCTGAGGCCCTCGATCTCGAGACGCAGGCAGGAGCACTCATTTCCCAGGTTACTCCGGGCGGTCCAGCCGAGAACGGAGGCCTCGAACGCGGCGATGTGATCATTCGATTCGGTGCTCAGCAGATCGATCGAATGCGCGAACTTCCGCGCGCCGTCGCGCGAGTGGTTCCCGGAACAAAGGTCCAGGTCGAGATCATCCGCGACGGCAAGCGCGAGACCAGGGCGGTGAAGATCATGGAGCTCGAGGAGGAGGCTCAGCACGGAGCGACCACGCATGGAGGCGACGGTCGGGGATCCACGGCGTTTGGCTTCGACATTGCGGACGTCCCCGCCGAGCTGCGACAGCAGTTGGATCTCGGCGAGTCGGAGGGGGCTGTGATCTCTCAGGTCTATGTGGGTGGCGTCGCGGAAGGCGCTGGTCTCCGACGGGGCGATGTGATCGTCGAAGTCGACCGCCATGCTGTCGCGGGCGGACTCGATGCGGAGCAAAAGCTTCGCGGGGCAGGAGAGAGTGTGCTGCTCGTCGTGCGGCGCGACGATGGGAGCTTCTTTGCTGCGCTGTCGCGGGCGAAGGACTGAGGGGGTGGTCTATCGGCGAGACGGATCATGCGACTCGATGATTTCAGAAGGCGGGAGCAGGCAGGGCTAGAATGCCTCATGTCGGGACACCATGTCGCAATACCCCTGCCGACCGGGTCGATCGAACTTCTCGAAATACGCGAGCGGCAGCGCGAAGCATTGGGATGAGCGAGCGCCCAACGGCGCCGGAATTGTGAAGGAGGAGCCATGTCCAGCGAGCTGCTGTTTGCGCTTTCCTGCGCGTGCGCCGCGATCTTGTATGGAGTTTTCTCTGTCCGTTGGGTGCTCGCCCGGCCGACTGGTAACGATCGCATGCAGGAGATCGCCAGCGCCATACAGCAAGGCGCCACGGCCTATCTGAATCGGCAATACACCGCTATCGGCATCGCCGGCCTGGTCCTTTTTCTGCTGATCGGCTCATTCGTTGACTGGACTACGGCGTCCGGCTTCGCCATAGGCGCGGTCTTGTCGGCAGCGGCCGGCTACATCGGTATGAACGTCTCGGTACGGGCCAATGTACGTACTGCGCAGGCAGCGCATCACGGTCTCGATGCAGCCATGCAGATCGCCTTCCGCGGAGGTGCCATCACCGGCATGCTGGTGGTCGGACTCGGGCTGTTCGGCGTTGCGGGCTTCTACGGCTGGCTGCAGATGTCAGGCGTCGCGGACCCGGTGCGTCCGCTGTTGGGTCAAGCGTTCGGTGCTTCGCTGATCTCGATCTTTGCCCGGCTGGGTGGCGGGATCTTTACCAAGGGCGCAGACGTGGGTGCCGATATCGTCGGTAAGATCGAGGCCGGCATTCCCGAAGACGATCCACGGAACCCGGCGGTCATTGCCGATAACGTCGGGGACAATGTAGGCGACTGCGCTGGCATGGCGGCCGATCTCTTCGAGACCTATGTCGTGACCGTCGTGGCGACCATGTTGCTCGGTACCCTGATATTGAAGGAGTCCGAGGCCGCGGCGGCTTTCTATCCACTCGTGCTAGGCGGTGTTTCGATTATCGCTTCGATCATCGGCAGCTTCTTCGTGAAGGTGCACGACGATGGCAAGATCATGAATGCTCTCTACCGCGGACTGATCGTTTCAGGTGTCCTTGCGGCCGTCGCCTTCTATTTTGCGACTGAATTCGTAATGAGCGGGAACGGTGTCTATGCCACATTCGACCTTTTCTTCTGCTCGTTGATCGGGCTCGCGCTCACTGCGGCGATGGTGGTCATCACGAACTATTACACCGCAACCACCTTCAAGCCGGTGCGCCGGATTGCAGAAGCGTCGACCACCGGGGACGGCACGAACGTCATTGCCGGCTTGGGTTTGTCCATGAAGGCGACCGCGGCACCGGTGATCGCGGTTTGTGCCAGCATCTGGGGTGCCTTCGAGCTGGCCGAACTCTATGGAATCGCCATCGCGGCGACATCCATGCTTTCCATGACCGGCATCATTGTCGCGTTGGATGCCTACGGGCCGATCACGGACAACGCCGGTGGTATCGCCGAAATGGCCGACCTCGATGAGGAAATCCGCCGCATCACCGATCCGCTCGATGCCGTCGGAAACACCACAAAGGCCATCACTAAGGGTTATGCCATCGGGTCGGCGGGTTTGGCGGCGCTGGTTCTCTTTGCGGATTACACGCACGCCTTGGAGGCACGCGGTCTGCATTTGTCGTTTGATCTATCCGATCCCATGGTCATCATCGGCTTGTTCATCGGTGGTCTCATCCCCTACCTCTTCGGCGCGATGGCCATGGAAGCGGTGGGCCGCGCTGCCGGCGCCATCATCAACGAGGTACGTCTCCAGTTTCGCGAAAGGCCGGGAATCATGGATCGCACGGAGAAGCCGGACTATTCCAGGGCGGTCGACCTGCTGACGCGAGCGGCCATTCGGGAGATGGTCCTTCCCGCGCTGTTGCCCGTGTCGGTGCCGATCTTCGTCGGTCTGATCCTGGGG
>Ga0164315_10000696_pt1 | contig 24023 bp, 39 predicted proteins | sample GuaBasSedimGuay6_FD_113737 | JGI IMG/M metagenome (GOLD analysis project Ga0164315, IMG submission 113737) | Subseafloor sediment microbial communities from Guaymas Basin, Gulf of California, Mexico - Guay6, Core 4569-2, 0-3 cm | ecosystem: Environmental > Aquatic > Marine > Hydrothermal vents... | reverse complement strand
GTATTAGCAATACTATCCCAAACAACAATAGATGGAGTATCAACAATTTTCTTTTCTTGTTTAAATACAGATAATCCTTCTATAAATTTAAATACTTTTTCAACTGTAATATCAACATATGGTTGTATTTTAGGAAATCGAACTCCTAAATTTGATAACCTTAAAGTTGTTGTAGCTTCTTCTGAATCTAAAAATGCAGATAAAAGTTTTCCTTTATATTGTTTTTGAGCTTTCCCCATTGTTTTAATTGCTAACATGGTCTTACCAGAACCTGGAGAACCAACTACAATATTTAAAGCACCAACTGCGAAACCACCACCAAGAATAGCATCCATTAAATCTAATCCAGTTGATATTGTTTTTTTCTCACCTATATCTGGAATAATATCAGTTTTATCTTTTAAGAAAGAACTAAACTCTGTAAATAAATCTTCTTCAACTTTTTCTTCTTTAGTTTTCTTTTGTATTTCTTTGACTTCAGATTTTATTTTTGGAGATTCTGGTTTATCTAATTTAACACTATCTAGAATCTCTTTAGTCTCCACAACAGTATCGTTTTCCACTTGGTCTTTTGTCATTATTTACTGCTCCTTTTTAATATTCAACTTCTTTAGCAATTTCTTGTGTCTCTTTATGAGCATTCTTTAAATTTTCTTTTCTATTATCTAAACTTTTTTGTTTAAATGATTCAATGGTTTTAGCGACTCCTCTTATGTCAATCATATCTTCAACAGAAAGACCTTTTTCATCAAGAGTCATTTTTCTTCTAAATTCAATTTCATCTTTTAAACTCTTTTGTATTTCTTTTCTCATTTCTAAGATTGTTTTAAAGAATTCAGTTACTGTTTTAACTTTCTCTTCAAAAAAACGAACATACCGTGCATCAAGTTTATTTGGAATCAATTTATCCATTTTATCTTGTAGCTTTTCAATATCACCTACCATCTTCATAATAGCATCACGATGTTCTTGAAATTCTTTTAATAAACGATTTATTATTTGAGTGTTATTTTCATCTGTCATAATATCAATCCATTATTACTTTCATTTTACCAGTTTGATCTAAAGGATTTCTAAAACCATTTTCTTGTATATTATTATTCTCTACTAAATTACAAGTAAATTTAGTAGCTCTATTTTCTCTTGCTCCAAAACATTGACTGTCTTGGTTATGAGGACAAATAAAAGAATGAGGACATTTTTGATTTTCATTTAATACTAACATATATCTCTCCTATTAAGGGTTATCATAAGTATCAGGACTACCTGATGCTATTATTCCTATATTACAAGGACTATTTACATAATCTGTTAAACGAGCTTCTTTAATACCATCAGAATGAACATTTGAACTAGCAGTTACAATTATTCCTAAATGACCACAAAACCCAATAGTGTAGTCATTTAATCTAGCTTGTTTATATCCATTTACAAAGTTGTTTGGACTACACGGTCCAAGTATTGGTCCAACCATTGGAATTCATGGAGAATGACAGCAACAAATACCAACCCAAATATCTGTACTCTTTCTAGCATTTTTTGGCATTACGTTATTGAATCCTTATATTCTTGAAAGGTCATAGTAGTACTTACTGAAGGTATTCCTTGTAACATAGGAGGTGGATCTGATAAAACAAAATCAACTCCATATATTAATCCATTACCATCCAAATCTTCATTACCATGATATTCAGATACTAATGGGGTAACTATTGGAATAGAACTTCCACTACACTGGTCATCCGAACATATAATCATACCATCACCATCACCTTGATTATAATCAGTTACTTTAATACCACATCTATTATGTCTTGTATCCCACAGTTGACATAGAGATTCTATACAATCCATATGTACAAAACCACCTATGGTTCCAGAACCATTGTTATGTCTTTTTGAAATTCCCACTGGTATTGTATCATTATATACTATTCCATCAGTAATATTATTATAAGATGATTGTTCAACAAAATAACTTAAATATGGACAAAAAGCCATTTTTTTCTCCTTTTATTATTTGTTCTAATTTTATGTATTATTTTCCATATAATTATCAATATCTTGTACTAATGTTGTAGGGTATATATCTTCAATTAATAATCTTTCTGGATAACCAAATTGTTTATTATAATCAGTAAAATATTTAGACATATAATCTAAATCTTTTTGTTTTAATAATGAACCATCTTCCATATACATTCTTATATTTTTTAAATCCATTTCTGTTAACCATGTATTATATCTTTTAGTAGATGGAACAAATTCATGCTCTCTTTCAAATTGACAATATTTCTGTATTCTTTTAAATTGTTGTTTTGGTGATTCAATAAATTTTTCAAAAATTACTTCTATAATTGTTGATTTATCTTTTAAATATTTATATTGATCGAAATAGTTTTTTAATAAAGTACAATATTTTTCTAATCCTATATCTTGATGTTGAGTTACTGCCCATCTTGCTCTCACATCTCTTGTGACATAAATACCATAATCACAATAAAAATTATAATGTTCTGGTCTAATAAAAATAAAAAATCTAGATTTATCTTTTATTGTTCTTTTATATAATTCTTTTAAACCATTATTATTAAACTTGTTTTTAACAAAATCAAATATAAAAGTATCACAACCATGTTTAGCAATTAGTTCTTCTACAACTTCAATTTTATTTAAATCTTCTTTAGGTATTGTTTTAAGAGTATCATTTATTTGAACAGAACCTATATTAATACATTCATGCATCTGGTTACGAAAATTTTTACGAAAATAATCTTGAAGTAAACTTTTTCCGCTATCAGTGGTTGTTAATAAACCAATTATTTTTGACATTTTATACGTTCCTCTAATTCTTTAATTTGAGAAGGTACATCAATTCCAAAACCTATATGATTTGTTTCATACATTTTTATACCCACATGTTTTTGAAGAAATCTATTTTGTTCTAAAGATTCAATATCTGTTGTATCATTCCATAATGTTTCATCATAACGTATCATAACTGTTCTTGGAAATATAAAAATACCTAAATGTTTTTTATATTGTTCTAATGGTAAAAATTGACCAGTTTTTAAAATAGGAACTATAGCTCTTGAATTATAAATCATATAATCTTTATCATCAGAAACTATCTTACAAGATAGAGGACTTTCTAAATCTTCTTTACAAAAAAATTTAGTATAAAAAGTTATAATTTCGTTAACCTCAATTTTTTTTATTTTCTTAAATGTTTTATTAATTTCTTTATAATTGATAGATGGTTCATCACAGGGAATTGATATGTAATTTTTATAGAAAGGATTAAAATCAAAGTATTGATATAATCTATGAGTTCCACAATTTGCTTCACTTATAAAAGAAGATTTGATATCCGTATATTCTTTTTTTATTTCTTCACCAAATTCTTTATCATCAGTAGCAATTATAACATCATCCACAAAATCTAATTTAAATGTATTTTCTATAACATGATCAATAATTCTTTTTCCATTAAAATTTTGAATAATTTTATTTGGGAAACGAGTTGATTTTAATCTAGCTGGTATTATAGCTACATTTGACATTATTCTATTCCATAAAATTTATTATAATCTGTAACAACATCTAAATTAGTAAAAATTCCTTCCATTAATCCTGGTGGTATAGTAGCGTAATTAGCTCTTAATTCAACAGCTTCTTTTATATCTTCATGAGTTCTAAAACTAGCAGCTATTACTTTAGTTTTATAATTATTTTTTTCTTTTAATTCCATACATTCCATTAGAAAAAATTTATCAGTATTTTTTGAACATAAAACTATACTATATTCACTCCCAACCTCACATGCATAATCAAATTGAAAAAGATCATAAGTAATAGTAGCACAAGCTCTCTTACCTGTTCTTACTAAAGATTTTAATAAACTGAATCCATTAAAATCTTTTGTTATTAATAGAGGTACTTTAAAAATTGTTTGATCACTATATTTTTCAGTTTCTTCAAATGATGTAATTTGAATAAATACATCAGTAAAATTTTCAATATTTGTATCATGAAATTCTATTGAATTAGTATTAGCTTTTTTCAATAGAGTTGGATTACTTGTTATACCATCTATTTGTTTTTCCCATTTATTAATTTCATTTTGATCAGCTGTATCAATAAAATATTTCATTTAAGCTCCCTTTTATTTTCATTTGGTTTAAACTTTTTTATAATTTGTTGAGGTTTTGTTTATTCTTTCTTCACTTTTAAATTTATTATTATAAATAATAATATCAGATTGTTCTTTTCTTTGATCACAATCTTTACAAATATAATTAGTTTGATCTAATGTATTATTTTTATGATGTTTCTTTAAATCTAAATATGGTTTATCATGAAATATTTCTTTCATAGTTTGATTTAAAAAATTACCTAATAATAACTTACCATTATAATCAAAACAACACATATTAACTGTACCATCAACTTGTATTTGATATGGACTATTCCATGGACGACCACAAGTTGGTTTAAATATATCACCTTTTCTAAATTTAAAAGCATTAACCCAATTATGAGGTTTCCATATTTCAATAGTAGCATGATTATCATATTTTTCTTTAATTAAATCAATTTGATTATCATTAATACCTGGTATAATATCAAAGGTCAATACTAAATTAATATTCGTTTCTTTTATAATATAATCAATATTCCATAATACCTGTCTAAATTGGTATAATGGAGCTTTGGTTATTTTATGATATGGTTCATATATAATAGAGTGTAAACTAATTCTAATATCTTCAACACCAATCTCATTTAAAATATCGACTTTTGGGTAGAACAAATAATATCCATTTGATAATGTATGAATTTTAAATCCTGACTCTTTTGCATATTTTATTTTTTCAAATATTTTATCATCTAAAAATGCTTCACCAAAACCAGAAATTGTTATATCAGTAATATTAGGAAGTTCTTTTTTAATTTTATCAACAATAAATTTAAATTTTTCTAATGTCATTTCCTCTTTTTTTCTATTAAATTTTGTTGAATGAGGACAAAATATGCAAGAATAAAAACATTTAGTACATGTTTCTATTCTTACTTCATTAGTATTTAACATTATTACACCATGCTTTTCTCATGTCTTAACCAATCATATAATCTTTTAAAGTTTTTTAAATATGATGCAAATTGTAAAGGTGTTAATTGAGAATCTCCATCACATAAAGCTTCATATGGATTAATATGACTTTCTATAAATAATCCATCAGCACCAACAGCTATAGATGCCATTCCTAAATCATAAGCATAATCTCGATTATAATGTTTTGAATGATTTTGAGGGTGTGTTATATCTACTAGTATTTTATCACAAACATGTGTTTTTTTCATAGTAGTAATATGTCTTGGATCAAATATAACTTCATCATATCCAAATTTAGTTCCCCTATCAGAAACAAACACTTTAATCTTTCCATTTTGATCTTTAATCTTTTGTACTGGTTTCTTGATATCAATAGGATCTAAAAATTGAGGTTTTTTTATATGTACAGGAATATCAAACTTTACAACTTCATTTATTAAAGATGATTGCATTGCTAAAAATGCTGGTATTTGAATTAAATCAACATATTTAGCATATTTCTTAACTTGGTCAGTAGTATGAAAATCTGTTGTAATCTTTACATTATATTTTGATTTAATATCAAGTAAAAATTCTATACCTCTTTTAAAACCAATACCACAAAAATTTTCAATGTTAGTTCTATTATCTTTAACACAAGAAGATTTGAAATAAAAATCAATATTATTATGTTTATTAACATATTCTATAATTAAGTTTGCTGTATCATTTAATATTTTTTTATTCTCAATTACACATGGTCCACAAATTAATATCATATGTCACACTTTCCAGTTGAACATTGAACATCCCCAGTTTCTAAAGAATGTTTAACATTTTGTTGCTGAATATACTCAATAGCTTCTTCTTTAGTAATTTGATTAAGAGGTTGTTCACCACGACAACCATCTCTATATACTGTAACTCCTTTTAATGATACAATATTTTCTAATAGTAATTGACTAAGATCTTCTTTAGTAGTTGTTGATGGTAAATTAATTGTTTTTGAAACTGAACTATCAACATATTTTTGAATTACAGCTTGTATATTAAAATGGTCTTGTGGTTTTAAATCAAAAGTATCTACAAACCAATCTGGTATTTCTTCACCATCTTTTAACATTTTTTCATACATTGGGTGTACATATATTCTTTCACTAACTCTATCTTTACGTTTATAAGCTTTAGCAAATAATGGTTCTGCTGAACCTGTATATGGAGTTAATAATGATACAGTACCTGTGGGAGCAATAGCTTGAAGGGTTACATTTCTTATTCCATATTTTTTAATATCCATTCTTAAAGAAGCTGGTAGTTTTCTAATAAAAGAAGATTTACCATATAGAACAGGATTGAATGCTGGAAATGATCCCTTTTCAGCTGCTAATTCAACAGATGCTTCATAACATTTATTTCTAATAAATTGCATCAACCTTTCAAGTTCTAATACTGATCTTTCACTTCCATATTTTACTTTTTTAGCAAATAAATATTCAGCAACTCCAAGAACACCAATTCCTATACGTCTCGAATTGTTAGCACTTGCTTCAATTTCTTTCATTACATATTTATTACATTGAATAACATTATCTAAAAATCTAACAGCTAGTTTAATTGTACTTTCTAACTTTTTCCAATTTGTATTAACATTACCAGTAATAAAATTTGGTAATACTAATGATCCCAAATCACATACATCATGTGGACCCAAACAGGTTTCACCACATGGATTAGTTCCCAATACTGGAGAATAATACCATGAATTATTTTTATGAAAATTAGTCCAATTAATTAAACCAGGTTCAGCTGAGTTAATCATATTGTCAACTATTTTATCCCAGATATGTCTTGCCTTAACTGTATGGTATTTTTTCTGATTAAATTTAAAAGTCCAATCGCTATCAGTTTCAACCGCTTGTAAGAAATCATCATTAACAGCAACTGAAATATTAAAATGAGAGATCTTACCATGTACTAATTTTGCGTCTATAAAATCCATAACTTCTGGATGACTAACATCTACATGAACTAAACCAGCAGCACGTCTTGCTCCACCACTTTCTATTGTTCCAGCAACTCCATCAGCAGCTTCTATAAAAGAAACTAATCCTGATGATGTTCCTCCTTTACCTAATATTACATCTCCCTTTGGTCTAATTTTAGAAAAATTTGAACCAATTCCTCCACCTTCTGACCAAAGTACTAAACTCTCTTTTAAAAATTGTCCAATGCTTTCTATGTTATCATCAATTGGTAAATGATAACAATTAAATAAAGAACCTCTCACCCTACCGCTATTTCTAAGAATTCTACCGCCAGGTAAAAAATCCATAGTTCCTATCATTTCATGAAATTCATCTTGATATTTTTTTCGTTTAGAACCTTCTACTACTGACATTGTAAAAGCAACTCTTTCTGCACAACTATCCCAATTTTCACTTTCCATTAAATATCTACTTGAAGCTACTTCTAAGGCATTGCCTTCTAATACTACTGATTTCATTTATTTTAATCTCCTAATAATCAACTACGACGGATTATAACTTATTGTGTTGTTTTATTTTATTTTAATTTAGGTAGGTTTACTATTCACTTTATCTCCGATTTTTATTAATTTGTTCAATAAAAAATTTTATTTTTCTTTAACCTCTTCTTCTCCTTCTTCTTCTGCTTTATCAAATTCCGGATCAACTATTTCAAGAAGTTCTTCAAATTCTCCAAAGTGTACTTTCTCTTCTCTTGATACATCTAATAAGGTTTTTTTAACTTTTTTATTTTGAGCTAATAAGGCGAGTTTTTCATATAGATTAGATGCATCCATTTCAGCTATTATTCCTAATCTTAATATTTGTGCATCTCTTTTTGGACCAGCGGGAATAGATTCTATTTCATTAGCTTCTACAAATAATTCACTTAAGTGTTTTGTATTTTCTAATAATATAGCTTCTTTAGATTCATGTTTAACTTTTTGTGTTTTAACATTCAAATGTTTTAATTGATCTAAATAACTTATAGCAGAACTCATTTTTTATCTCCAAGTTTATTTATATATGTTGATATAGTTTTAGACCAAGGAAGTTTTCTTTCTTCACCTTCTTCTCCTTGACCCTCTTCAACTTCATCCCCATATAAAATAGAAGGTATACGACTAATCATACCAGTTCCTTCATTTAATGATTTTCCTTTGAATAACATATATGATTGATTTTTATAATCTTGATTTTTATAACTTGGACTTTTTTTTATAACACCAGTACTTACAAGATGATAAAATCCTTTAACTTTTCTACCTTTAAATTCAATTACTTTATGACCAGGTTTAAATTTATGAATAATACAAAAACCATCATCCCATTTCTTTAAACGACCTGCACCATAACCAGTTTTTATTTGACCGAGAAACAATGCTTCTTTAGCTGTATGATCATGAGTTCTTACTGCCAATACTCTCTTACCTGGTTGTAATGGCACGCCTTTTCTCACTGCAAAAGACATCCAAATGCCTCTTTTATCAGGGTCTTCAAACCGCAAATCCCAATGTAGTCTTGCTCTCTGAGCGTCGTGTTCTACCACTATAAACTTAGCTCTAGTAGTCATTTTATTTTAAGAACTCCTCTGGTGATGGAAATTCATTACCTGGAATAGTACCTTCTTGTGGGGAAGGTTCAAAAGAATCCATAATAGCATCAACCCATCTATCTATTCTATCACGATATTGTGGGTTCATAGCTACTTGTTCTTTTAATTTTCTAAGACAATTAATTTTCATTTTGTTTGATTCTAAAGTCATACATTCTCTAACTAAATTTGGTCTATTAGAATCATCTCCGTAAGGAATATTCGGACCTCTTATTTCTTTAGCTTGAGATCTATTATCAATAGTTAATAATTGTAAGTAATTTTCCATTAGTCTCATAATTTATTTATCCTCAAGTGCCATCCTTGCTAAACCGTAGGCGTCACTCATATTATTATCTGAGAATTCTACTCCCCATTTTTTATATACTTTCAATAACATTAAATCTTTTTTAGCATTACCCTTACCAGTTACAAATTTCTTTAAAGTACCAGGAGCTATAATTTTATATTCAACTTTACTTTCAAAAAACATCATTCTAATCATAAAATGTAAAGCACCCATTTGTAAAGCAAATTGACCATTTGAACTATATGAAGGTCCTTCAAAATAGATTGATTTAAGATTAACTATAACTGGAATAAAAGAAAGTTGTTCTCGAATATCAATTAATCTTTCTTCTACACTTTGTTTAGAATCAGTCGTTATTAGCTTCTCTTCAATTATTTCACCATCTTTATCAAGTACTATAACTCCACTCCCACTAAAGGAAGGATCAATACCGACAAAAATTGGATCTATATTTTTCTTTTCCTTTTTAATTATTTTCTCTGTTTTACCTTTAATAACACCTTTCTTTTTTCCTGTCATTGATTTTTCCCTTTATAATGTAATAATATCTTTACCTTCAATTAATTCTTTTAAAACATCTCCATGACAATCCTTTGGTTTGCAATTACAACCCAACGTTTGGTCTTTTAATATATGTAAACGTTTTAATATTTTAGGAGAATTTTCAGCATAAATTTTAAATTTTTTTAAAACATCTTTTCGATTTCCATCACGTCCTATTTTAAAAGGATTCCCCCAAATAGAACCTCGACCTATGTATATATCAAAAGGTTCTTTTTTATAATGAACAACCTTTATTGACATAAATATTTCCTTATCTTTTCTTTAGCTTCTTGTCTTGCACTTTTTTTATTACCATAACCCATATCTTCCCACCAATTTCCTAAACCATGTAATAATTTATATGAATGATTTCTATAATTATGTCTTATTTTCTTTTTACCATAAGCTTGCATAATATTATCCGTGATCAATTATAATATTAGGAACAAAAAGTCTCTCAAGTTTTTCAATAACTTCTCTTTTAAGTTCTTTTCCTTCGTCATGTATCTCAGCTTCAAGCGGTATTTCACCAAAAGGTGTGCGCAAAGTCCCACCGCCATACTTCTTCCGTAGTCTCCCGATCATTATCATAACATCTGCAGTTGCTAAATCTAAAAACAATCTATGTACATCATTTGGAATTTCACTAAAATCTTCCTCAGTCATTCTTTCATATTCAACTGTAATTATTCTTTGATGATTAGTTGGTATAGGAGAAATTCTTACAATATTAGGGTGTCTAAATTCAAAAGTAATATCAAAAGAAGAAAACATTTTAGTATTCATTGCTTGAGAAGCAGCAAGAGCAAATTCTCTTATTTGAAATTCATTAAAAGGACCGAAAGGTGGGTGACCATGAATATATAAATCTGATTGATCAAAATATATTTCTTTAACATTAAGTATTTCACGACCATCAGGTTCATTTAAATAATATTCATTACCACGTCCAGGAACTTTAATAGTTGCTTGTTGTAAATTTACAGACATTTTATTAATATGAGGAGAATAATACGACCACTCTTTAATAGATTCTTCTCTTACCAATTCGAGAATTTGCTCATCATTCAATTCAATTTTCATAACAGGAAAACCTAATTGTCTTTTGATGTGTTTTAAAACTAAATTTGGATTGAGCATATTTTACTCCCTATTTTCTTACGACACCTATTAATTTTGGTATCTTAAATACTTGAATATTACCACCGTGTTTAATTCTTTCTTTTTTAAATCCATCAACATATTTTTGTAGATAATTAAAATTTAAATCCATCCCAATTTTTAATTTTTTAATTTTTATTTGGGTATTAGCATTTTTATATTTTTCTCGATTTAATGATCTCTTAGTCCTATCCCAAGCTGCTCTAAGAGCTGATTTTCCTAATATAATTACTGGATATTTATTAACTAAAGTTCTAGTTGATGGCACCAAATAATAAGATTGAAATATAGCACCTTCTAATATTTCTTTTTTATTAGATAATAATGCTGGTTTAAAACATTTATCATAAAATTTTTTAAATAAAAATGAATTAGAAGCAATTTGCATATTATACTTATAGGCAATATGTTCATCATCAGTCATAACTTTTCTACTACATATATCTAATTCATTAAACCCACATTTATATTTTTTTGATAAATAAGTTCCAAGTGTAGATTTACCTGCACCCGATAAACCAACTACAATTAATTTATTTGATTCTCCACTTTCAAATTTATCTAGATCTATTGAAATAGTTTTATCTGAGAATAAATATCCTTCTTGTAGGAAATCTAAATATTCATCAAACATATTTTTCTCCTTAATTAAGTATATAGAAAAGCTAAAGTATTCTCCTCTAAATAAATACCTGATCTATCTAAAGCATTTTGCATAGAATTTTGAGTGACTTTTGTTATTTCACCCGAATAATGTTTTTCAATAATTTTGCGTTTATCAATTATTTCTGTAGAAGAAGGGTTATCTAATTCTCTTGATAATAATTCGAATGAAACTAATTTTAAATTATCAGAGATCTTATTATTTTTAATTTCGGAATCTATCACTCCCTTTAGTTTTTTGTTCTTTATTTTTTCGGGTAATGGATCAAACAATGGTTTTCTATTGATAACTTTATCATAAATTTGAGGCATATTTCCGGTTATAGAAATTAATTCATCAAACATAGCTATAAAACTTGCTGGACCTATACCTTTAACTCCAATAACATCATCCCCTGGATCTCCAATAATTGCCATTGCTAATGTTAAATAATCATCAGATATACCAGTCTCTTTCTTAAAAAAACTTTTCATTGTATCACCAGGTTTTAAAATTTTTTTATGTTTTCCAGCTTTAGAATAAATATAAACATCTTTCTCTAAACACTGCCACATATCATGATCATTAGAATAAATTATATTACCAACACCAGGTCGTTTTTCAACTAATTCTCTTGTTACTGTATAATAAGGTACAAAGTCAGCTTCTAAATTTGGTAGTCGTATTACTTTAATTCCAGGAATTTTATTACAAGCACTTTCTATTAATTGAAGATTAGCATTTAAAGTTTTAAAGAATAAATCTCTATCTACTTTATCTAAACCATATAAGTCATCTATCTTTCTAGATATTTTATATTGCTTACTAATATTTTTATGATAATAAGAATGACCTGATTCAAAAAAAATAGTAAAGGTGATATTCTTTCCCCTCTTCCTTCCATATTCTTTATGAAAGGAAAGAAAAGAAATTACTGAAGAAAAAATAGATGTATCAGCACTACCAGCTTTTTTAGTTGATTCTAAAATATTTATAATGGCATGTTCCATATATAAAGTTTGTAAATTATTTTTTAAATCAATAAAAATATTTAAAGTATCATAATTACCATAAGATATAATTTCATCTAATAAAGCATAATTTGGGTAATAACTCAAGATTGATGAAGGATGCACGTATTATAACTCCTTTATTTTATTCAATAATTTCATTAAAATTCTAATTCTAGTTTTACGTCATTAATTCCTGGACCATATCCAAATAAATCAGGAAATCTTATTTTTTCAAGAATTTCTACTATAGTATCAAAATCTTCGTTTGTTATATGATTTACAAAATTAAGAAAAACTACATCAGGTCTTAATATATCCAATGCTCTTTTATATTGTTTTTTAGAAAAGGTAGCTACTTTTCTTATTCTTTTTGTATTTGTTGTATATTCATCTGGTAAATCAAGTTCTTCCCAAGATAATTCATTTGAATCTTCATAGAATTTTCCACTATTACCAACTTCTATACCATTTTCTATAATATTACCAACTCTTATTGGATATGTTCTCATACACCCAAATACAGTTCCTAAGTAAGATGGGTGAACATGAGCATCATTTAATAAAGAAGAAACTGTAATGTCTCTACTTGTACAAAAAGGATAAGAAAGACCTGCATTTAAAGATAAATCAAAACCTTGAGAAGATTCCATTAAAAATGTACACCCTTGATTCATATAATCATGTAAATCAATATCACGAATCATATTTTTTAATTGTGGGTAATCTTTGGCTACTTTAGTAGAACGTCTTATTTTATTAGCTAATGCAAAACCAGTACCAGACATTGTTGAAGCAATTTTCTTTACAGAAGAATTATTTGATGCTTCTAATTGAATATCATTTTTTGTTATAATTGTAGCATTTGGATGTATAAAAATTTTATCTTCATCAGAGTGTATATTAAATTTCTCCATTTCTTCAAATAATAAATCAATATTAATAATAGAACCAGAAGTAAGATAAGCACCACATCTTTTATTGAGTATACAACAAATTGGAATTTGTTTAGAAACTACAAAACTTCCATTATATTCAAAGGTATGACCAGCATTTGGTGAAAGATTTGAAATCGCCATATCGACATGATGTATTGTAGACAGATAAGAAGCTAGAAGTCCCTTACCTGTACTACCATACTGCATATCTATAATTAAATTTAATTTACCTTTTTTCATTTTTTAACTTATTCATCTTCCTGTAATAGTTGAGAACGAGTATAAATAACTACTTCACAATCATCAACACTTGTTTTAAATATATTTAAAGTTACATCTTGTTCATTAACTTTATACATTTGAAATTCAAGATTTTCATCATGTTCAATAGTAAAAGGAATAACTCCAAGATTAGCTGTACATTTTTCTAATATAACATTAGTTGTAATATCAGAAGCAAATTCAGCTAATAGATCTTTAGCTTGTGTAGCTGTTTTAACAACTGCTTTATCTTCATCTAGTTCAACTTGAATTGCTTTAATATTAAAATTCTGAGTAATATGTTTAACCCTATCAGTAATCAATGTAGTAAAATCATGCTCCAATATTAATTCATTATCAACTAAATTAAAAATAGCATTCAATTCTTCTTCATCCATAAATTTGTTATCAATAAATTGATATGATGGAGTTTTAAAAGTAATATTAGAATAATCATCTGCTATATTAAAATGACCACCTTCTTCTGAATCAATATCAAAAGTCACATCTTGTCCACTAAAAATTCTAAACAATTCATATTTTCTTTTAATATCAGAAATACAAACAGTTGTATCTCCAATAATAGATGATAAATCAAATTGAAAGATAGAAGTTTTATCATTACTTCTCTGTCTGATGATACCTTCTTTAATATCAATATCATTACATTCTTCTTTTAGATTACCCATACATCTTAAAAATGTAGTGTATTCTTCGTCTGACAATTGCAGTGTTGTGTTACTCATTCTTTTTTCCTTTTTTTAAATTATTTTTACCGCTGTTATATAAACAAATCTATCTTCTTGTATTTCCTCTGATTTTACATAATCTATTTGAATAAAACATTTTTCTAACATTGTTATTACTTCCATTACTCTTTCAGCAACTGTTTTAGCACCTACGGCATCAACATTAATTGGTAATGAAAACAACATCATGATAGCTTCTTGACCTTGATATTCATAATTAAACATACATACATTGTTGCTCATCATACTATGTAATTGATTAGCTGATGCTGCTTTACAAAATGATGTATAATACTCAGGATTTTTTAACTTTCCCTCATATTTTAAATTAGAATCAATTGTATTTTCAAATATATCTTTTAATTTTTCATAAATATGTTCCATAATTTAGCTCCTTTAAATAACTACTTTCAGAGGATTTACAGGAGTGCAATTAAAATCCTTTCCGTTTTTGTTGTAGTATATAGTTAGTTTTTTTATAATATGTTTATTATAATATTTAAGTTTTTTATAATATTGTTTTGTTACATCTCTATCTGAAAGTATAATAACTTCTGGTTGAAATATCTGTTCATAAAATACTATACTTTTAATTAGTGCTAAGAAATTTGCAGATAAAGCTGTAGCATATAATCTTACTTTTTCTTTTATATTTATACTATCAAATAAATTCTCCGTAAATATATCAAATACTCCTTCTGCTAAAACTATTTGGTTTGATTTTGGAGAGTGTCCTTTTAGTTTATAATAATCTAAGAAATTTGTTTCTTGTAATTTTAATTTATAAAAAGACATATGTTGAGTATGATCTATATTTCTAAATATAATAGTAGATTCATTTTCAGTTAAAAAACCAACAAAATTACTCTGCAAATAATCTAAAATTCTAAATAGAGAATTATCAACTTCTATTTTATTCATTTCTATAAATGATTTAATATCATAAATTAAACCTTTTACATTAGAGTTATTAATTCCAGCAAATTTAAATCTTTTTTTAATATAAAAATCTTTATCAATAAATTGACTTTTATTTAAAAAAGGTAAAGATAGTTTTAATTGTTTTTTCTCTTTATCTTCAAATACTTGTTTTTTCTTTGATAGTTCTTTTAATTTACTTTTGTCTATAAAAGAACCAGATATATCATGACCTTCTATTTTAGTTAAGAATTTTTTTATAGTTCCAGTCTCTTCACAAGAAGCATGAAAACAATGAAATATAGGAAGATCTAAAGATATATACATATGATAATGATCTTTATTTTTACCATATTCACAAAAAGGACACATACAAATAATATTTTTAGATGTAATCTTTATATTATCTGAAAGTTTATCTTTTAGATATTCTATAAAACTATCTTGATATATACCAATCATTTTTATTCCAATTTAAAAAGAGCTGCTATTTCATAATCTTCGGTTAAACCTCTTCGATAACAATTATAAACCATTTCATATGGTTGAAGTAAATCAAAATCATTCCAGGCACTTATAGTTTGATTAAAATGTTTTTCTGGTTTATATTTCATAATATCATAAATAGTTGGATGTTCTATATTAGGGTTACCATTATCTATTGGTAAAATTATAAAAACTCCCATTCTAGAAATTTTTCTGATTTGATGTAAAGCTACGCTTGGGTCACTGATATGCTCTAATACATGAGAACAATAAACTATATCATATTGAATGTTATTATCTAATTCTGAAATATCTTTTCTTGTAATTAATTGTGTTTCATTACTAACATCAATTCCTTCTGCTAAAAACCCTTGTTTTATAAAACTTAAAACTTCAGAATCATCTCTTGCACCAATACATAATATTGTATTTGCTTTAGGGAAATGATATTTTATATGAATACTATCTTCAGTTCTTCTTAAATCTCTTTGAGATGTTAATGCTCTTCTATTTACATCATCATTTAATTTAATTTGATATTTTATAATTTTTTCTTTTTTGATATTTTTTTCTACTTTCATTAATATATACCTCTTATATTTGCAATATCAGCTCCACGAGCATAAGCAATCCAATCAACAGTACCTTCATGATTACATAAATTACAACCACCACCATTACAAGTACGACAAACAAATTTATTTTCTAATTTTTTAAAACCTTTATATCCCATACCACCACAAAAAGCACAATACCCTGCTTCTGTATTTTTATCTTTTAAACCAGTAGCATTACAATGACCACATCTTTTAATATCACATTTAACAAATTCTTCTGGAAACCAATGTTCAAATTTCTTTATTACAGAATATATCTCATTAGTTCTTAAATTAAAATCATTCATTTTCCTATCATTGCCCTTTTATAGTCTTGTAAAGATTTAATAATCTCAAATACCATACTCATAAAATGCATATGTTGTATTAAACACCCTTGATGTGAATTAGAGTATTTATTAACAATAATCTTTGCTTGAGCTGGTATAGTTCCCATGAAAAATAATTCAGTATAAATATTTCTATATTCCAAATCTTCTTTAGAAACTATTTCCATAATTTTATTGACTACTGTTCCAACTTTCTTATCTTGATTTTTTGATATTAAACTAACTATTTCAACAATATTAGCTATTAGAATTTTCTCTTTTGTAATAACATCTTTTTGATTTATTTCTAATTTTTCATCACCTGAACTTCTTTGAAGTATATTAACTATACGTCTAATATCAGGATATAATTGACTTATAACAAAGTTAATATCTTTATCTTGATATTTAATATTTTCAGTTTCAAGTATCTTTTTACAATAATCATATACAAAATCTTTTGGTATTTGTTGGAACACATAGGGTGTAAATCTAGACTGTACTGGATCTGGTATTTTAGATACATAATTACAAGTCCAAATAAATCTACCATAAGCTTTATGATATTTTTCAATTATACCTCTCCATGAATCATATGAATCACCTGTAAGATTATCTGCTTCATCCATAAACACAATCTTATATTTATCTCCAGATGGTGGAGTTTTAAGAAAAGGTTCAATCACCTGATCAACAAAATTAATTGATCTTGCTTTTTTAGATGAACCATTTGCCATTAATAAGTTATCAGACTTATTCTGTAATATACCATTTTTAGAAGTTAATATTAAAGCAAGAGTGGTTTTTCCACCACCTGGAGGACCACTAAATAATAAGTTTGGTATATCTTGTCTTTCAATTGATTTTTCAAAATCTTTTTTATAATGTTCTGGTAAAGAAACATCTTCTAGTTTATCTGGTCTATATTTTTCAATCCAAAGAGAGTCTAATAATTCACTCATTCACTTTTCTCCTTAACATAAATAACCTTTATAGTTATCTAACATATATTGATATTCAAATTGTTTAGATACTTCTTTTGCAATTTTTTCTGTTTGTACTTGTTTTAATATATCAAATGCTTTTTGACCAGACACATATTCTGATTCTTCATTAAATACAAAAGATTCCATAATATATACTTTTACATTTTTTATTTGATTTATAATTAAAGTTAAATTAGCTGATACTTCTGGAATAGTTGGTGCAAAAAATGATATACCAACAGAATGATCAAGTTCATTTATAAATAAAATCATATCTTTTGTATAAAGTGCATGCTGTTGGTTTTCTAATTTATAAAAATCTTGTATAGAAATTTCAAATTTATCTAAAATATCATTTACTTTTTTAACTATAGACATGTATTTTTACCTCTAATTTAATCCTTTATATTATGTTCTACTATGAAAAGAAAGTATCTTAAACATATTTCTAAACAAAAAAAATACAACTCAAACAATTAAGTAAGAGTTGTATTTCTATATTATTGACAGGATTCGAACCTGTTTGGATAAGGTACAAACCTTTTTTTACAGAGTTTTTTATATATAATTATTTCCTCTAACCGTCATTTCTGATGCGTTTACCGTTTCGCCACAATAATATATTATTAAAACTTTTTTATATTTTATCCTTTTTTGGTATTGAGAACATTTTTGTTATTTTACCCCAATGCCTAATATTTTCATATATAACTATGTTTAAATTTCGATAGCCATATTTTTTACGAAAAATTAAATTCCATAAAATATAATCACATGGTATAAAAATCAAAGCTAAAACTAAAAGTAAATACTTTTTCATAATTTACTCCTTTTCATCTTCTATTGTTATTAATAATTTTCTACCTATAATAGAAGTCATAGTAGTCCCACCAGCATTTATAAGATCTTTAATTGTTAAACAATCACCATTAGAAGTAACTAAGAAAAATTTTAATTTTCCATCATTATCTTCTAATAGTTGTACATATCCATAGACTTCTGTTTGATATCTACCTTCTTTATGATCTGATATAAACATCACAAAATCTCCACATCATGAACATGCCAAAAGAAAATATCATTATATTCTTTACATGGACTAAATCTTTTTTGATGTTTCTTTTTTAATTTTTCTAATTCAAATTTAGCTTTTGCAGGAGTTCCAAGTACAACACCTTCTAAAGCATCATTCATACATATTACATAAGCTACTGGGTTTGTCATTTTATTCTCCTTTTAAACATACACTCCACCATTTAATTGTAATGTATGACCAGTCATAAATGATGATTCATCTGATGCTAAATATATAATAGATTTAGCAACTTCATCAGGTTCACCCATTCTAGATAATGGTGTAATATCCAGAAAATATTTATGGATTTCTTCTGGTACATGTTTTGTCATTGGTGTTTTAATATATCCTGGGGATATACAATTTACATTAATATTAAATTGTGCTAATTCTCTTGCTAAAGTTTTAGTCATTTGAATTACACCACCTTTAGCAGCAACATAACTTAATTGACCAGGAGAACCAACTTGAGCAGATACAGATCCTAAATTAACAATCTTACCATATTTTTGTTTAATCATTAATCTAGCAGCGAATTTACTACAATTAAATACACTTTTTAAATTAACATTTATTACTTTATCCCAATGTTCTTCTGACATTTTAACTGAAATTTCAGGAATAATAATACCAGCATTATTTATTAATATATCAATACCACCCCATTTTTCTTCAATAGAACTAAACATTTTTTCAACATCTTTATGATTCGAAACATCAGTTACTATATGAAGTCCTTTATTGTTAATCGCATTAATTTCTTCAAAAACCATTTTAACTTTTATTGGGTTAGTTCCATTAATAATAACACTAGCTCCTAATTTAGCAAATAATAATGCGGTAGCTTTTCCAATTCCAGAACTAGAACCAGTTACTAATACTCGCTTATCTTTAAAATCGAATTCCATATTTTATTCTCCTTTAATTTAAATCCTCATATAACTGAGAACCAATTTCATATTGTTCTTCAATGTCTTCACCATCAGAAATTGCACTCTCAATTTTAGAATTAAATTTTTCTATTTGAGATAATAAATCATTAATCCATTCTTTTTTAATACCATTAACTTTAACATATAAATCACTCATTCTTGCAATAACCATAGAAGTAAGTGTAGTTATAAAAACACTCTGTCCTTGAAGGTGTTTATGATTTCTAATAATTGTATTTGTTTTATCAATAATTGCATTAACAGCTTTATTATTATCTTGATGTGGCCATTTTTTTGTGACCTTTCTTATATCTTTATAGATTGTGTTGACTTCTATAAACAATTCAAAATCTTCTAATTTTGCTCCTTTACTAAAAGTATTTTTTAGAATCTTAAAAACTGCTCCAGCTAATGTTAAAGTCAGCATAGTTTCTTCATAAGCTTTACTCATATATTCTCCTACCAATAATTAGATATCATAAAAAGTTTTTCTTGAGCTCTTGTAATAGCTGTGTACAACCAACGAGCATAATATTCATCATCCCAATAATTTGAACGTTGTTCTATAACAATTACTCTTTCCCATTCTGATCCTTGAGCTTTATGAACACTCATTGCATAACCATAATCAAAAAAGTCAACTGCATCAAAATTTTGATTTATTGCATAACGAAATCTTTTTTTAGATTCCTTAGTTTCATCATACATTGTATAAGTTGCTTCCCCAAAACATTTATCTGATACCATACTTTCAATTGGATTTTCACCACCAATATCAATAGTCATTCTATACAATTTATATTTATCAGGCATAACCCATTGTACGGTTCCTATCTGACCATTCATTATTTTGGTTTTATGATTATTCTTTAAACAAACAACTTGTTCACCAGGTTCTGGTATTCTTTTTAATCTATTAGTACGTTCACGAATACTTTTATTTAAGTCACAACGTGTCGTATTAAACCCGCATAATAAAGCTAAATTTTCATCAAATATAATTTTGTTATACCATATTTTTTTACAAATTTTTGAATTCCAATCTAGACGAAATACAGAGTTAGAAAAGAATTTATGTTCAGGAATCCACCCTTCTTTCCTAACTCTGATAGATAAATCTAATATTGGAGAATCTGTTTTTTGTCTTTGAATATTTATTAATTGAAAATCAGGTTTTTCTAATAGATTGAATTTATCACCAACTGGAGGTAATTGATAATTATCACCAATAGCAATCATAGTTTTACCAAAACCAAGTAAATCAGTCCATAATTCTTTAGTAATCATAGAAGCTTCATCTATAAATAATATATCAGCATCTACTTCATAACCCTCTTTTAATTCCCACTCATATATAACAAAAGTTTTTAAAATTTTATCATATCGTGTTTTTGGTTTATAAATTAAACTATGAATAGTACCAATGTAATCAACATATTTATTATTATTGATCTTTTCAATTTTTTGTAGTAGTACAGAACTTGCCTTTCCAGTAAAAGTAACATAAGCAACTTTTAAATGAGGGTATTTAGCGGCAATGGTTTCTCTGGTTTGACTTATTAGTGTAGTTTTACCAGTTCCAGCAAAACCGCTTATTCTCATAATAAAAGGATCATATTGGGCTGCAAAATTCTTCTTATTCCAATAACCATGGGATTCTAATTCTCCCATAATTGTAGTTTCAACTTTTTTCTGCTCATTTGTTAATTCCATTTTATTCTCCAATATGAACTACAACAACTGATTGACCTTTCGGTTTACTTATATACATTGATTCATCAATTATAAATTTAGGATCTGTTATTCTATCCCATTGTTTGATATGTTTTAATTCTTGAGTTATAGGTAATACTCTAAACCCTTGTTGTCTTATAACACGATTAGATCCCCAATTAATAAGTTTAATTATATTCGAGAGGTACCATTCCTGAAGAAAAAAGTAATTATGAAATATACTCAAATTACTTTGTTGTATTATTTTCATTTGTTTTTTTGTTGCTTTCATCTTCAACCTTTTTAATATCTGTAGATCTATATGAAACAAACTTCCCCATAGCGGTAAATACTTTATTTACATATGCTTTATCACGGTTTACATAATAATACAACCCCTTGGATATATTATTATCTGCCTCTTTTAAATGGATTTTAAAAACCTTTATACCCGACATAATATTAGTATCAATATCATATAATTCAAAATTATCTTTTAAATCAAATTTTTTAACCCACTCTGGCATAACCTGCATTAAACCCCGAGCATGACCATATTTAGTTTTAATACCGGTTGCAGATGGATTAAAACTTGATTCAACTTCAATAATTCCTAATATAATTTCTGGAGCAATATTTTCTTTACTTGTTTCTTTTACTAATTCAACTGCAATTGTTTTTGCTACAGTTTTTGGAACTCGTTGATAGTTTGATAATATATATTTCTCTATATCATTAATTAAAAGTTTAGTATTATTATCTTGTCTTTTAAGATTTTCTAAAGCCATGTATGTTGAATTGATTTTTTGGTTTAATTCTAAAATCCTTGTATCTGAATTTTTTATTATTTTTTCTTTTGTTACTAGTTCTAATTTTAGTTTCTGAATATGTTGTTTAAAAAAATATTCTAAAGTCAATGAAGTTCCAAATACAGTAATTAAACAAGTTATAATAATAATTAGTAATGGGTTTTTCATAATTTTCTCCTTAAAAAAATAAAAGGTAATTGATTAATACTTTCATAAATTAATATATATAGAATCTATTTTCTTACTTAAGAACATAAATAAAAAAAGTTAATTTAAGAAAACATGAAAGGAAATTAAAATGCCTGAACAACAAGATAGAGATATTAATGCACTAATTCAAAAATTTAATCAACAACAACAAGGTTATGCACAACCACAAAATGTATCAACTACTCCACAGATGCCACAAACTCCTCAATTTGATAATCAGGGTTTAAATAATGAATCTGTTCCAGCACCACCTGGTATGGTAAGTCAAGGACCTGCACCTGCTCCAGCACCAACTGGTAATATATGTACTCAATGTGATACAGTTCATCCTCCTTTAAGAGCTGGTGAAAAATGTCCTAATGCTATTGGAAAGATTAAAGATAAGAAAACTGACAAGGTAATTGATGTAAATATATATCTTAATACTTTACAAACTATTATTATTAGTCAAATATCACAAAAAGAAATTAAAGATGTAGAAACTTTATATAAGAACATAACCATAAATATAACTAAATTTTTGGAGGAATATAAAGAGTAATGAATGTGTTTTTAGATGAAATTAAAAATTATTGCACTGAAGATGCGATAAGTAATTTTAAAGAAAATTATAAAAGTTGTTTTGGAATAGTTAGTAATTTAGATATTAAAAATAAAAATAATAAATGTTTTGGTAAAATTGTTTATTTATCTAATACTAATAAATTTCAATTAGGTAATATAGTTGAATTTGATATTAAAAGAAATAAATGGAAATCATCAACTACTAATGGTAATAAAGGATTTTATATTATTGATCCTAAATGGTGTAGAATTTTTCAATTTGAAAAGAAAATAAAAATACCAGTATATGTTAGAACGAAAGAAGGAGTTGTTTTAGAAGAAAGAGAATTAACATTTAATCAATTTAAACAACAAAAATTAAATTATTATTATATGATAAATAGAATTCCTGCTATAGCTATTTTAGCTTATAAAAATTTTTATAGTTTATATAAACCTGGTAAATTTTATTATGCTTTAAATTCAACTGTTAAATATTATTATATTTCTGAAGATAAATTAAAAGAAATTCTTTCTACATTTAATAATCAAAGAAAAAATATTATTTTTGAATGGAGAAAATATTTAGATAATAGCCCTGGAAATGAAATTGAAAGTTTATTTGAAGAATTAAATACAGACAAAGAAGAAAATAATAATGATAAAATTCATGTGTTATATCAGTAATTTTTTACCACCGCCTAAGGTAAGCGATTTTACTAATTTTGAATTTACCTTAGGCGGTGGTAACTTTTGAAAATTTATTTATTTTTAAGGAATAATGTTCTAGATGGTTTATTTAAACTACAAAGTAACAATATTTACAAATTATTTTTTACAACAATATTTACCACCGCCTAAGGTACCTTATATTATATTAATATATAATAATAAAGAGATACTGTCTAAAGAACTGTATGTACTAATAATAAAAAAAGAAAAAATAAAATTAGTAACTAGCAACAACGTTACAAAATCGTAGCAACTCCATATGCGCCTTAGGGCGATAAAGTTTTAACATCTACTCAAGTGCGTCCTTCCTTCGGTCGGTACGAACACTTGCGAGAAACGTCCTACGGAACAATCTAAAAGAAAATT
>Ga0164315_10000695_pt1 | contig 24026 bp, 24 predicted proteins | sample GuaBasSedimGuay6_FD_113737 | JGI IMG/M metagenome (GOLD analysis project Ga0164315, IMG submission 113737) | Subseafloor sediment microbial communities from Guaymas Basin, Gulf of California, Mexico - Guay6, Core 4569-2, 0-3 cm | ecosystem: Environmental > Aquatic > Marine > Hydrothermal vents... | reverse complement strand
TGTCGGAGAAAGTGACAAGCTGGGTCATTTACCACTGTATGAAGCGATCGTCAAACAGGCGCGTGATGCCGATCTTGCAGGTGCTACGGTACTCAAAGGTGTAATGGGCTTTGGTGCGACCGCGCGTATCCGTACGCAGAAAATTCTGGACCTGTCATCAGACCTTCCAATGGTGGTAGAGATTGTGGATGAAGAGGATAAAGTTGCTGCGTTTCAGATTGTTCTTACAGATATGTTCGAGGAAGCGGGCTGTGGTGGTTTGGTTACACTGGAAAATATACGCGTAGTGCATTATTTACCCGAGAAGTAGGGTTTTTCAATATTGTGCAAAACTCAAACAATCGCGCCGCACATCCATGTGCTCAATCGCGATATACCGCACATCCTGTGCATAAAAAAACCCCGGGGTTTAAGCCGGGGTTTTTCATCAAACGATTAGTTGGAATTAGTTATCGTCAACCGCTTCTGAATTAGCCTGGAGGATTGCATCTACATCACGCGCTTGCATTTCAGGCAGTTTCTGTTCAAGCGTGTCACGTCGGCGAATTTCACTGTCGACATATTTGATCCACTGAGCCGCCGCGCGCTTGCTGCGCTTGTCTTTACCTGCAGCCTGGAACGCCCTTCTGGATTGTTCAAGTTTTTTCTGATTGAAAAGGGCCATTCCGTACATGATGTTGGCGGTGTCTTTGCGTTTGAGACCGCCTACATCCAGACCTTTTTTGGCAGCCTTTGCAGCATTGTTCCATTGCTCAAGGTTCAAATATGACTGGGCCAGGCGGATGTAGAGTTCACCCTCGTCGCCCGCTGCAGCTGCTTTCACCAGGGGAGGAATTGCTTTTTGATCCTCTCTTGCGGAATACCATGCCTGTGATAACAATCGCAGGTTGCGGACACTTTCCTCGACATTACCGGCATCCATTTCTTTTTCAAGTGTTATCGCAGCCTTTACCGGAATGCCATGCAGCAAGTAGAGGTTTGCCAGGTTAACGGCGTGTGTTTTTCCGTCAATATAACCCTTGTCATACAGCGCTTCTGTCAATGCCAACTGCTTCTTGGTATCCCCCAACTCGCTGTGGACACCGGCAAGTGTCAGAATATAAGAGTCTTTTGGATAGGCCTCGATCAACTCCTCAAGCACAATCAGCATATTGGGGAAATCTTTAAGTTCCCAGTAGCAAACACGCAGCAACAATAACCAGTTCTCTCTGGGTACCCTGCCTTGATCGCGAAACATATCAATCGCAGTCTTGATTGGCGTGATAGCCTCTTCATAATCAGCCATCTGAAAATACGCCTGGCCCAGCAGCATGTACACATCAGCGGCAGGTTCTTCAACGACAGCCATTAATTTCTTGATGGTTACCAATGCCTTTTCGTAGTCTTCGACTGTAAAGTGGAGTTGGGCGACTGTTTTAAGAACACTTTGTTGCAAGGCTTCAGGTAGATCAGGTTGTGCCAGAACCTGCTCATAGGAACGTATTGCTTGTTTGTAGTCTTCCTGAAGGTAATAAGAATAACCCGAAATATTCCATATCTGGGCTTGTTCATAAGGTGAAAGTTTCTTTTTAGCTTGAAGTGCTACGATCGCCTTGTTTGCGTTGACAAAATCTTCGGTTTCGACAAACTCCTGAATTTCCATCAGTTTTTCATATACCGGTTGGCTCATTGCCACCGTCTGCTTGGTCTTTCGGTCATCCTTTTTCTTATCTTTTTGTGCTGCTGCCGGAAACGCCAGCACGACGGATAAAAGTAAAATGAAACCGGCAAGTATCCAACGCTTACGTCTGGAATTTGCTGAAGTTGTACGCATAATCACACTTCTATTCAGTAATTTCATAAGTAAATTTGTTCTGTACACCAGGAACCTCTACGGCTTCACCGTCCATGATCCTTGGCTTGTATTTGAATTTCATAGCAGCGTTAAGCGATGCGCGGTGAAACAGGGTTGAAGTACACTGGTCTTCAATTATCACGGGATCTTTTGTAGTTCCCAGGCGGGTTACTGTGTACTGAACCACGCAGAAACCTTCAATACCCCTGGTCAAAGCCCGGTTAGGATAAATAGGCGCGACTTTAACGATAGGCAGGTAGTCACCTTCACCCACACCCAGGCTGAACCCACCGGTCATTTCGATATCTGTTTCAACCGGCACAGCTGAAATTGCGATCTTTTCAGCATTTGGGTTGAGGTTATCCAATTGTGGTGTTGGTGGTTGAGGAGGAGCAGCTTCCGGTGGTGGTGGCTTTTTAGGCTTTAATTGACGGGCCTTGACGGATTCATCACGTTTAACCCTGACAAAATCTATCAGGTTCCCGGCGCCGCTATCGTTCAATGTGCGATCTGCGGTTACAATCAGGTATTGCATTAACCAGAACAGGCTAAGGGTAACGGCCAGCGCCATAATAAGCCCAATGACCAATCTGATCAGGTTTGCGGCCTGATTTTGAGACAATCTTTGATTAATTGTTGCTGACATGGCTGTTCTTAAGGCTCATTAGCGGCGATTGAAACATTAAACACACCTGCTTGCCGCGCCGCATCCATAACCTGAATCAAAGTATCCGTCTTGGATTCTTTGTCGGCCTGGATTACAACCGACCCCTGCGGGTTTTCGGCATGTAGCCGTTCGATGTTTGGACGTACTGACCGAATATCAATCATGCGACGGTCAATCCAGATGTCGTTGTTGGGTCCGATCGCAATCAGGATATTTGCCTTTTCCGCTTTGGTTGCGGTGGCTGCATCCGGTCGATTAACCTCAATACCCGCTTCTTTGACAAAAGTCGCCGTGACAATAAAGAAGATCAACATGATAAATACCACGTCCAGCATGGGCGTGATGTTAATCTCAGATTCTTCTTCGACTTGAGTCTGGTTAAAAAATTGTTTCATTCAAATTCTCCAGCGACGTCTCGGTCACTTGTCACCTACATACAGGTTATCCGCGAGTAATTCGCGTTCCCGGGAGGCTTTACGTTGTAAGTAAGTTGCCATTGCGACTCCGGAAAGAGCCGCTACCATGCCGGCCATTGTCGGAATGGTAGCCTTGGAAACACCGCCAGCCATTGAACGAGGGTTACCCGAACCGGATATAGCCATCACTTCAAAGACTTCAACCATACCGGTCACTGTTCCGAGCAAACCGAGCAGGGGACACAGGGCGACACAGGTCTGTATCAGCGGGATGTTACGTTCAACCTGCGCAGAAACCTGCGAGATTAAACGTGTCCGGATCTGATGAGCATTCCATGATTTGTGATCACTGCGGGCTTCCCAAAGCTGAATGGCCTTGGCAGCCATTTTCCTATGCCCTGTTCGCAAGTAGAACAATCTCTCGATTATGAGCATCCACATGAACAAGGTGAGGTAACCAATTACAAACAGTACATCCCCACCGAGTTCCATGAAGTCACGGATGGTTTCTAACGCTGGCAGATAGTAATAAATCAAATCCATGAGATGAAATTACCTTATGCGGCTGATTGTTTGGCTTCAGAACGCTCTGCGAGCATGCCTGCGGCCTCTTCCTGCAGAATCTGGGTCAGTCTTCTTGCCCGGCTGGCAACCAGCGTGTGCATGAATACCGTCGGAATAGCAACGACAAGGCCAAGAACCGTTGTGACCAGTGCAGTTGAAATACCGCCAGCCATCAGTTTCGGATCACCGGCACCATACAGAGTGATAGCCTGGAAGGTGACGATCATACCGGTTACCGTACCCAACAGTCCCAACAACGGTGCGACCACTGAAATAATCTTCAACAGCGGTAGCATGGAGTTGAACTTGGGTGTTTCCCTGAGTATGGACTCGCCCAGTTTGAGCTCCATTGTCTCAATGTCTGTATCGGGATTATCCTTGGTCACCATGAGGACACGGCCCAGTGGATTATTGGCCTTGGGCTCATCGAGATGCTTGATTTGCCGGCTTACCTTGGCACCAACTGCAGACAGTGCAAGTACACGCCAGATTGCGATCAATACACCGACGATACCGAGGGCGATAATCACATAACCAACAGTTTTACCCTGTGCAATGCGTTCCATCAGGCTGGGTGACTGTACCAGCAACCCAAGTAACTGACCACGCGTTGGATCCAGACCCATTGGGAACATACCGGATGTGCCACCGGTCAGGTCAGCAATACGGCCGGTGTAACGGCTTGCGGGCTGACGCTGCAGTTCAACCAGGCGTCCGGTTTCCGAAATAAACTCCAGGTATTTTCCTTCGGATACCACGTTGAAAGCACCAATACGGGTTACGTCCTGTTGGTTCTCTTCACCACTGGCATTAACCACGGTGGTTGAGAAGGTTGATACTTTGCCTGTTTCGGTCATTTCACGCTGCAGTTCAAACCACAAACGCTCGATTTCTTCAAGTGAGGCCAAACGGTTTGATCTGCCCATTTTCTTTGCAAATTCGAGCAGAAAATCGGTACGTTCAGGAAACTGAATCTGGGTTACCGAGGTTTCGAATTGTCCGCGAGCATCACCAGAGGCCTGCTGCAGAACACCAAACAGTTCTTTCAGACCACCCAAACGCTCCTGGAATTGTTGTTCCAGCGTAAGAATACGGCCGTCATTGGCTTCAAACTGGGCTTCCATACGCACAGAACGCTGTTCCTGGCGTCTCTGTTCAGCTTTTTCAGCGTTCAGCAACCTGGTTTGTTCTGAACGGTTTGCGCGGAACTGGTCAAGTCTGGCTTTGTTTTCAGCCGCGTCGGTTACACGCCCTGATTTAACCTGTTGCAAAAGCTCTTCCAGTGATACTGCAACAGCAGCCTGGACAGGTGATGACAAGGTGATGGCCAGCATCAAACCGCTGGCAAGGCTTATTTTTTTGATTGTGTTAATCATTGCATTGCCCTCGTTGGTGCGGCAACCGGTACGATGAGCAGATCCGGTGCAACCTGTTTACGTGCGATCTTAAGTCCATCTGAAACCTGTGATTTGTAAGTTTCTGGTGGGAGTGCAGCAAATGCGCCGGTCGTCGTATCCCAGGCGCCGGTGTGTGCTCCACCAACTGATTGATATAAAAGCGCAACGCGGCCAATACGCAGGAAATCAACTTCTAACTGGTTGCCATTAATTTCAGTGGAGCCCTTGTAAGCCTCAATGGTACGACCGTAGTCGTTTTCAATCTGGTAGGCTTCAATAACAACCCGGAGTTTCTCAGCGGCCGAGACATCTGAACGTTCCATTGCTTCACGCAGACGCTCGATACGACCGGTACGCTCTTTCATAAGGAAAGGCGTATCCAACTGGATGAAACCTTCCAGGGAATCAACCATCCGGATCATCAGGGGAATAATCTGGCGCTCAATGAGTGCGACGTTGGAAATTGATTCCGACAATGCCTGCATCTCGGATTCTTGATTGTCCAGCTGAGTCTGTAACAAGGCGTTATAGACTCTAAGTCCATCTACAACCTTGGTCACTGACCTGTAATCGTTAACGATTTTTTCGGTCTGATCGGCGACCGAATCAACCTGTTTTTGTGCTGTTTCACCGGCATCTGCGCGGTTTTCACCTTCCTGCATGACTTCATTAATGCTGGCTGCAAACGCCTGTGTGGACAGGCTGGCAACGGCGTATATGAAGACTGAGGACAGTAGGCAGGTAATCTTTCTATTGTTTAGCATGCTTAGTCTCAATGGCTTTTAAAATTGTTGATGAAAATGATCGGGAGAGACACTCTATATATTGAGTGGCTTTCCGTCAATCTATATGGCATTAATCATGTTAATTCGTCAATCGGTTTGTCAATTTATCGCAAAAATCGGTCGTTTTATCGCTCGTAGCCCGGTTTTGTATCAAGCAGGAGAGATTGTTGGTTGGTACTGTTGCTGTAATTCGGCAAACAGTGACCGTGCTTCTCTGAACTGCTGAGTTGCGCGCTCAAGATAGTTGTGGACTTCATCCACGTAACCATCTGTCGATGCGGACCAGACCCTATTAATATACCGCTCTCCGGCAGCAAATGCACTCATCACGTCAGCATAATTTTGTAATCCAAAGACATATTTCATACTTTCACGTGCGTTGGCAAAGTCATTCAGGTCCTCACGCAACAGCCGGTCTATTTCAAAACGGGCCTCGTAAACGGGCAAATTGCTTGAATCCGCGTTGAGCGTTTCCAGGTTGCGAAGGACGTTTTCCTTGCAGGAATTATTTTTCTAAAGGCTGTACGCCCAGATTAATACACCACTCAAAATCAGCCATGTAATGATACTTAGCGGCACGCCAACACGAACGAAATCTCCGAACTTGTATCCACCGGCATTCATGATAAGTACGTTGGTCTGATAAGCCATGGGCGTCGAAAAACTCAGATTGGCACCGAACATAACCGCAAGCACGAAAGGTTCAAGGGGTAAGCCAAGGCGTTGGGCGATTCCAATGGCAATGGGTGTGCCAATAACGGCTGCAGCATTGTTGGAAACCACATTGGTCAACACGCCCATCATCAACATCAGGCTCATCAGGACCACCGAGGCAGGTGCACCGAAGGTGATATATACAAACAGATTGGCCAGGTAGTCTGCACCACCGGTCTTGAGAAGAGCCAGACCCATCGCCAATGAAGACACGATAATCAAAATAACCTGGGTGCTCAGCGCATTCATCGCGTCTTTCCAGTTCAGGCAACCGGTCAGGATCAATGCCAGGCAACCCAGCAGTGCGCTGATTTCAATCGGCATCACTTTGGCTGCCGCCAGCGCAACCACACCAACGATAACGGCCAGGGCGATGGGTGCTTTTCGCTGTCTTGGCAGGTTAATACTGCCGTCAAGAATCAGGAAATCGGAACTTTGTTTGAGGTCGGCCAGGTTTTTCAGGGTCGACTGCACCAGTAGTACATCGCCTGCCCGCAAGCGTGTTTCATCAAGACCAGGAGACTCCCGTTCCTCCATTCCTTCAAAACGATTGAATGCCAGTAGTCTGAGACCGAAACGGGACATCAGACCTGCAGAACCAATACGTACACCATTCAGCCTTGAAGCCGGCGTAATAGCCACTTCAGCAATTTGTTCTCCATCAGTTGAGAGCGGGTGGCTGGCATCGACCGCATGTTCTGTGGTGTAAAGTGTGCCACCCAGAATCCGGGCATATTCCCTCAGGTTCTGTTGCGTACTGCTGGTAGCAATGCGGTCATTAGCGCGTAACTTCACATCCGGCAAGGGGTTGATAAATACCCCTTTTCCACGCTGAATCGTTTCAACCTTCATGTTTTCACCGGCACGTGCAATTGCATCTGCCAGCGAGCGACCAACGGCCGGGCTGTTGGCATTCAGCCTGATTTGGGCGGTATAAACCCTTGACACTCCCCGTTGAATGGGCGGCGAGCGTTTTGGCAGCATCCTGGGCGCAATCAACCACAGGTACAGGGTTGCTACGACACCGGCTACCAGCACGGGCCCGGCAAAGTCAAACATATTGAAACGGTCCATGCCCATATCGGCGGCCACATTGACGACCAGCAGGTTGGTTGATGTGCCAATGGTTGTGGCCATTCCACCAACAATGCTGGCAAAACCCATCGACATCAGCGAGCCCGAAGGCGATATGCCGGTTTTAACCGCCACACCAATCAATATGGGTAACATCAATACTACGATTGGCGTGTTATTGATAAACGCACTCAGAAAAGCGGTCATTATCAGTGTCAGCAGCAATGAGAGAGCAGGACTCTTTCGCCATAACCTGGCAAGGAGACGTCCCACGGGTTCCAGCGCACCGGTACTTATCAGACCCTGGCCGACGACCATCAAGGCGGATACTGCAATCAGGGCACGATTACCAAAACCTAAAAAGAAGTCGCTGGGCCTAAGAGCCTCACCATCAGATTCAAACGGAAAAATCGTAAAGCCAACTGCCAGCACCACCAGTACCACCAGGCTGGTGGTTTCCATCGGTATGTTGTCGCGTGTAAACAGTATTAACGCGACCACGATCATGACCATCACGGCCAGCGCGTGCATGTTAGGCAGGGTTAGTTCAAGCATTTTTTGTTATCAAAGTCTGTGTCGCTGCTTCAAACGCTTAGCAGTGTACATCATCCTCGTGGTGCGGCGCTCCATGGGAGTATCAATTCTGTTTAATAATTCTGATCTCAAACGGGCACACCGCGGCTTGCCAGCACCTTAAGTCTGTCATATGCTGCCTGCCAAATTCTTTGTATCCCTGACAGGGAGATTTGTTTGCAGTCTGAATATCTCTTAATCAATTTCGATCCGGTCGCGGTTTCTATCGGCCCACTGGATATCCACTGGTATGGCGTTACGTATCTGCTCGCGTTCCTGTCCTTCTGGATGATTGGCAACCGGCGGGCCGTTACTCAAGCCTGGCGGGGCTGGAGCAAACAGGATGTCAGTGACGTTCTGTTTTACGGCATGCTGGGTGTAATTATTGGCGGACGTATTGGCTACATGCTGTTTTATGGTTTTGAGATGTTGTTGCAAAACCCATTGTCACTATTCAAGGTCTGGGACGGAGGCATGTCTTTCCATGGTGGGCTGCTCGGCGTCATCTTCGCCTTGGCCTGGTTTGGCAAACGCACCGGCAGGACATTCTGGCAGGTTGCAGATTTCGTGGCACCCATGGGGCCGCTTGGGTTGGCATTTGGCCGCCTGGGCAATTTTATTGGTGGCGAGCTATGGGGTCGTCTGTCGGATGTGCCCTGGGCCATGATTTTTGCCAAATCCACAGGTTTCAGACCGGCAGATGATCTCGCGCTCAATGAGGCATGGCGTTCCGGAGCGCTGGATCACCTTGCGAGGCATCCCAGTCAGCTCTACCAGGCCGGAATGGAGGGCCTGACCCTGTTTATCATCCTGATGTGGTACGCACGAAAGCCGAGACCTGCAGCTGCTGTTTCAGGCTTGTTTTTGACTGGCTATGGCGTATTCAGGTTTATTGTCGAATTTTTCCGTCAACCCGATGAGCACCTTGGGTTTCTCGCAATGCAATGGCTGACCATGGGTATGCTATTGTCGTTGCCAATGATCGTGGCAGGTTGTGTCATCATGTTGCTTGCTTATAAATTCGACCCACAAAAAACAAAGGTCAGTCCCGAATCATGAAAACCTACCTGCAGCTTTTGCAAGATATCCTGGATAAAGGCAGCCGCAAGGAAGACCGGACCGGTACCGGTACCATCAGCCTGTTTGGTTACCAGATGCGTTTTGACCTCGCAGAGGGCTTTCCCTGTGTCACCACCAAAACCTTGCATCTGCGCTCCATTATTCACGAGTTATTGTGGTTCCTGAATGGGGACACCAATATTGGCTACCTAAATGAGAATGGTGTTTCGATCTGGAATGACTGGGCGGATGAAAATGGTAATCTTGGACCCGTCTATGGTGCCCAGTGGCGTGACTGGATCGCAGCCGATGGCAGGCACATAGACCAGATGAGCCTGTTGCTGGATGACCTGCGTAACCGGCCTGACTCCCGTCGCCATATAATTTCTGCCTGGAACCCGGCAGTTCTACCGAATGAAACAATCAGCCCGCAGGATAATGCACGCGCAGGTCTGCAGGCCTTGCCGCCATGTCACATGATGTTTCAGTTTCATGTCGTCAATGGCAAGTTGAGCTGTCAGATGTATCAGCGCAGCGCAGATGTTTTCCTCGGCGTACCGTTTAACATCGCATCCTACGCTTTGCTGACCATGATGATGGCACAGGTACTGGATCTTGAACCGGGTGATTTTATTATCTCGCTGGGTGATGTGCATATTTACCTGAACCACCTTGAGCAGGTGAAAACACAGTTGTCACGCGATCCATTTCCATTACCCGTCATGAAAATCAACCCGGAAAGAAAAGACCTGTTTGGATTTGTCTATGAAGATTTCGAATTACAAAACTACCAGTGTCATGCGCCTATCAAAGCCCCGATAGCGGTTTAATACTGAACCGGTATGCAAAAAACCATCACACTGATAGCGGCCATGGGTAACAACAGGGTCATAGGGCTGGATGGCAGGATGCCATGGCACCTGCCTGCCGAGCTGCAACATTTCAAAAAGGCCACCATGGGTAAGGCCATCGTGATGGGGCGCAAAACCTGGCAGTCCATCGGACGGCCCTTGCCCGGGCGACAGAATATCGTCATCAGCCGAAACACCGGATTTATTGCTGAGGGTGCTGATGTTTGTGATTCACTTGAGGCAGCAATTAAGATTTCAAAAGCTGACGAAATCATGGTGATCGGTGGCGGACAATTATATGCAGCAGCACTACCGTTGGCACAAGCTATGATTCTCACATTAATAGATATTGAGCCGGAGGCCGACACCTGGTTTCCCAAGTGGGATGAAATGCATTGGCAGCAAACAGAAGTACAGCACTTTCAGGTTAATGAAAATAACAAGCTCGCCTATCGAATTGTAGAATTCAAACGCGTCACACCCAAGTAGGGTGCATAACCAGTTACGCACCAATCGAAGCTACGAAACTCCGTGTTCGCACAATTCGGCGGGAGTTGGGTGCTCCTCCTGAGACCGTGAGCCGACAGGACGTCGGCGACCGAGCGACCCAGGGACGGGCTTGAAGCGTGTCTCAGGAGGAGTACCCAGCTTCCGGCGAATCCCCACGGAGCGGTTTGGTGCATGACCGATAGTAAGCGTGCCTAACAAGTTACGCACCCTTACCGTACCTGGTAAATCTTTCGATCCTCCAGTCTCAGCGCAGTCAATTTGCCACCCCAAACGCATCCTGAATCCATCGCGATATATCGTTTCTTTACCCGTAAACCCAGCGCCGCCCAATGCCCAAAACCGATGGTTACATCCCGCGTTAAACGATGTTTGTGCTTGAACCATGGCTTGTAACTATGCGGTTGGCAGCCCGGCGGGCCGGATACGTTGTAGATTCCACGACCTTCTGCATCACAAAATCGCAGACGCGTCAGAATGTTGGTAATCAGGCGTAATCTCCTCCAACCGTTACGGTCTTCGCGCCATCGCCTGGGGCGGTTACCATACATGCGCTGCAAAAACTTGCTGCGCTTGTCAGATTGCAAAATCGTGGATACTTCATTGCCCGCACTGATGGCTGTCTGCCAGGTCCATTGTGGAATGACACCGGCATGAACCAGCAGCAAGTTAAACTCCCCGGACCAACGGGCAAGCGGCTGGGCGCTGAGCCAGTCGATCAGTGATTCACATTCCGGTGCCGCAAATATGGCATCAAATTCATTGTTGCCGGAGTTTCCATCCGGGTACACGTCGTGGCTTGCAAGTAGATGCAGATCGTGGTTGCCAAGGACCGTACTGACAGAGTGCTCAATGCTCTTTAAAAGACGCAAAACCTGCAAGGACTGGCCACCGCGATTGACCAGGTCACCACAGGGCCACAGCCTGTCTGAGGAAGGGTCAAAATTGATTTTCTGCAATAAACGCTGCAGTGAATCGTAACAACCTTGAATGTCACCAACCAGATAAGTCGACATAATGAATAGGCGCGAGGTCAGTGCAATGGCGCGTCGGGGGAGTGCAGTGTGAACTCGGGGATTTCCGCCCGGAATGAGTGACCGTCATCCGTTACAAAACCATAGGAGCCCCGCATTGAACCCACCGGTGTGGGTATCAGTGCCCCGCTGGTATAACTGTACGATTTACCAGGTGCCAGTTCCGGGGTTTTACCGACCACACCTTCACCGATGACTTCCTCAGTGGAACCGTCTGCATGTGTAATTATCCAGTGACGGTTTCGCAGGGTGATGCACTGTTCGGAGCGGTTGGTAATGTAAATCGTGTAAGCGAAGGCATATTTGTCCTCGTGCTGGCCGATAAATTCGGGCTGCGCCACAACGTGAACTGGAATTATTTTGCTCATCACCCCTGTCTTGCCTCATGCTATCTGGATGTGGTTTTTCTGTCTGCATCATACGTCAGAGAGCTTGCCAGTGTCGCAAATTGCGACAGGCTGAGTTGCTCTGCGCGCTGACCAGGATCGATACCTGCTGCGAGAATTTGATCTGCGGTGAAAAGCTCCTTGAGACTGTTACGTAATGTCTTCCTGCGCATGGAAAATGCCGCCGATACCACCTTTTTGAAATTATCAAATGAACCGGCATCAGCGGGTGGTTTTTTTAGTGGCTGTAACCGCACGATGCTGGAACAGACCCTGGGTACCGGTGAGAAACTTTCAGGAAGTACATCAAATAGTGGTGTTACATTACAGCGGAACTGGGTCATCACGGATAAGCGACCGTATGTGCGGCTGCCCGGTGCTGCTGCCATGCGATCCACCACTTCTTTTTGCAGCATGAAATGCATATCAACAACCTGTTCGTGCCATTGCAGCACATGAAAAATCAATGGCGTGGAAATGTTGTAGGGCAGGTTGCCGATCAGTCTGAATGGACGGTGTCCGGTGATTTCAGGCAGGTTTACATTTAACGCATCACCGGAGTGAATAGTGATATTGGATTTGTCTGAAAATTGCTTTTGAAGCCTTGAAACCAGGTCGCGATCGAGCTCTATCAGGTGCAATTCAGCACCACTTTCGAGTAATGGCCGGGTGAGTGCCGCCTGGCCTGGACCGATCTCAACCAGAAGGTCAGTTTCCTTGGGTGCAATGCAGGCTATGATCCGGTTAATGACTTCCTGGTCATGCAGAAAATTCTGGCCGAATCGTTTGCGCGCCGTGTGTTTCATCGACACATATTCTGTGCCGCTTTTGCCGCGGTATACATGCTGGAAGCATCAGCCCGATTTTTACCGGCGATATCCAGGGCCGTACCATGATCAACCGAAGTTCTGATGAAAGGCAAACCCAGCGTGATATTGACCGCTTTGCCAAAGCTGGCGTGCTTGAGTACCGGCAGACCCTGGTCATGATACATTGCAATGACGACATCACAATATTCCAGGCGGGAGCGTGTGAACGCCGTATCAGCAGGCACCGGTCCAATGGCGCCGATACCGTCAGCCCTGCACTCGTCTATTACCTTTTGAATCACCCGGGAATCCTCGTCACCCAGGTGACCACCTTCACCGGCATGGGGGTTCAGCCCCAGTACCTGGATAACGGGTTCGGTAATTCCAAATCGTGTCCGCAATTCGTGATGTGTAATTTGAATTGTACTGCGAACATTCTCCTCCGTGATGGCATCGGACACATCCCGAAGGGGCAAATGGGTCGTCACAAGTGCAACACGCAGATCACCTGCGGCTAACATCATGACCACTTTTTTAATTCCGGCCAGTTCTGCCAATAATTCGGTGTGACCGCTGAATGAGATCCCGCCATCGTTGATGACACCTTTGTGTACTGGACCCGTAACCAGTGCACCAGCGTGACCGGCCCGAACCAACCTCACGGCTGATTTGATAGTGCCCACGACGTAGGCCGCGTTACCGGGATCAGGTTTGCCGGGTCTGACAGACCGGCCCAGCTTTTGAGGAAAGCAACTGAGTTGACCTGCCGTGACCTTGTCGCCCGGTTGCCAGGGATGGATCCTGACGTTAAATCCAAGTGTGTCGGCAGCAGATGCCAGCAATTGCGGGTCTGCGACCGCCAACAAACGCAACTCCGGGTGTTCATGAGCGAGGCGAATAGTACATTCTGGTCCGATGCCTGCAGGCTCACCCGGCGTCACTGCAAGTATGGGATTATCCCTGATCATGACTGGTTGAGCTCCAGTGTCATGTCAAGCCTGTAGTGTAGGGTTCAGCGAGTCGTGAAGTGGTTGTGCGCAAGGCACGTCTCGCCGGCAATGGCCTGGTCCTTGCCCAGAGGCGTAACACCGCGAACGACCGCTTCACGGCTCGCCCGAAGGGAGCTACCCAGATGCCCCAATACGGCGTTACAGCCCTTGAAAAGGACAAGCCATTCCCTGCGGACTGCGTCTTGTCTTGGACCATCTGGGTAGCTCTGAACCCCACACTACAGGTTTGACATGACACTAACTATCCAACCTGATCTCTACGAATGCCTCATCACGCATCTGCTGCAAAAACTTTTCGACTTCAATATCCATTTTTTGCTGTTGCAGGTTATTGCGGGCGGCATTGCGCATGGCCTCGTCGGTCACGTCTTTCTCGCGCTTGCCAAGACGTTCAATGATATGCCAGCCGACCTCGGTCTGAAAAGGCTCGGAAATCTCACCATCCTGCATCGCCTCCAGTGTTAGTCCCATGCGTTCGCCAAAGGCCTGGGGCTGGAACCAGCCCATATCACCGCCAAGATTTGAGCTGGTAATATCATCGGAGTTTTCCTTGGCCAGTGCTGTAAAATCTCCACCGTCAACAAGTTGCTGGTGTATATCCCGGACCTGTTCCATGGCCTGACGTGGACTGACCAGGTCGTTAGTTTCAATCATGATATGCCTGGCATGATATTCCGTTGCCATTACCTGGCTACGGTCGCGGTAATCATTGACCTTCATGATGTGAAAACCGGCCGGGCTGCGCACAGGTACAGTGAATTGACCAGCTCTCAGGGGTCTGATCGCGTCAGAAAACACAACCGGAATTGAATTCAGGTCCCGCCAGCCGATAAGACCACCTTCGAGAGCCTCCGTGCTATTGGAATAACTGATCGCCGCCGAGGCGAAATCCAGGCCTTCCACCAATTGCTGATGAACATTGTTGGCCTTGGATTCCTGCATGGCTACCTGTTGTGGTGTAGAGCCTTCATTCAGACCAATCAGGATGTGAGAAATATTGTATTCGCCGCCCTGAAAACGACTAGACGCCAACAGGATGTCAATTTCGGTTTCGGTAATGGGATCCATGCTGTTGACGACTCTCTGGCGAAGACGTTCAGTCATCATTTCTTCACCCATATTCTCACGAAATTCAACGAAATCTTCACCGTCGGCTTCAATGACCTGACGCAATTGCATCAACGAAATATTGTTCTGTTGAGCAAGCATTGTTAAAGACTGGTCAATGTCGGCATCGGAAATCCGGATGCCGGTTTGAAATGCGCGTTGTAACTGTAACTCGCGGATGATCAAACGCTCCATTACCTGCTTTTCAAGCAGATGCTGAGGTGGCAGATCACCACCCTGTTGACGAATGCGGTCGACGATACCCTTGATGGCAATGTCGAGTTCACTCCGCAGCACGACATCGTCATCAACCAGCGCAACGATGGAATCGATCTTGACGGTATTTTGCGCAAGTGCTGTATCTGTCATCAGTCCTGACGCAAGGCCTGATACCAGGCTTACACTTACAACCCATGCTGCAAGGTGGTTAAAACTTCTCATAAAGGCCTGTCTCCGGGATTCTGCCATTCTGTATTGTCCGATCTTCGATTGTGGTGAGCAGGATTGTGCCTGCTTTTAACACCTAACTGATTATTTTAACCCATATCGGCGTCAAGCGAATGAAATATGCGGGTCAGGACGTCTTTGCATCGATTCCAATACTTCTTCCATGCGTTCAAACACCGATTGCATTTTTCGATCTGTAGGAAGTGTGGTCAGACGAAAGTGATTCCTGTAAGGCACGTTGAAACTGCTGCCCGGTGCGATCAGTACGTGTTTCTTCTCCAGTAAATTCAGAGCGAACCTCTGATCATCAAATGCTTCGAACAAGGTGGTATCAATCGCTGGAAACGCGTACATCGCACCATCAGGTCTGCTCATGGACATGAATTTACTATTGTTGACTCCATCGATGATGGCCTGTCGTGCCTGGAACAGACGGCCACCCTCTGAGGTGAGTTCCCGGATACTCTGGTAGCCACCCAGGGCAGTCTGTACCGCCCATTGTCCTGGCACATTGGCGCACAGTCTCAGTGAAGCCAGCAACTCGACGGCATGCAGGTATTCCCTGGCGTTTTCCCTGTCACCACTGAAGGCGATCCAACCGACCCGGTAACCGCAAGCACGGTATATTTTTGAGAGCCCGTTGAACGTCGCGCACAGCGTTTCGTGTACCAGTGTGGCCATGGGAACGTGTTTTGCATCACCGTAGAGCATCTCATCATATATTTCATCGCTAAAAACGACGATCCGGTTCTGCTCGGCAATACGGGCAATTTCTTCCAGCAATGCGCGATCGTAAACAGCACCGGTAGGATTGTTGGGGTTGATCAAAACAATACCCCGGGTGCGAGGTGTCAGCAGGCTGCGGATTTCATCCGGATCGGGTTGAAAACCATTTTCCGGCAGACAATTGTAATAAACCGGTGTGCCGTGATTGAGTGCAACTGAAGCGCTCCACAAAGGATAATCCGGGCTTGGCAGCAGTATTTCATCGCCACTGTTGAGCAGTGCCCGCAAGGCCAGGTCAATTCACTCACTAACGCCATTGCCCATGAAAACGTCATCTGCGGTGACCTCCATCACACCACGACCCTGTTGCTGCATCACCACTGCTTCGCGGGCTGGAAAAATTCCTTTTTGATGGCAATAGGCTTCGCTCTGACCCAGGTTTTCAATCATCGCCAGACGCATGGTCTCTGGTGTACGGTAACCAAACAATCCGGGGTTACCTATATTCAAAGAGATGATTTCGTAGCCCTGCCGTTCCAGTTCCTGCGCTCGCGCGGCCAGTTCACCACGGATTTCATAACGAACCCCTTCCAGGATATTGTTTGTTTTTACCGGCGTTTTGATCATACGTTCACCTTTGAAAACCCAGGCTCCTTAGTGAGCCATGTCATAGAAAAGTGGGGCGGACCGGCGGCCAACATTACCCAGCCCTTTAAGTATTAATTGAACGTATAGCGCATCACGGTGGTCGCCATCGCGGTTTCTGAGGAAACGCTTGGCGACCACACGTATCGCCCAGCAGCAACTGTCGTATTCGAAACCGGCTTCGGCAGCCAACAGGTCAGAATCCACCAGAGAGTAATTCACCCGGCCCAGGACCCGCCAGCGTTCGTTTACAGGTTGGTAGTATCTTATGTCGAACTGGTCCAGGCTTTCGCGTCTGTAGCGATATTCAGCCCCAAGACGAAGACCATTGTTACCGGACCAGGTCGCACCCAGTACTGCGACATCGATTCTGTTGGTTTGCCAGTTCCACTGTGCGTTGATGCGGCTACTCAATCTCCGGGTCGGGTGATATATAAACTCAGCAATGAATGGCGATGCATTTTTGTCCCGAGGTGGTTCAAAGTCAGGCGATTCGACCAGTTGAGGTTCGAAGTGGATGATTTGGCCAAAGCTCATACTCCACAATTCACGTCCTGCCACCCGGTCAAAAGAGCGGGTAGTCACAGCCAGGGTTAGCTGATTCGCATCTGACTGGCGATCTGCACCGGTAAAACGGTTGAAATGAAAAAGTTGACTGAAGCCGAAAGTAAATGGTGCAGAATCAAAATCAGGAAAGCCCTGCTGGTCTACGTAAGGCACGTATAGATAAAATAACCGTGGCTCCAGTGTTTGCAGCCTGTCTGTGCCGTTATCACGCTCAAAGAACAAGCCGGTGTCGAAACTGACAATTCCTGTACCACGCGAGGGTGAGTCCTCTCCGGGCAAGCCATTCCAGTCGAGGTTATAGGTGGTGTATCGGTAACCGGCACTCGGCCTCATGAAACCCCAGTCGGTTTCAATATTCCATTCAAAACGTGGAAGAATATCGAATCGTGAACCTGTTACGCCAATGGCGAACTCCCTGTCAAAATAAACCAGTTCAGAATCCAGCGACAAACGTAATCCCTTGTTTCCCAGGGGCCGGTCAATTTTGAAAGAAATACGTGGCAAGCGTTTGTATGGTTCGTTGAAAATGGTTATCACATCGTCAAGCACCTGGAAATCATCTGCGATAACTGACAACTGCCAGTAACGACCACTGCCATGCATTCCAACCTTACTTCTCAGGTACTGTCTCGATGCACCCGCAAGGCTGTTACTGAAATCCTGGAAATACCCTTCATCACTGACCTTGTCAATCAGTATCTCGCTGCGCCAGCGTGGATTGAAAAATGCATTGTGATTAAAACTGTAATGATAACGACTTTCATCGGTTTTGCTGTCGTCGGGCATGTAATCAAAATTCAGCGCGCCACCGGATCGCTGTGTCATGAACCGGTATTCCGCTGTCAGCATGGCACCACGTTCGGTGAAGTAACGCGGTGTAACGGTAGCGTCCTGGTTGGGTGCGATATTCCAGTAGTAAGGGATGCTGAATTCAAAGCCATTGTCATTCGCGGTGCTGATAAACGGATAAAGAAAACCACTTTTTCGCCGATCGTCAATCGGGAATGTCATATAAGGCAAATACAGAAACGGAATATCAAAGAACCTGAGCGTTGCACTCTTGACCTTGCCCATGCCTTTATCAAAATCCAGTTCAAGCTCTTTTGCCGACAGCAGCCACTCGGGTGTCTCCCCAGGGCAGGTCGTGAATTTCAAACCATACAGCATTGAATGGTCACCTGAATCAACGGAAATCTCCGTCGCACTGCCTTTTGCGCTGGATCCCATCAAGCCATAATCGACAGCCTCAAAACGCCCGCTTTCATCAACAAAATTATAGTGTGCACTGGACCCGCTGATGTGCATGATCTGGTCTTCGTAAAACATCTTTCCCGGTATGGTGACTATCTCAGTTTCGGGGTCGTAACGTAGAAGTTCTGTGGTCATTAATTGATCGGCACGGCGCAGTTCCACTTCATCGCGGGCCTCGGCAATACCTGTTTTGCTGGCTTCAAATTGCCGTGTCCATACCAGAATGGGTGAGGTGCTCCGATCCGGCACGTTTTTCATCCTGGGTGCCAGGCTGGGGCCGGGGCAGGCAAGCTCCGGCTCCTCGCTGTCGGCGGTAAATGCGCTACCCGGGAATGACACCAGGATTAGGCAGATGATCGAAACTGGGATCGATGTTCGTATATTTATCGGGATCACAAATCGGCGCCGTATTTGAACAGGGTTAGCGGCCGTATTGTACCAACGGATTTGAACTTCTGTGTCATGATTTTATTAATTGCGCCAATACGATATTTTGCTCAAGTTGTCATAGTTTGGCTTAAGGCGCAATGCTTGGGCACGATTGTTTCAACCATTCCTGTCTTTCTTCTTTCTCAAGCCTGGATTTCTCTTCGGCCAGTCGGTGAAACTCACGTGTATCTCCGTCGGTTTCAAACCACAGGCGTTGGAATGCACAGTGACTGCCTTCATAGGTATCGTAAAGCGCCAGCCTGGCGTTGTTGAGTGGTTCTTCAAACCAGCTTTGGTAGTACCGTTTGCCTTGCCACTTTTCGTTGCGTAGCTTTTCCAGCGAGTGTAAGAACGAACCAAATATTTCCTGTTTTCGTTCCCGCATCCCGGTCTCCGGGGTATCGCTGCGGTATAGCCCGGTCAGTTCGTCACGGGTTTCCCCGATCAGGCTATTAAACTCCGTGTTGACGTTCTGAATATGTTTCCATTGTTCCAGGTCATCCAGTCTTTGACTGGCCTCCAGCCATTGCTTTAAGCCTGTTTCTTCAACAAAGCTGGCATAACCTTCATTGAACAGGCCATCGTCTTTGATATACAGACGCTGATGGGCGAGTTCATGGAAGAGGTAGGCCGCCAGTCGAACATCGGTGCCGGACAACATGGTGCTCAACAGGGGGTCGCTGAACCAACCCAGTGAGGAATATGCTGCGGAGGGTGAAACGTAAACATCCATGCTTTTTTTACGGTAACGTTCAGCTGATTGCAGAGCTTTTTCCTGTTTGAAAAAACCCCGGTAGGGTACGCAGCCAGCAACCGGGAAACACCACTTTTTAGCTTGCAGGGAGAATTCTTCGGTCGCAACGACATTCCACACCAGTGCGTCCCCTTCAACTTCAACATAACTGGAGTAACTACCATTGGCAGGCAGGTCCAGTGAGTCTTGCGCGAAGGTCTTTAACTGGCCGGCAAGTTGCAACTGCCCGGTAAGCCCAGGGTCGGTGGCCGGATCATCCAGTATGGACTGAACATCCTGGCGCGCATGCATGAGTTTCCATTGGCCGGAAATTGCCTGCATGTAATAACCGGGTCCTGAGCAGGCTGTCAGAAAGGTGACCAACACGACACTGAGATAGCGAAACATCATCAGGAATGATCTTTGTCATCCACAAATTTCAGTGATACCGAGTTGATACAGTAACGCTGACCGGTCGGGGGTGGGCCATCCGGAAAAATATGTCCCAGGTGGGCCTCACATTGTGGGCACAACAGTTCAATGCGGTGTATTCCACGGCTTGTGTCCGGTCGTTGAATGACCTCTGCGGTATCGAGTTCACCATGAAAACTTGGCCAACCACAACCTGAGTGGTACTTGCTTTTTGAGCTGAACAAGGGATGATCGCAACAGGCACACAAATAATAACCCTCCGCGGTAGAATCGCAGTACTGCCCGCTGAAGGAGGGTTCGGTTCCCGCTTCACGGGTCACACGGTATTGCTCAGCATCCAGTTGTTGCTTCCACTCTTGCGTGGTTTTTGTAATTTTTTTCATGGCTTCTTAAACTCCTGCAGGCATTGTAATGTATCCTTTGCTGATCTGTTTTACGACACGACGTACGGGGCTCATCATCATGATCAAGGTATATGAAGATTTTGATATAACACTGGTCGGACATTATCAGTCGGTGCTGGAATCGAATGACATTGCCACATTCATGAAAAATCAGTTTGGCACTTCCGGTGCCGGAGAATTGCCGTTTGTTGAAGTGATTCCCCAATTATTTGTCCTGAACGAGGCGGATGCCGATCGCGCCAGGACACTCATCAAGGAACTGGATGACCCGGAAAACCGGGTCGAACAACAGGCATGGCAATGCCCCGAGTGCCAAACACCGCAGGAAGCCGCCTTCAGCCACTGCTGGAAGTGCTCAACCCCACGCCCATCGTAGACTTAACGATCCTCACCTCTGAGTTGCCGGACTTCGGCTTCCAAACGTTCCGCGGTCACATCTTCGGGGGCAATCGGTTGGCCAATACGCAACTCGATCAACGCCCGGAATTTATAAGGTCTGCGTTTATATAGCGGGTCGCGTCGACTGAACAACGAGCCCCATAAATTGCATAATGCCACCGGCACGACCACAACGGGTTGGGAGGTGATTATTTTCTCTACGCCTTTTTTGAATGGAGCGATTTCTCCATCGGAGGTGATTTTACCTTCCGGAAATATCCCCAACAGGTTGCCTTCACCGATCTCTTCATGGATAAGCTCATAGGCCCGCTGAAGAATCTCGGGGTCCTCGTGGCGTGCTGCGATAGGTATCGCCTTGCCGGTTTTAAAAATGAATTTGAGCACAGGCATCTGAAAAATTTTGTAATAGGTGACAAAGCGAACCGGGCGTCTGATTACACCACCGATGATCAGCGGATCGACAAAACTGACGTGATTGGAAGCTACGATGGCCGCCCCGGTTTCGGGGATGTTTTCCACACCCTTGACCTCAACCCGGTAAATGGTGTGTATCAGTAGCCACACCAGGAAACGCATCAGGAATTCAGGCACGATACTGAATATATAGATCGCCACCACCAGGTTAAGAATGGCAGTGAACAAAAATAATTCCGGAATGGTAAAGCCAATACTACCCAACAAAATCATGGCGACCGCTGCCGACATCACCATGAATAACGCATTGAGAATATTGTTGCCGGCGATGACCCGCGAGCGGTGAGCGGGTTCGGTATTTTGTTGAACCAGTGCATACAGGGGAACGATGTAAAAACCACTGAATATGCCGATCATCAACAGGTCGAGAATAATTCGCCAATTGGCACCAACCGCAAAAAAACTGGCCAGACCGCTGTAAGCAACGGTTTGAGCAGAACCGGCGAAATACATATCAATGCCAAAAAGGGTCAGACCGATGGAGCCGAATGGTACGAGGCCGATCTCGACCTGGCCACCGGACAATCGTTCGCATAATAACGAACCGGTGCTGATGCCGATGATAAACATGGCCAGCAGGGTGGACATCAGCCTTTCATCACCACCCAGTACGTTTTCAGAAAAACCGGGAATCTGAACAAGGAAGGTGGCACCAAAAAACCAGAACCATGAAATACCCAGCACGCTGTTGAGTACAACCCGGTTTCCCCTGATGAAGCCGATATTCCTGATGGTTTCACCGATGAAATTCCAGTTGATCTTGAGATCCGGGGCGACCGCAGGTGCTGCGGGGATTTTCAGACTGACCAGGTAACCGGTTATGGCAACCAGCAAGGCCGCGCCACTGATCCAGACTGGCCAGTCCGCCTCGATACCCATCAATAATGGGCCGGCAATGGTGCCGACCAGGATGGCGACAAAAGTACCCATTTCTACCAGCGCATTACCACCGACCAGTTCGCCTCGGCCCAGCACCTGTGGGATGATGCCGTACTTGATGGGGCCAAACATGGTGGACTGGAAACCCAACAAAAACAGCACACCGAGTAACAGCGGTAAACTATTCAGCCAGAACCCCAGTGTTGCGGTGAGCATGATAAAAACTTCAAACAACTTGATCCAGCGTATCTGCATGGATTTTTCATACTTGTCTGCAAACTGTCCGAACATCGCGGAAAACAGGAAAAACGGCAGGATAAAGACCATCGCGCTTAAATTGACGATCTGATTTGTGTTCAGGCCCGCCATCTGGGCACTGTGGAAGACCAGCATGGCGGCCAGTCCGTTTTTAAAAATATTGTCGTTAAACGCACCCAAACCCTGGGTAATGAAGAACGGCATAAATCGCCGTTCTTTGAAAAGACTGAATTGGGAATGTTGTTCCACTAAATCTCCGTCAACGTGATATCCACCTGTTGCCTCAGCCTGCCATGGTGGTCAGGACACCCGCAATGGTAGCAGTCATCATCGTGGCCAGGGTTCCGCCCAGCACCGCGCGCAAACCCAAACGGGCGATGTCGGAGCGTCGGTTGGGTGCCAGGCCACCAATACCACCCAGTTGAATGGCGATTGATGAAAAATTGGCAAAACCGCACAGGGCATAGGTCGAAATCAGAACGGAGTGTTCTGAAAGCGTATCCTTGATTTCACCCAGGTGCATATAGGCAACAAACTCGTTGATAACGACTTTCTCACCAATCAGCCCACCCACGATGGTGGCCTCGGACCAGGGAATACCGATGATCCATGCCAGTGGAGACAGAAGATATCCGAGGATGACAGACAGGGTCAGTGATTCACCGATCAGGGTTTCAATGCCGGTTATCTCACCGATCCATTCCAACGGGAAGTTGACCATGGTGATCAGGGCGACAAAAGCCAGCAGCATACCGCCGACATTCAGGGACAGTCTGACACCATCTGCCGCGCCATTGGCAGCAGCCTCGATGACGTTGGTGGCAGTCTTCTCGATCTCGAGGTGCACCGTACCCTTGGTCAGGGATTCTTCGGTTTCCGGTCTCAGTAGCTTGGCAATGACAATGGTCGCCGGTGCAGCCATCACACTGGCGGCCAGCAGATGCCGGGCGTAAAACAGTCTCATTGCTTCATCCGTTCCACCGAGCATGGCGATATAGGCTGCCAGCACCGCCCCGGCAATGGTTGCCATGCCGCCAACCATCATGGTGAATAGCTCGGATTCCGTCATTTTCGCGATATAAGGGCGCACCACCAGCGGGGCTTCTGTCTGGCCGATAAACACATTGGCCGCGACGGATAGTGATTCTGAACCACTGACGCGTAATACTTTCAACATCACCCAGGCCATTCCCTGGACAATTTTCTGCATGATACCAATGTGATAAAGCACACCCATCAGGGCGGCAAAGAAAATAATGGTAGGAAGTACCTGGAAGGCAAAAATAAAGCCGAACTCAGTGGCCTTGGCCAGGTCGCCAAAGACAAATTCCGCACCGACCATGGCGAAATCGATGACCTTGACGAACACCCGGCTGATCGCATTAAAAAACTCCCGTCCGCCCGGTACCAGGATTACAATGACGGCGAAGACAATTTGCAGACCGACGCCCGCGGCGATCTGTTTCCAGTCGATCGATTTTTTCTGGTTCGAAAACAGGTAGGCAACCGAGATCAGAACCGCCAGCCCGAATAAACCAAACGCAATATTGCCAATCATTCAATTCTCCCCGGAATTGTTTTTTATAAGAGACGCA
>Ga0164315_10000694_pt1 | contig 24034 bp, 20 predicted proteins | sample GuaBasSedimGuay6_FD_113737 | JGI IMG/M metagenome (GOLD analysis project Ga0164315, IMG submission 113737) | Subseafloor sediment microbial communities from Guaymas Basin, Gulf of California, Mexico - Guay6, Core 4569-2, 0-3 cm | ecosystem: Environmental > Aquatic > Marine > Hydrothermal vents... | reverse complement strand
TCGCCCCACCGGTCACCTACTGGACTGAGGTAATCGACACCGTCGTCCACCATGGCCTGCCAAAGTCTTTCAAGCCATTTATCGCGAATTTTCCTGTCCGCCGGTGCCTTGACGATAACCGGAATCAAATCGTCAAGCGCCTTGTTAACGGCTGCTCCCAGGGCTCCACTGGAAGTGTCTATATGTTCCAGTGCAGGCCAAAGCTTTTCCATTAATCGAACCGCACCCTCCCCCCCAAGTTCGGGCTCTTTCTTTGCGACTTTTTTAATTTCGGAAACGGCTTCGCGAAGGCGCTGGCAGGCCAACCTGGATGCCTTCCAACTGTAGGCATTGGCCCGGAACCGGGCTGGGAAGGTCCATTTATATGCTTTTTGATCGACCATAGTAAGAATCCCAAACCAGTTTTTTACAAGCGGTTAACTGGACTGTAAAGAAAAGCTAGACCATGTCATTCGTTCCAGCAAACGCCTGGGCCACTATGGCTTCCGCTTCACTCACCTCGGGATCAGTCATCCAACTGAAGTGACTTTGTTTTTTGGTTTTGGACAAAGTGTCGTTATTTTGATGAACCACCCGAACAAACAAATCCAGACTATGATTTGGCCAGTCGAGTAATTGATTCAATTCCTGACAGGCACGGTCGAACCCGAGCAGAAAGTCAATTTCATGCTGCAGGTCTTTTTCGACGGTACGCTCCAACACCGTGTAGAGAAACTCCGCCTGTTCAGTGGCATCAAAATACCTGAAGTATACGGCGTCATTTCCGGTAGCCGGCGCATCCGAAGCGTCTGGCAAGTATTGCGTACGTTGTCGTAGCGGCTTGGAAAAACTCTCCAACACAGCTACATATTCATCAAGGTTAGCCAGGATAACAGCCGATACCGGCAAAACAATTCCCCGGGGAGTAAAACCGGCACTCGCGAGCACTTTATGTATGAAGTACCGGTGAATCCGACCGTTACCGTCCATGAAGGGGTGAATGAAGACAAAGCCAAAGGCGATGGTGGCCGCGTAAATTACCGGATCAAACTGCAACTCGGCAGTATCGATGTCACCCTTACCTGGCATTGAATCCACCAGCGTTCTGGCTTTGCCAGCGGTGTCCAGCAGCCCCTGCATTAACGCAGACAGATCCTCCGGGCGAGCGGGCACAAATTCAACTTTCTTCCGGTAACCCAGGTCACCCCCTATCCAGTTCTGTTGGTGTCGCCAGGTAAACTCATGAAAGCGTGGATCGATTACCGAATTCTGTAACTCCACCAGCCGCTCTTCAGTAAGAGGCTGGCCTGTATCTGCCTGACGCAGTAGGTCGGCAAAACGCTGTGCACGATTTGCCGATGGCTTTTCCCGTTCGACTTCAAATGATGACTGGGTTTCTTTCAGGTACAGAAAAGCAGCAGCTCGGCGCAGTAGGTCCTGATCATATCTACCCAATGTTTCCCGGGTACGTTTACGCAGATCCTTGCCTACCATGTCGCTGAGAAAGTCAGTTTTGCGGACCAAGGGGCAAAAGTCCCGAGTACCCGGCAGATTGTCGTTGACACGAAAATGTGCATTTTTTGTTACCGCATCGGTGCCAAACTGCATTTTTGTGTCAAGCACATCGACATAGCGCATCTTTACTGGTACCGGTGCTTTCATAGGCAGTTGAGTTCCCGTAAGCCACTCATAGAGAAAACAGCTTCGTCGGGCATAAGCAGATGTCGGACTCTCAGTAATCCATTCGCACAGTTGTTGTGAGTCAGCCACTTCAAATAGTAGACTCAACAGTTGCAGATTCACTCCCTCATACCGAAGAGCGAACTGAAGGTGACCTATCAACGTATCGTCGGGTTGATAGCGGGGTTCAAACAGCTGAATTTGCTGATCACCCAGATCCTGTTCCTGACGACCACGCACAGCTGTATCAATGTAGCAGTGCTGCCACAGGTCAATAACGGGAAGATGGTAGCAGTTCGCCAACCAATAATAGCCTACACTCGATTTCATATTGCTTTGGAGTAACCCCGCCGAATCTCCGAAATATTGCCGCCAATATCTGAAATAAACACGCTATACATGACAAAATGATATTTTTATACGCAAAAATAAAGATTGCGTCAATATCTCTGATATTTTACCTTATTGCGTAAGATATTGTAGGCCTTGCGTCAAATTTTCGGAAGAGCCCGTAATATATCCGATCGCAGTTCTCAGACCAGCCACCACCTGATCCGAAACAACCTGTTCCTCCTGTAAATACAATCGTGCCGCTTTTCTAATCGTTTTTTACATTTTCCATCATGCTGCCATACCGATGGTGCAGGCCTCCGACATGGGGAAACGCTACAATATTGCCCAACTCCGGCGGTTCCACAGTACGAGTTTCAGGCGGATCCTTATTCAACGATATGTGCGTTCTGCAAGTATGATAATAACTGAAGTACTGGCGAAGGATTCTACGCAAGTGCCGCTCATTGAGAACAATAATATGATCCAGACAGTCTCGGCGTATAGACCCGATAATTCTTTCAACGAAAGGATTTTGCCAAGGCGAGCGCGGGGCCGTAACGACCTCCTCGATACCCATACTCTTGATTCGTCGCTTGAGAGATATCGATACCAAGCTTGAGCAGTTCCCCATGGATTCGAGGCGCTCCCCAACCGATATTCGCCGACTGCATTTGTCGGATGAGCTTGCGTATTTCTTTATTAAGAGGCAGTCGCCCCACGCGCTGGCGACGACTTTTCTAAGTCCAGTACAGCCGAAAACCTTCGCGGTGCCAGCGCACAACCGTAGCGGGGTGCAACGCGTGCAACATTGTCCGCCATCCGTCGACATATTTAGAAAACAGTATCCAAAACAGGCGGTCGGCATGCGACACCTGCGGACGCTTCACCGATGGTTTGAGCATAGCAAGTTGCTGGCGGAGCGCCAAATTCTCCAGCGTCAATTGACGGTGTGACTTGAATAAAGAATGAACAAAAGTGGCTATGTGGAGAAAAAATGGCATGCCTGCAATCCTCTATCCATCGCCGAAAATAGTCAAGAAATTCAACACGATTGTATTTTCAGGAGGGACAACAGATCGGTCGGAAAACACTTCCATCTATAATTCATGGAGCAGCCCCTCACCCGTCCGCTCCTGAAAGAGATGGACACAGCGGAAAAGCGATGGTATGAACCACATCAACTCGAGGAGGAGTTCGAACAATGACACCGGTGAAGAGAGACCCTCGCCGCGATCCAATTGACCGCGCCATGGAACACGCCCTGAGGCTGGGAAATTTCATCAATTACAACGCATCCTGGTCGTTCATCACGGATCTCGAAGAGCTTGCGAAGCAGATCGAGCAGCTCCTGCCGGAGGAGGCCGAACGCGCCCTGGCATTGTATGAAACATTCATCGCCGGTTGTTACGAAAAAGCGGAGGAGATCGACGACTCGAGTGGCAATCTGGGGATGCTTGTCGAAACCCTGATGTGTGACTGGATAAAAGCGCGCCAGGCGGCGCAAGCCGATGGTGAAAAGACTGTCGAAAGATTGCTGGGCTGGATGGACAAAGACGATTACGGATTTTGCTACCAGCTCGAACAGGAAGCGGTGAAGGTCCTGGACGGGAACGGGCTATCGCACTTCGCCTCCCAGGTGCAGAAGCGTTTCGATGTCGCCAACCAGCCATCGAAACCACCGGACGAGAAAAAGCGCACTGCACAGGATCACACCTACCGCCAACGCTATTGGGGCGGAATATTGAAAACCATCTACGCCGCCCAAGGCAACCTAGATGCTTATGTCGCATTGTGCCGGGAGACCGAACTGTTGCCGATCGACTGCGAGATCATAGCCCAGACGCTGCAAGCTCGCCGCAGACCACAACAAGCGCTCGAGTGGGTCGAACAGGGTCTCGATCTCGAAAAACGACACACAAGCGGTCGTGGTGCGAGCTATAAGCTGGACGAGATAAAGCGCAAACTCTTGGTCAAGCTAGGTCACTCCGACGCGGCGCTCGCATCGGCCTGGGCCGAATTCGAGGCTTTCCCGTCCAAGCTGGCCTACGACCTGCTCATGAGGTATGTTCCGAAACGAGAGCGAGCGAAATGGCATGCCGAGGCGATGAATACATCGGATCTGGCAGACTTGGATTTTGTCATAGAGCTGTGGCTCGCCACAAAAGAGGTAGATCGACTGGTAGGGCGGCTTCGGCGTTCGACCCACCAGGACCTCGAATCCATTAGTCACTACGCGACTGAACCTGCGGCAAAGAAACTGGAGCGGCTCCACCCCGACGTAGCGGCGAAGGTTTATCGAGCCCTGGGGATGCGCATTCTCAACTCGAAAAAGAGCAAGTACTACGACACTGCCCTCTCACACTTCAAACAGGCCAGGAGTTGTTATAAAAAGGCTGGAGACGAGCTCGACTGGCAAACACTCGTCGATGAGGTTCTACAAATCCATCGCCGAAAAAGTGCCTTCATACCTGGCTTCGAAAAGCTGATTCAGGGTAAAAGTCTCTTCGACGAGTCTTCCTTTGCCGAACGGACCAAGCGACGAAAGGGGGCCTGGAATCGATGAAGAGAACCTCCTCAGAAGGAAAACTGCTGTAGCGGAATTCTTACACTTTCCGGATAATGATCGATGGCAAGAAAGCAAAAACAGGCTGATGCCTTGCTAGAATTACTGGCAGCTGCACCCTCTCGGGTCCTCGCTGACCTGCTGGCCAAACTGGCCGCCACGCGACCTGATATCCGCCGGGAATGCTTCGACTACCTGAAAAAGCACGTTTCCCTGTCTATCGAGCAAAAGCAGCAGTCAGAAGGCGAGATACTGCTGGCGCTCTGGTGCGAACTGGACCCGGAACTGAGCGAACTGGATGAGTACGGTGGTGGCGACTATGAGCAGGCTGATCGCGTATCTGCCCTGCTGTATGAAATCGAACAAAAGCTGTCACGGAACAAGATTGAAGCCGGGTACCGGCGTGAAATCCTGGACAGCGTCGCACCCTACATCGAGAGTGGCAACGCAGGCCTGGATGATCAGCTCTATGACCTGGCTTACGCCACCTGCCATGACGATAACGACCTGCGCTTCCTGGCAGAAGCGTTCGAAGACATGGGAGGTGACTGGCAGAGCGAGCACGCCCGCCGTATCTACCGCAAGTTGGGCGATCGGGACAAATATCTCGAATTGCGCAATCGAAGCATGGTCTATGGCGGGGATTTTTACGACTTGGCCAGTTTTTACTGGGCAACCGGTGAAAAGAATAAGGCTATGCAGGTGGCCGAGGAGGGACTGCAAAAAGGCAAGGGACGCATGGACGAGCTGCGTCAGTTTGTGGCCCAGCAGGCCAAGGATGCAGGCAACCGTGATCGCTATCTGGATCTGCAATTCGCCCAAACCGTAGATCAGTTGACGTGGGACAAATTCAAGGCCTTCCGGAAGCTCTGCACGAGCGCCGAATGGAAAGTCTATGAAGCGAAGATCCTTGCACGAGTTAAAGCTGCCTGGCCGTCGGAACAATTGCGAATCCGCATGCACCGCAAGGAGTATGACGAGGCGGTGGCGATTCTCGGAGAGGAAGGCTATCCGCGCACAGCCTCGGACAACAATTTGGAGATCCAGACCGCAAAAGAACTCGAACGCCGTTTTCCCGAGGAGATCCTCAAATATTACCTCTCCGGCCTCAGCAATCTGCGGACCAATGCTGTACGCAAGGAGTATGCTCGCCATAGCCGTGCCCGGCTGGCGTGAATTATAATGCGCGCGGAGGTCCGGGGCGAAGACGATCACTTCGGCATCGCCGCTTCACCCATTTGAACGGAGCAAGTCCCATGAGCAACCAAACTTGCAGCGTCTGCGGAGCAAAGGTTTCTCCCTGCGACGGGGTATCAGTCGAGTACCAGACAGGGACAAAATTTAAGTGCTCCCGATGTTACAACGAGTCCATTGCCGAGCAACTGGGACTCGACTACGAGCACGTTTCTTTCGATCCGCTGACCATCCAGGATCTCGATGGTGTGCCTCACACCTTCCAATTTCGCGCCCATATCTTTAGCGACCAATTGTCTCTTGAGGCACTCGAGACAGGACCAGAGGATGGCTACGAATTCTCTGTGATCGCAGCGGCGGAACAGGACCTGTTTATCACCTTCAAGACCCTCTTTGAGCGTATCCGACGGGAGCTTGGTCGCAGGCACATCGAACCCGAAGGCGGCGGCTATCGAATCACCCATGATGATGTGGTCCGCGGGCAGATCACCGATGAGCCCCACAGCTTGGAGCGAATGCCCCAACTGATCATCGACGGCAAATCCATCTCCTGGGAGGAACTGGGTCGTATGGTGGCCCCGAACGTGGGATTTCGCTTCAAGCTCGAAATCTTCGACCGCAGCGAAGATAAGTGAGAGTATTCCTGACCGGCGCCGGTTGTGTCGGCAAGACCACAGCTGGTCTTCGTCTCGCCGAGCGGACGTGTGCATGGAACTGGTAGAGAACTGGGGCGCCCCCTCCTCTACCTGTTCCAGGGACAGGGTTTCTGAGAGCTTGGTCCCAAAATGGTCCCACGCCAGACAAAGAATATATTTTTAATCAATAAAATCATAGACTTATAAAGAGTATTGGCGGAGAGCGAGGGATTCGAACCCTCGATAGGGGTAAACCTATACACCCTTAGCAGGGGTGCGCCTTCAGCCACTCGGCCAGCTCTCCGGAATTGAATTTTCAACCTGTGGCGCGCAGACGCACTTGGCCACAGGCGCGGCATAATACCATAACCACTGCAAAATCAAAGTCACACAAAGGTGTGTGGCGAGAATTATTCCTCGCCTTCGGGGGTGGGCTCGGTAGCGGAATCACCGCCCTGAATGCGGTTGTAAATCTCTTCACGGTGCACGGCGACATCCCGCGGCGCATTGATTCCGATACGCACCTGGTTGCCTTTCACTCCCAGCACCGTCACTGTAACGTCATCACCCACCATGAGTGATTCTCCAACCCTGCGAGTTAAAATAAGCATACGTCCATTTCTCCAATCCAGTGTCTGCTGTGCAGCCCTACCCACACCCGACACTTCCCTGTCAAACCATTCCCGGTTCAATCGCTGGCAATCGCTCCAGTATTAGTTCTAGCTCAAATTGCCGAAAATGCAATGTGACTCAAGACAGCATTGTCGCACATTGCGGTTACTTTACTACCTGGTATTAGGCAGCGCTTTCGTTCTCAGGTTCCCTTTCCAGGTCAAAAGATGAGTGCAACGCTCGCACCGCCAGTTCCAGGAACTTTTCTTCAATTATCACAGAGATCTTGATCTCGGAGGTGGTAATCATCTGTATGTTGATACCCACTTCGGCCAGAGCCGCAAACATCTGGCTGGCCACGCCCGCGTGGGAGCGCATACCCACGCCCACCACCGATACCTTGGCGATCTTGTTGTCGCTGCGCACCTCTGTTGCATTGATCTCACTGGCTACCTTGTTCAACACTTCCTCGGCGCGGTCCAGGTCACCGCGCCCCACGGTAAATGTGAAGTCGGTGGTCTTGTCATCGGCCACGTTCTGTACGATGACGTCTACCTCGATGTTGGCATTGCCAATCGGGCCGAGGATGTGATGTGCCACACCGGGCATGTCCGGCACACCCAGGATAGTCAGCTTTGCCTCATCGCGGTTAAAAGCGATGCCTGCGATTGTTGGCGTTTCCATTTTTGTCTGGCCCTCTAGCGTTATCAGTGTACCCGGCCCTTCCTCAAAGCTGTGCAGGACCCGCAGGGGTACGTTGTATTTACCGGCAAATTCCACCGCGCGGATCTGCAATACTTTGGAACCCATGCTGGCCATTTCCAGCATTTCCTCGAAAGTGATCTTGTTCAAGCGGCGCGCGCCGTCCACTACCCGCGGATCAGTGGTGTAAACCCCGTCCACGTCGGTGTATATCTGGCATTCATCAGCCTTCAGAGCCGCCGCCAGCGCTACTGCGGTGGTATCGGAACCGCCGCGGCCCAGTGTGGTGATGTTGCCGTTCTCGTCCACCCCCTGGAACCCGGCCACGACAATCACGTAGCCGGCCGCCAGGTCGGCGTGCAGGCGACTGTCGTCAATCTCCCTGATACGCGCCTTGGTGTGGGCGTCATCGGTGAGAATGCGCACCTGGCCACCGTTGTAGGATTTGGCCCGCACGCCGCGCTTGTTCAGCGCCATGCTCAGCAGCGCGGTCGTTACCTGCTCACCGGTGGACAACAGTACATCCATCTCCCGGGGTGTCGGGCGTTCCTGTACATCATGGGCCAGCTCGATCAGGCGATTGGTCTCACCACTCATGGCCGAGACCACCACCACCACAGAGTCACCATCACCGCGGAAACGGGCGACCTTGTCGGCCACCTGTTCTATGCGCTCGATATCAGCTACCGAGGTGCCACCAAATTTTTGGACAATCAGACTCATGAATACCCGCGCAGCCCATAGCGCCTTAAAAAGGGGCGTTATTAAACACTAAAGTGGATACTATTTAAACAGATTGGGACGGGATAATACGTGCCACTATTCACATCAGTTCAATTGGGACGCCACCCATTGCGGTACCGATTTCAGCACTGCCGACAGGGCGTTCACGTCAGTACCGCCGCCCTGGGCCATATCCGGGCGACCACCACCCTTGCCGCCCAGGCGCTGGGCGAATTCACGCATCAAGTCACCTGCCTTCACGGTGTCTGTCAGATCCTTGGTAACACCAGCGGTCAAGGCAATTTTGTTATCTGTAACAGCGGCCAACAGGATCACCGCACTGCCCAGCTTGTTTTTGCACTGGTCCAGCGTATCGCGCAGGGATTTGGCGTCGGCGCCCTCCACATTGGCGGCCAGCACTTTAATGCCCTCCACTTCCACGGTATCTGCGGTGAGGTCAACCCCGGTGGAGGTGGCCAGTTTTTGCTTGAGGCGGGTGATCTCTCTTTCGAGTTCACGGTTTTCACTGCGTAGGGAAGAGACCCTGGCGGCCACCTTGTCGGCGCCAGCCTTAACCACATCGCACACCGCGGCCAGGCGCTGCTCAGCCTGGTCCATCAAAGCCAGGGCACCACTACCGGTGACCCCTTCGATACGGCGCACGCCGGAGGCCACACCGGATTCAGACACGATACGCACCAGCCCGATATCACCGGTGCGGTCGGCGTGAGTGCCGCCGCACAATTCCACGGAAAAATCCTCTTCTCCCATGGACAGTACGCGCACTTCGTCACCGTATTTTTCACCAAACAGGGCCATGGCACCGGCCGCCACCGCCTCATCCATGGACATCAGGCGGGTCCGCACCTCGATATTGGCGCGCACCTGGTCGTTTACCAGAGTCTCGATGGTCTTGAGTTGCTCAGCCGTTACGCCCACGGAGTGGGAGAAGTCAAAGCGCAGGCGCTGGGAATCTACCAGAGAGCCTTTCTGCGTTACATGATCACCCAGCACCCGGCGCAGGGCGGCATGCAACAGGTGGGTGGCGGAATGATTGAGGCGGGTGCGCTGGCGCACCGAGCCGTCCACTTCGGAGTGCAGGGTATCGCCCTTACTGACACTGCCACTGAGCACCTTTACGTGGTGCAGGTGCTGGCCCGAGCCCTTGGTGGTGTCGGTCACTTCCAGACGGGTGCCGTCGGCACTCAGGTAGCCGGTATCGCCTACCTGGCCACCGGACTCACCATAAAACGGGGTGCGATCCAGCACCACCACGCCGGATTCATCGACGGCCAGGGCCTCTATTTCCTCACCATCGCGCACGATAGCGGTCACCACACCTTCGCCGCTGAGGCTGTCATAGCCGGTGAATTCAGTGTGACCCGCCAGCTGCAGAACATCATTGTAATCCACCTTGAAGCTGCCGCTTTCCTGGGAACGGGAACGCTGCTCGTCCATGGCCGCCTCGTAGCCGGACATATCCAGGGTGAGGTTGCGCTCGCGTGCGATGTCGTTGGTGAGGTCCGTGGGGAAACCATAGGTGTCGTACAGTTTGAACACCACGTCGCCGGGAATTTCACTGCCGTCCAGACGTGCCAGCGCCTCTTCCAGGACCGCCATGCCGTGATCCAGGGTCCTGGCGAATTGTTCTTCCTCGGTCAGCAGGGCTTTTTCTATCTGGCCCTGCAACTTCATCAGTTCCGGATAGGCATCGCCCATTTGTTCCACCAGGGTCGGCACCAGCTTGTAGAAGAACGGCGCGCCGGCGCCCAGCTTATTACCGTGGCGAATAGCGCGGCGGATGATGCGGCGCAGCACGTAGCCACGACCTTCGTTGCCCGGCAGTACACCGTCGGCAATCAGGAAGGAGCAGGAGCGAATGTGATCGGCGATGACCCGCAGGGAGTTGTGCTGCAGGTCGTCAACACCGAGTATTCTTGCGGCCGCCTTGATCAGGGCCTGGAACAGGTCAATCTCGTAGTTGCTGTGTACATTCTGCATCACCGCGGCGACGCGCTCCAGGCCCATACCGGTGTCCACCGAGGGTTTGGGCAGGACATGTAACTCACCGCTCTGGTCCCGGTTGTACTGCATGAATACCAGGTTCCAGATTTCGATATAGCGGTCCAGGTCGTCATCTGCGCTGCCGGGGGGGCCGCCGGGGACATCCGGGCCGTGATCGTAAAACAGTTCGGAACAGGGACCGCAGGGGCCGGTGTCACCCATCTGCCAGAAATTGTCCTCATCCAGGCGGGACATGCGATCGAGGCTCACCCCGATCTCGTCAATCCATATAGCCGCCGCCTCGTCGTCCGAGATATGCACCGTTACCCACAACTTTTCCGCGGACAGGCCCAATGTTTCGGTGAGAAAGGTCCAGGCGAACTGGATGGCCTCGCGCTTGAAGTAATCACCGAAGCTGAAGTTGCCCAGCATCTCAAAAAAGGTGTGGTGGCGGGCGGTGTAGCCCACGTTTTCCAGATCGTTGTGCTTGCCGCCGGCGCGCACACAGCGCTGGCTGCTGGTGGCCCGGCTGTAGGGCCGCGGGTCAGTGCCCAGGAAGGTATCCTTGAACTGGTTCATACCGGCGTTGGTGAACAGCAGGGTCGGGTCGTCACCAGGCACCAGGGAACTGCTGGACACCCGAGTGTGTTGTTGCTGTTCAAAAAAGGCCAGGAAGGCCTCGCGTATCTCTACGGTCTTCATAATTTGTCTCGGTTGTGTGGCGGTGTCAGCTGTGTTCAGCCCGCCATATGCCCTTCGGCGAAGTCCCTGCCGGCGATGATATGCAGGTGCAGGTGGAATACGCTCTGACCGGCGCCGGCGCCGTTGTTGATAATCAGGCGGAAGGCCTCATCCACGCCCAACTGCCGGGCGACATTGCCCGCGGCCAGCAGCAGGTGACCCAACAGGTCCCGGTCATCCGCCTCAGCATCCACCAGGCGGGGGATACCGTATTTGGGGATCACCAGCACATGCACCGGGGCCTGGGGATTGACGTCGTTGATGGCGATGCAGTGCTCGTCCTCGTAGATAAACTCGCTGGGGATCTCGCCGCTGACGATTTTGCCAAAGATGGTATCTGACATTGCCTTATCCTAATTTCTCATCTGCGGTGAGCTGGCGCGCCTCGCTCTCCAGCATTACCGGGATGCCATCGCGCACCGGGTAGGCCAGGCCGCTGGCCTTGCAGATCAACTCGTCCTTGTCCTTGTCGTATGCCAGCGGCGCCTTGCTTACCGGGCACACCAGAATGCTGAGTAACTTCTTGTCTATCATGACCATCCCACGCTCCTGGAGAGGAGCGCTATTATACGGGCTTTTTCAGGGCTTGGGCATGGCTGGAGCGAGCAATTGTGGGTCTATGCGCACCTCCCGCCAGTTCATGCGCCAGTCCAGGTGCGGCCCGGTGGCCCTACCGGTGGCGCCCACGGCGCCGATAACGTCGCCGGCCTTGAGTTCATCACCCGCCTGCACCCGTACTTCACTCATATGCAGGAAGGTAGAGGACAGGTTGTAGCCGTGGTCCAGGATCACCGTACCACCGGAATAGAACAGGTCCGGCTGCGCCAGAGTCACCACCCCGGCGCCGGGCGCGCGCACCGTCGCCCCCTCGGGAGCGGCCACATCCACCCCAAAATGGGGGCGCCGGGGCTCGCCGTTGTAATAGCGCTGGCTGCCATACACCCCGGAAATGGGGCCCTGCACCGGCCATACAAGGCCGGCCAGTACGCCGGCGAGTAAATCCGGGCGCTCCAGGCGCCGGGCGCGAGCCGTTTTGACCATGACTCCCTCCCGGCGAATGCGATCCAGCTGTTCCTGGGGAGGGTTCACGGTAGCCGCTGGCACACCTTCAACCCGCTGAATATTGTATTCCCGGAGCGCCACCTGCAAGGTCTCGCTGCAGCCGTCCGGACCCTCTACCCGCAGTTGCGCCGTGGCGGGAGCATCGCGCCCGAAACCGGCGAAGGTAGTGCCATCGGCCAGTACATCCAGGGGTCTGGCATCCAGGGTTACCACACTGCCCGGTGGCACCTTGCCCCAGATGAAGCCGCCCTGGCGCAATTCACCGCTAAACTGCGGGCAGTCGCCGGCCAGGGCGGCGGGGGACAGTGCCACAGCCAGGGCGCAGACCCTGACCATCACACAGACCTGTGGGCAAGCAAACAAGCACGCCATACCATCAATCCTGTCATACATAATACTGTGTGTATTTCTAACAGTCGCAGCTGGACTAGTGCTCCAACCACCTGATCCTAACTTATCAGGTGGTTGGAGCACTAGTCCAGTGGCACCTTGGAATCCGCTGGTACGCCGGTACAATGAGACCCTATGGGCAGATACCGACCACCGCGCCGACGCGGCTCCACTTACATCACCCCCGAGGGTGAGCAAACCCTGCGGGCGGAGTTGCATCAGCTATGGAAGGTAGAACGGCCGGTGGTGACCAACGCGGTGCACGAGGCGGCCAAAAATGGCGACCGCTCGGAGAACGGTGATTATATCTACGGCAAGCGCCGCCTGCGCGAGATCGATTCCAGGGTACGTTTTCTCAACAAACGGCTGGATGAACTCGAAGTGGTGCAACGCCCTCCCGACAATACCGAAAAAATCTTCTTCGGGGCCTGGGTGACGCTGGAGGATGGGGCGGGTGAGGAGCACCGCTGGCGTATTGTGGGGCCGGACGAGTTCGACCTGGAGGCGGGCAGGTTGAGTATGGACTCACCCATGGCGCGCTCGTTGCTGGGCAAGGAACTGGATGATGAAGTCCTGGTACGCAGTCCTTCGGGGGAGCAGGTTTACTACGTCACCGCTATTAATTACAACACAGGATAAATCTCACTCTTCTGGTTTTGTTGATCATGCACCGCTCCGCCGGTGTTTTGTAAGTGATTACAAATGAGAATCATTTGCATTATCATTTTTACTATCTATAATACGCCGTCTATCCTACTGCAAACTACAGTATGGCTCATACCCACCGAGACGGAGATACCCTTCCATGGACAACAGCCCCCCCTTCATCGTCGGCCTGACAGCTGCAGCGCTACTGAGCGCGTCACTGACCGCCACGGCCGACGACTTACCCAGTCGGCAGGAGATGTGGAAAATTATCCAGCAGCAACAGAAACAAATCGAGGCCCTGCAAAAGGGCGCCCAAACCAACACGGTAGACATTGCACAGGCCAACCAGAAAGCCACAGCGGCAGTCGAACTCGCAGAAGAAAGTCAGAAAAGCGTTTCATCCGCAGCCGTCTGGGCGTCCAAAACCCAGCTTGGGGGTTACGGCGAATTACACTACAATAACCTCGACAGCAAAGATGAGATAGACCTGCACCGCGTGGTCCTGCTGCTCAACCACCAGTTCACCGATGACGTGCGTTTTGTCTCCGAGATCGAGTTCGAACACGATGGCGACGAGGTTGAAGTGGAGCAGGCCTATGTGGAATTCGACCTCAACCAGCAAACATTTGCCAAGGCCGGTGTGTTCCTGATGCCGGTGGGCATCCTCAACGAAACCCATGAACCGGCGACTTTCTACGGTGTCGAACGCAATCCGGTGGAAACCAATATTATTCCGACCACCTGGTGGGTCGGCGGCGCCGTTCTTGGCGGACAAATTGGCGAATCCGGCTTCAGCTACGATGTCGCCATACATGAAGGCCTGAAAACCGATGCAGACAATAATTACACGGTGCGCAAGGGGCGCCAGAAAAGCAGTAAAGCGGACGCCAACAAGCTCGCTTCCACCGCCCGTATCAAGTGGACCGGCATGCCCGGCGTGGAGCTCGCCGCCACCGCGCAATACCAGGATGACATAACCCAGGGTACCGACGATTCAGCCGGAGAGGCCTGGCTGTTCGAGGCCCACGCACAGATCGAGCACGGGCCGCTGGCACTGCGCGCCCTGTACGCTTACTGGGACCTCGATGGCGATGGTCCGGAGGCGATTGGCGCCGACGAGCAATCCGGGTTCTATGTAGAACCGTCGTACAAGTTCTCCCTCTTCAACCAGAACCTGGGTATCTTTGGCCGTTACAATCAATGGGACAATCAGGCGGGTAATGGCGAGGTCGATTCCGAGAAAAAACAATACACCGCCGGCATCAACTACTGGCCGATCCCGGATGTCGTCCTGAAATTCGATATGCGGAAACAGGACAACGAGGGTACACAGTCCAATGACAACGGTTGGAACCTGGGTGTCGGCTATCAGTTCTAACTCTCTGTCTGTTCCAGGCCCGACAAGGCACAATACGCAGCGCCAGTACCCCATATTCCTGTTGAAGGCGCTAATATGTTGTCTATAAGTCGAACCGTTCTGCTCCTGCTGCTCTTTCCAGGGTTGCTGCTGGCCGGCGGCGTCTATCAGGAACCGGAGGATTTTCTCGCGGAAGTGTTCAATGGCGAGGTGCCCGAGGCACAAGTCATCTGGCTGACCGGACCGCGCAAGGAAGTGGTCAAGGAGCTGCTGGGCCACCACTATCCAAGTTTGCGGGTACGCTACTGGCGACAGGGCCAGCGCACCACCTGGATACTGGAGGAGATTGGCAAGACGGAACCCATTACCACCGGGTTCGTCATCAAGGAAGGTCGCATTGAAACCGTGAAAGTACTGGTGTTTCGTGAATCGCGTGGCTGGGAAATTCGCCACGCATTCTTTACCGACCAGTTCCACCAGGCAAGCCTGAATGAGCGGCACCAGCTGGACCGCACTATCGACGGTATCTCCGGCGCCACCCTGTCGGTGCGCGCTCTGAAAAAATTGGCGGCCATGGCGCTCTACCTGGACCAGCAGGTGAGGCAGCAGGATGTCTGACCGCAGCAATGGGGGCAAGCGCCCCAGGTGGCGCTCCATCCGCGTCTGGCACCGCTATCTTGGGGGCAGCGCGGCACTGTGCGTGCTGATTTTGGCAATCACCGGCATCCCGCTCAACCATACCGAGCCACTGGAACTGGACAGCCGCTATATCCAGTCTAACTGGATACTGGACCGGTACGGCATTCAGGCGCCACAGGCTCCACCCTCCTACCGCGCCGGCGATCACCGGGTCACACTGATGGGAGACAACCTGTACCTGGGCCGCAGGAAAATCGAGGGAATATACCGGCAGCTGGGGGGCGCGGTGCTGTTCCGGGAATTGCTGGTGATCGCAGTCGGCGACAACCTGCTGCTGCTCACACCGCAGGGCGAAGTCATCGAGCGTCTGGGAGGCGCCGGGGGCGTACCAGGGGGCATCAAACGCATCGGCATTGAGTCGGCGGAGGGGCGGTTGGTGGTCGACAGCAGTGCTGGCCGATACCACAGTGATGCGAATTTTTTGCACTGGCGGCGCCGGGCCGACAAGGCTGGCTCCGCCATTGAATGGGCCGTCCCCACACCGCTGGAAGCAACACTGAAAGTCGCCCTGGACAATCAATTTCGTGGCGCAATACTGCCCGTGGAACGGGTCTTGCTGGACCTGCACAGCGGCCGCTTCTTTGGTTCAGCGGGCCCCTGGATCATGGATGCCGCAGCCGTCGCACTACTCATGCTGGCCATCAGCGGCAGCTGGACCTGGTTTAAACGGCGCGGTTGATGCCGGCGCGATGATACGCGACGCACGCCCGGCAAAAAGCAAGCGCGGGGCGACATCAGCATTGATCAATAAGCGTACGATAGATTGCCCGCGGGGGGGCACTACTGCTAATATCGCGCCCTCGATTTGGACCCATCGAACCACTCTTTTTGATAACCGCCGGAGCATCTATGAGCCGCCCGTCCCTGTTTGACCTGGAAAACCATGCGGACTTTATCCAACGTCATATCGGCCCCACGGCCCAACAGCAAACAGAGATGGCCCAAGCCATGGGCTACGATAACCTGGACGCCTTGATCGACGACACGGTGCCCGCCGCCATTCGTCGGGACCAGCCCATGGATTTGCCGGAGGCGCAGACTGAACAGGCGGTGATCGCCCACTTGCGCCAACTGGCCCAACTCAATGTGGTCAACAAGTCCTACATCGGTACCGGTTACCACGACACCTACACCCCTGCTGTCATCCAGCGTAACGTACTGGAAAACCCGGGTTGGTACACGGCCTATACGCCCTACCAGCCGGAAATCTCCCAGGGCCGCCTGGAAGCGCTGCTGACCTTCCAGCAAATGACCCTGGATCTCACCGGCATGGAGCTGGCCAACGCCTCCATGCTGGATGAAGGCACTGCCGCGGCCGAGGCCATGACCCTGCTGCAGCGGGTGAACAAGAAAAACCGCAGCAATGTCTTTCTGGTGGCCCACGACTGCCACCCCCAGACCATCGCTGTGGTGAAAACCCGGGCCGAAGTACTGGATATAGAGGTGGTGGTAGGTAAACCGGAGGCACTGGTGGGCAACACCGAAGCTTTCGGCCTGTTGCTGCAATATCCCGGTACCTACGGCCACCTGGAAGATATTTCACCACTGATTAAGCAGGCCCACGAGGCGAAGACCCTGGTCTGCGCGGCCGCCGACATCATGGCGCTGCTGCTGGTGAAATCTCCCGGTTCTCTGGGCGCCGACGTGGTGGTGGGTAATACCCAGCGTTTTGGCGTGCCCATGGGGTTCGGCGGCCCCCACGCCGCTTACTTCGCCACCCGCGACGCCTACAAGCGCTCCACTCCCGGCAGGATTATCGGGGTGTCAATCGACCGCCGCGGCAACCAGGCACTGCGCATGGCCATGCAAACGCGAGAGCAGCACATCCGCCGGGAAAAGGCCACCAGCAATATCTGCACCGCCCAGGCCCTGCTGGCCATTATGGCCGCCTTTTATGCCATGTATCATGGGCCCAATGGACTGCGTCGCATTGCCATGCGCATCCAGCGCCTGGCCGGCATCCTGGCCCAAGGCCTGCAGGATGCCGGCTTCAAGGCGGATAACGGCACATTTTTCGACACACTCACTTTCACCGTGGGCGACCAGCAGCAGGCGATTGTCGAGCTCGCACTGGCCCGGGGTATGAACCTGCGGATCATCGGCGATGACCGCCTGGGCATCTCCCTGGACGAAACCACCTCCGCTCAAGACATAGAATCCCTGTGGGCCGTATTCAGCGGCGACACCGCAGCGCCCGATGTGGTGGACGTGGATGCCAGGGTCGATGAAAACGGCGGCATTCCCGACAGCCTGCTGCGCCCGGTCGACTACCTGCAGCACCCCCTGTTCAACGACTACCACTGCGAAACCGAAATGCTGCGCTACATGCGCTACCTGGAAGACAAGGACATCGCCCTGAACCGGGCCATGATCCCCCTGGGCAGTTGCACTATGAAGCTGAACGCCACCACCGAGATGCTGGCGATCAGTTGGCCCGAATTCACCGGGCTACACCCCTTCGCGCCGGTAGAACAGACCGCCGGTTACCAGGCGATGCTGGCGGAGCTGGATCATATGTTGCTGGAGTGTACCGGCTACGATGCCATCTCCATGCAGCCCAACGCCGGCTCCCAGGGTGAGTACACCGGCCTGCTGGCCATCCGCCGCTATCATGAAAGTCGCGGCGACGGGCAGCGTAACGTATGCCTGATCCCCTCCTCCGCCCACGGCACCAATCCCGCCAGCGCGGCCCTGGCAGGGATGAAAATCGTGATCGTGGAATGCGACGAACGTGGCAACGTGGACATGACAGACCTGCGCAACAAGGCCGAGCGCCACAACCAGGACCTGGCCTGCATCATGGTCACCTACCCCTCAACTCACGGGGTATTCGAGGAATCCATCATTGAGCTGTGTGCGGTGGTGCACCAGCACGGCGGCCAGGTCTACGTGGACGGCGCCAACCTCAATGCCCTGGTGGGCCTCGCCGCGCCCGGCAAGTTTGGCGCCGACGTATCCCACCTCAACCTGCACAAGACCTTCTGCATCCCCCACGGTGGCGGTGGCCCGGGCATGGGCCCCATCGGCGTCGGCGCGCACCTGCAGCCCTTCCTGCCCAGCAACCCGGTGTCTCCGGTTCCAGGGCTGGATGAGAACAACGATGCGATATCCTCCGCACCCTTTGGCAGTGCCTCCATCGCGCCCATCTCCTGGGCCTATATCGCCCTGATGGGCGGTGCCGGCCTGGCGCAGGCGACCAGGGTCGCCATCCTGAATGCCAACTACATCGCGCACCGCCTCAAGGATCACTACCCCATACTGTATACCGGTGCCAGCGGTAACGTGGCCCACGAATGCATCCTGGACATTCGCCCGCTCAAGGAACGCAGCGGCATCTCTGAGGAGGATATCGCCAAGCGCCTGATCGACTATGGCTTCCACGCGCCCACCATGTCTTTCCCGGTGGCCGGTACGCTGATGGTGGAGCCCACGGAGTCAGAGTCCCTGGCGGAACTGGACCGCTTCTGTGATGCCCTCATCGCCATCCGTGAAGAAATTCGCGCGGTGCAGGACGGGACGCTGGACACCACGGACAACCCACTGACCAATGCACCTCATACCCTGGCGGACGTCGCCGCCAACAACTGGGACCATGCCTACGACCGCGAGCGGGCCGCCTACCCGGTGGACGCCCTGCGCCGTTACAAGTACTGGCCACCGGTCAACCGGGTGGACAATGTGTACGGAGATCGCAACCTGTTCTGCGCCTGCCCGGCGATAGGCAGTTACCGGGAGAATGTTGAGGTTCAGGCAAACCAGTGAATTTTTATGTAGTTGATTCTTATCAAGCATTAACCACCCTCTTCGTGTTAACTTTGGGGCATTGAGGTTTGCTATGGTGTAGCGTCATGGCTGGCGGGCAGGTCGCCTGTGGATTGAAATGGAGACAAGAAATTATGCGTTATATCCCACGTTTATTGCTGATAGTAGGCGCCATTAGTCTGGCCGGGTGTGATACCGGGCCAAAGGGTTCAATCGGATTCTCGCTGCCAGATGGTGATATTACTCGGGGCAAGGCCGCCTATATTGAATTCCAGTGTAATGCCTGCCATGTCAACGAGCAGGTCCCACAACTGGACACCGGGGCACCCGCCACGATATCCGTTACCCTTGGCGGAGAAACCGCGCGTATCAAAAGTTACGGCGAACTGGTAACTTCGGTCATCAACCCGTCGCACAAGGTGGCGCGTCGCGGCTCCGACGACATGGCCGACGAGGGTGGTACATCGAAAATGGTCAGCTACAACGACATAATGACTGTCAGCCAGCTGATCGACCTGGTAGCGTTTGTGCAATCCAGCTATGAGCTCTCACCCTACAGCCACACGAACTACCCGGTTTACTGGCTGCCTGAGCCAGCCCAGAAAGACTGAGGGCTGGCATTAGTCCAGGCAATCACGCCCGCATCAGCGGGCGTTTCCTCGAACAACCCACACCTTACTCCGTATTGAGATAACGGTCGGTCAGCTTGTCGATAGACCATGAATCCGGCTTCTGGGTGGGCGGATATTCGGCAAATGTCTGCAGGTATTGCGCAGTGACAGCTCCTCCCAGATAGACCTGCGGTACTTTATCTACCACCCAGTCCCAATAAGTGTTGGAGTTATGGTCCGCCCGTTCAAAGGGATCGCGCCGCAGATTGAATATCTTGGGGATGCGCAGGGTGACGAAAGGTTCCGCCCACAGCGCAAAGGTTTTGGCGCGATTCTCCGCATAAACAATTTTCCAGTCGCCGACCCGCACACCCACCGGCATGCCCCCGTCATCGTGGTAAATGAACTCCCGGCGCGGGGCCTCGTCAACCTGCCCGGTCAGGTAGGGCAGGAAGTTGTAACCGTCAAGATGCAGTTTGGCGTTTTTGCTGCCAATGCGCTTGCCCTTGAGCAGCTCTTTCTTCAAGTTGGCGTCACCGGCGGCGGCCGCCAGGGTGGGCATCCAGTCCAGGTGCGACATCACCTCGTTGGAGATTTGCCCGGGCTTGATCTTGCCCGGCCAGCGAACCATGGCGGGCACCCGGTAGGCGCCTTCCCAGTTGGTGTTCTTCTCGCTGCGAAAGGGGGTAATGCCGGCATCCGGCCAGGTGTTGTAATGCACGCCGTTGTCGGTGGAATAGAACACGATAGTGTTGTCAGCGATCTTCAGCTCATCCAGTTGCTCCAGTAACACCCCGACCAGTTCGTCGTGGGCGACCATGACATCATTGTAGAAATCCTGGCCCGATTTGCCCAGGTGCTTCTTGGCCGGGTGCGTGCGAAAGTGCATGCCCGTGGTGTTCACCCAGGCGAAGAACGGTTTGTTCGCCTTCACCGATTTTTCAACAAACTTTTTGGTGGCGGCGATAAATTCCTCATCGGCTGTCTCCATACGTTTGCGAGTCAGTGCACCGGTGTCCTCGATCCGGCCATCCGCATAGGAGTGGATCACACCGCGCGGACCGAACATCTTGGCAAAGCGCGGATCCTTGGGGTAATCGATATCTTCCGGCTCTTCCTCGGCATTCAAATGGTACAGGTTGCCAAAGAACTCATCAAAACCGTGATTGGTGGGCAGGAATTGGTCTTTATCACCCAGGTGGTTCTTACCAAACTGGCCGGTGTTGTAGCCGTGGGTCTTGAGCACCTCGGCGATGGTGATGTCGCGATCCTGCAGGCCCAATTCCGCTCCGGGCATACCCACCTTGCTCAACCCGGTGCGCAGCGGTGACTGCCCCGTGATGAAACTGGAACGCCCGGCGGTACAACTCTGGTCACCGTAATAGTCGGTAAAACGCACCCCCTCGTTGGCGATGCGGTCGATATTGGGGGTGTGGTAACCCATGATGCCGTCACTGTAGGCGCTGATATTGGTGATACCGATATCATCACCCCAGATCACCATGATATTGGGCTTGCACTGTCACAAAAACCCCCTATTATTGCGGCACACTGAAGAGATAGCACCCGGAGAAAACGCAATGCAGGCAGATGAAGTACAACAAGGCCGGATACGCCGGACAGTAAACGAGCTGGGCAGGCAGATATCCAGCGCCGATGACGCCCTGGAGCCCTACACCAGCCGTTTCAGGCATCTGCGGACAATGAAAAGCGGCGAAAACTGAACATGTCACTTGGCTCCTGGGACCCGGACGCCGATGCGGCCGCCCAGCACCTGAAAATAGAACCCGCCACCCTGAGTCGCTTCATTGGCTACAGTCGCGATGAGCAATTGTCGCAACTGGAGCGACTGATCAGCGGCACTGAGAATCAGATGCTGGCAGGGCTGATGCAAATCGATCACAGCGTCTGGTTGACCGCCGTCGAGACTCTGCCTGAGGAAGACCTGCTGCACCTGATCCGCTTCTTCGCTGTTGCCGAAAACCTGCCGGGATGGGAGGCGGGACCAAAGTCGCCGGTAATCCCCCTGGCCAAAACCCTGCGCAAACGCGGTGTGCGTTTGGACAAGGCCCTGCTGCAGTGGCTGCGTGAGGTCAGCGATAACCGGTTTTTGCCTTACGGGCCTTTGTAGGTTTCTGGCGCGCAGTGCGCACCTGTATTTTTACCCGGGTTTATTTTTCTCAAAGTCCGCGATCAGCGGTACTGCAACTGGACTTGCTCGTTGCCGACAAAGTCCCGCAACTCCTGCAGCAGCTCGTCGCTGGGCACCACCTGCCAGCGCTCTCCCAACCTGACCCGGGCCCGATTGCGCGGCTGGTTGTAAATGAGCGCCACCGGGCAACTGCCTCCGCCGGCGCCGGCCAGGGTTTTTTCCAGCTGCTCGGTCACCTTGTCGTTGAGCATGTCGTGACTGATTTCGATGGTCAACTCCGTGGCGTAGTTCTGTCGTGCCTGCAGCAGGCTGTGCACATCCCTGGCGCGCATCGCCAGGCCACCGGAGTAGTCATCGTGGGCGACCGTACCCTCCACGATCACGATCTGGTCTTTACCCAGCAATTCCCGGTGCGCGTTGTAGGTGTCCGCATAGACGGTAACCTCGATGCGGGCGCTGCGATCATCCAGCTGCAAAATCGCCATCGCATCACCGCGCTTGGTCTTCATGGTGCGCGTCTCGACGATCAGACCGGCCAACACCTGGTTGCCCTGCTTGTCAGCGCGCAGGTCCGCTATTTTAGTCGGCGCGAACTTGCGCACCTCCGCCTCGTACTCGTCTATGGGGTGACCCGTCACATACAGGCCAAGCGTATCCTTCTCACCCCCGAGGCGCTCCTTGCCCGTCCAGGGTCGTACTTTGCGAAACGGTGCGTAGACATCGCCATGGCCATTGGCCTGGCTCGGCACAACCTCCCCGAACAGATCTTCGATACCACTGTCGCGGTTGCTGGCGCTTTGCTCCGCCGCCTTCAGGGCATCTTCCAGACTGGCCATCAGCACCCAGCGGTCCTGCCCCAGGGAATCAAACGCGCCGGAGCGTATCAGGGCATCGATGGCGCGGCGGTTGACCTTGCGCGGATCGGTGCGGGCACAAAAATCGAACAAATCCAGGAATGGGCTATCGGCATCCCGGGTCAACAGGATATTTTCAATAGGCCCTTCACCCAGGCCTTTGATAGCGCCCAGTCCGTAAATAATTTCTCCGTTGGAGTTAACCGTGAACATGTACTGCCCTTCGTTCACGTCGGGCAGCTTCAGGGTCAACTGCATGGCCCGGCACTCCTCCACAAACACCACAATTTTGTCGGTGTTCTGTAGTTCCGAGCTCATCACCGCCGCCATAAACGGCGCGCTGTAGTGAGTCTTGAGCCACGCCGTCTGGTAGGATACCAGGGCATAGGCGGCCGAGTGCGACTTGTTGAAACCGTAACCGGCAAATTTCTCCACCAGGTCGAATATCTTGATGGCGAGTGTACCGTCGACCCCCCTGCCCCTGGCCCCGCTTTCAAATACCTCCCGCTGTTTGGCCATCTCCTCGGGCTTTTTCTTGCCCATGGCGCGACGCAGCATATCGGCGCCACCGAGGGTGTAACCCGCCAGCTCCTGGGCGATCTGCATCACCTGTTCCTGGTACAGGATAATACCGTAGGTGGGCTGCAGTATGGGCTTCAGGCACTCGTGCTGGTACTGGGCGTCCGGGTAAGACACCACCTCCCGACCGTGCTTGCGGTTGATAAAATTATCCACCATACCTGACTGCAACGGGCCCGGGCGGAACAGGGCCACCAGGGCGATGATGTCCTCGAAACAGTCCGGTTGCAGACGCTTGATCAAATCCTTCATGCCGCGGGATTCCAGCTGGAAAACCGCCGTGGTTTCCGCCGATTGCAACAGCGCGAAGCTGGCCGGGTCGTCCAGCGGAATCTGCGTGATATCCAGCGGCAGTTCGCCGCTCTCCTCCCGCACGGCGTTGATGGTCTTCACCGCCCAGTCAATGATGGTCAGGGTGCGCAAGCCCAGGAAGTCGAACTTGACCAGGCCGGCATCCTCCACATCCCCTTTGTCGTACTGGGTAACCAGTCCACCGCCGGTTTCATCGCAAAACAACGGCGAGAAATCGGTCAGCTTTGACGGCGCGATAACGACGCCGCCGGCATGCTTGCCCACGTTACGGGTGATACCTTCCAACTGCAGCGCCATATCCCAGATTTCCTGCGCCTGGGAATCGTCCCGCAGGAAATCTTGCAGGGGCTCTTCCTGCTCCAGGGCCCTGGCCAGGGTTATGCCCACTTCAAAGGGAATCATCTTGGACAACTTGTCCGCCAGGCCATAGGACTTGCCCTGG
>Ga0164315_10000693_pt1 | contig 24037 bp, 10 predicted proteins | sample GuaBasSedimGuay6_FD_113737 | JGI IMG/M metagenome (GOLD analysis project Ga0164315, IMG submission 113737) | Subseafloor sediment microbial communities from Guaymas Basin, Gulf of California, Mexico - Guay6, Core 4569-2, 0-3 cm | ecosystem: Environmental > Aquatic > Marine > Hydrothermal vents... | reverse complement strand
TTGGCTTGCAACAGATTCACATAAGTCACAACTCTATTAGAAAGTTCAGCATGAGTAATCACTTTCGACAAGTAATTAATACCTATAAAAAGCGAGTTAATAATTGTGGTGTAATACCCAAGTTGTTTTTCTACAGAAAAATCATCCACCAAGTTTCTTCTGGCTTCAATGGCATTCAGTTCGGTAAAATTAATCTCCATCGTTTCCTTAATTTCATTGCCAAATGGCTTAAAATTAAAATGTTTTACCAAAGAATCTAGTTTTTTTATCGCGTTATCCGTGCTAACTCTTTGCACCTGAAGTTCTTGGGCAAATCTTGCCCCTTGACTGCCAATAAAGCCGGCAGACATGCCCCTTTCTTTTTGCAATTCGTGAATCAATGAACTTGATTTGACAGCCAGTTCAGATAACTCCTGCAATAGGTTCATTTGATTGACGATTTCTCGCTTTTCCAAGGTGCTATCTATCGTGAAATAAACCAGTCCAAGAATTGGGATAGCTACCATTAAAGCGAGTTTATGACTTATTTTGATATTTTTTAACATAGCTAATTTGCGAATTGCGAATTTTGGACGGCGAATCGAGAATTGACTATTTTTTATAACCCATTAAATATACATACTTGGGCAAAAACCTCAGAGGTTTTGTGACAGAGATATGTACGTGGGTATATTCTTTATTGTGATGTCCCTAAATGGTTAACCCTTTTTTAACTATTATAATAAAATCAATAAACTGTGTTAATACTTGCGAGTAAATAGGATTGATAGCATCACTGCGAGCAAGTGTGCAAGTAAATCATTACTCCAAGCAAGTACAACGAATTGACGAAAAAAGCGAATTGATTAATTAAGGTATCTTTTGGTTAAATTATTGAATTAACTTAAAAATGATAATATTTGTTCTGCCTATCTTTCTAAAAGGTTTAATTCGTTTTTTTTCGTTAACTCGTTGTACTCAATATCGGGTTAAGTAAGTGCTATTAGGCTATCCACCATTTATTGTTCACAATACCACTGTGCATAGTTTGATAAACTCCCGCTCAAAATTCGTAACGTTCATCACCCCTTTTTCCATAATTGGATTGGCAACATGGGTGACGAATAGCGGCACAACCGGCAAGCTAAATTTGGATATCACCACCTTAACATTTTTGCCACCAACATTGATTGTCCCATTTTAAGTACCTAGGCAAAAATTGACAGGGATGTGATTTTTTAGAAATCAATAACTTAACAGTGTTCAAATACCCGATAACTTATGCCAAGGTACTTAGAATGATCATCCAATTTAACAACCGTTTTCCCAACCACTAACACTTCATACAATTTTCACAGTTGGCTTTAGCAAAAATATTGATTTCTTCGTCGCCTACATAAGTCCGAACAAAGTGTTTGGAAATATCCAGTTGATGATGGGATTTCAAATAGGCGCGTCATTTTCCAAATGCCTCGTTTTCCAACGCATACGCCATACTTTTTGACACGCCACTTAACGGGTGTCAGGTATTACGCACAGAGTTTTCAGTTTGTTCTTGCGCTTTTGCCAAACTTTCTATTGCCGCTTCGGTGCGTTCTTGCGCCTTGGCAAGGTTTTTGACAATGTTCTTGAGTTCGCTGATGTCGGTTTCAGCACTTTTTTGCCCTATGGTCAAACTTTCTAATGCCTTTTCGGTGCGTCCTTGCGCCTGCGCCAACCTGTTGGTTGTTTGCCCAAGTGCTTTGACAATCTCCTTGAGTTCATTGAACTCAGTTTTCGTGACTTGCGCTTCGCGGTGCTGTTCAATTTCATCCTGCCAGCATCACTTCTTTTGTATTGGCTCCCATTTTTCAAGTTTCGCAGTTCTTTTACGGATACTATCCCTTCTCAGGGATAGCATCCGTTTAAGTAGTATCACTATTTCAAAAGTAACTACTCAGCCCTGAAAGGGCGCTTTATTAAAGCCTAGGGCAGCGCCCTAGGAACTTGCGCCCTTGGAACTTGCGCCCTTGGAACTTGTGCCCTAGGAACTTGCGCCCTTGGAACTTGCGCCCTAGGAACTTGTGCCCTAGGAACTTGCGCCCTTGGAACTTGCACCCTTGGAACTTGCGCCCTTGGAACTTGCGCCCCTTTCACCAGAATAGCAACGAACAAGCTCTTTCGGGGCGATTTAAAATTTTAATTAAACACCAGCACCTGCCGCAAAGCCCCAGGCTATAATAATTCGCACACTTCGGTGCTGAGTAGTTACTTTCAAAAAACCTAAAGCATACCACTGCGTTTAATTTCTAAATAGCGATTAACCATCATCACCGGTAACAACTCAGGCACCGTATCTAAATAAACAATGCCATGACTTTTTAAAGCATCGTGGGTGGCTCGGCGGGAATTTAAATAATCAAGGGTGGCTGCGTGGCGCAACGCATCTTTAAAATTATACACAGGTTGTTCTAGCACTTCATTGAGAATGCGTTCTTGTAAACTGGCGAGTAATACTAAATGTTTTTGCTGGAGCAACCGCAAAGCCGGTAACAATTCGTCGCTGTCTTCATCGCGCAAATTGGAAATCAAGATCACTAAAGCGCGTTTGTTGTGGCGGATCATTAATTGTGTGGCAGCGTTTAAATAATCGCTGGCATGGGTGCTGGGTTGTAAGTCGTACACCGTATTTAATACAACATTGACAGTATTCATGCCTTTGCGTGGGGCAAGCCAACGTTGCTCGCCGCTAAATGTCATTAAGCCTAGCGCGTCACCTTGCCGCAATGCAACATAGGATAATAATAATATAGCATTAAGGGTATGATCAAAATGCGACAATGCACCGTCTTGGGCTAACATGCGCCGCCCACAGTCAACTAAAAAAATAATTTGTTGATCGCGTTCATCTTGATATTCTTTTGAAATCAATTTCTTATGGCGAGAGGTGGCATTCCAGTCGATTTGACGCAACGGATCGCCAGAGCGATATTCACGTAGCTGATGAAATTCTAAGCCTTCGCCCCGCCGGTGCAGCTTACGGATGCCCAATTGTCCCAACCGATTTTCAGCGGCAAACAGAGCATATTTCATCATCGTGGCAAAATTGGGATAAACCCGTATTGGGGTGCTAAGTTGAATATAACGATAATGTTTCCAAAATCGCCACGGTGAGTGATGCAATAAGTGTGCCCCAGCAAATTGTGTCGCGCCACGTTGCTGGGGGCGGATACGATATTGGGTTTCTATACCCGTGTTGGCGGGAAGGGAAATGTGTTGCGGTTGCCCTTGTAAATCGCTGTGGATAGGGTAATCGTCAAAGATTTCTATCAAGCAAGGGGCGGTGGTAGGATTATGGAGGCGGAGAATGACTTCGCTCCACACGCCTAAAGGCAATGAACTGGGAACTTGGCGTTGCACCCGAATAGGGGGAAATCGCCAAACTCGCCAAGCGTCAAAAAGTGCCAATAATAGTAAGAGAATGCCACCGATTTGCCAATAAATCACATTATGTGGGCGCAGGGTGGCAGCGATGGCTAACGTTAACCATAGGAAAAGCCCTAGAAATGCAAATTTTGTGGGTCTCATTTGAGTGTTCCTTTATGGGTGGCAGAATGGTTAATAATAAATTCTAATGGTACGCACGATGGACATTTTTTCTGTTTGGTTCTGAATTTACAGAATAACAATTAATAATTAATATTTTATAGATGACTATTTTATTGAATCTGTCAAAAAGCCTCATAATAAAAATTACCACCTATCAGTTTAGTACAGCGAATCCCAGAAATAAACGAATAAAAATTGGGGTAGTGTCCCACATCGTTAAAAAAATTCTTCAAACGGGCTTCGCAAGATTTTTAAAATTGCCACCACTACTCATTAGGCACTACCAAAATTGGAAAATGACTGAAATCAATTGTTGTAAAAGTACTCATGGTTTTAATTGATTAAATGACAATATCCCCCAAATTCGTTGATTTATTGGATTCGTTGTACTTCATATTCTTTCAACACAGAGACACAGAGTTACACAGAGTTTCACAGAGATTTTCGTTATCTTGATGACTCAAAAGGATTTTTCGCAATAACGACAGAAATGCAATCTTTGCAGTTATTATAAAGGATTAGCTTGAAAAAAGACTAAGCCACTCTCAAAATCCGTTTTGATTAAATCCTTTCTAAAATACAATCCTTGTAGTTGTTATTGTAAAGGATGAACTCGATAAAAGACTAAGCAACTGTCAAAAAATAAGCTGTTCAATTTTCGCACCAAATGAATCGAGAATTTTTATCAAATTTAATCATAAAAATTCAAAGAGTTATTGTTAGACTCAATAAATCAAAAAAACTCACAATGACGATGGTGAGTATAATAGGAGAAATACTTATGATTGATATGCTGATACAAATACCCGGCCCCGTTTTTTTAGTGATTTTTATCATTTTCTCAGTGAATTGCATTATGGTGGCTTGGTTCTGGAGTACTGATGATTCAACCCAGTATCATATGCCCAGCTTAACAAGCCTCAATCCCTTTGAAATTGCTGCATTACGAGATGGGCGCAAAGGGATCATTCAGACAGCACTGTTTAACCTTTGGCAACGCAAATTACTCACAACGAGCGGCACGGAAAAAACCGCGCAAGTTCAGAGAAACGCTTCCGCCACACAGCAACCGGAAGGCGCAATTGAGGAAATGATTTACCAATTCGCGATTCAAAAACGAGAGCCGGCTGATTTTTTTACCAATACTGCTTTGCGAACCCGTCTGGATAGGTTTACAAAACCTATCAATCAGAGATTAGAAAAAAAACATCTAAAGCGCACTGACTCCCAAAAGAAAAGGACTTGGCGGGCATTTTGGGTGACATTGTGCCTTATCCTTGGGTTAGGTGGGACTAAACTTTATTTTGGTCTGATTTATGATCGGCCGATTGTTTTCCTTAGCCTGCTTCTTATTATTTTGCCAATCATTATTTGGATAGTGTTAAAACCCGCTCAACGAAACACTCAACTGGGCCGTCGTTATCAAAAGCGGTTGGCTGAACATTTTGAATGGGTGAAATCTAAAGACAACCGTGGAATAGAGCCAGCCTTCCTAGTGGCTAGTTTTGGCACCAGCGCTTTAGCCAGTTTTGCCGCTTTTGCATCATTTGAACAGGCGTTTTCAAGTACCGATCACCCTGGGACAGCCAGTGGTGGTGGTGGATGCGGTGGAAGTGGAGGCGGTGGTGGCGGTGGTGGCGGTGGTGGCGGTGGTGGCGGTGGTGGCGGATGCGGTGGATGTGGTGGATAATGTCACACAGAATCATTAGCTATTCGTTATGAAAAACGCTATGCCCAGCCCAGCATGTTGCTCCAATGGCAGAGCGTTGCAACTTGCGCTGTGCCCACTGCTATCAGGACAACTATGCACGGGACGATCTGAGTTTTGAACAGTGACTCAAGATAGAGTCCCCCAAAATGGAAAAACCTTTGAGGTTAGCGAAACCTCGAAGGTTTGCATAGAACTTTTCACTGATAGCTATCGCTGATTTTGCGGGTTTCGCGGATTTCGCGGATTACTGTGCTTTGAAAGCGAAAAGAGTTTTCCGTTTTCCCAACCGTTTTTGGTACAATTATTAACTTTTCAAGTGGTTTATGAAATATTCTGGCTATATTGGCGCAATTTCGTTATTTGGCTACCTTGACTGGGGCATATTTCCATTTTTACTGAAAATACAACGGATAAGCTCTAGGTTGTGTTGACATTTCACAATAAGTCATTGATTTATCCTCAAATGAATATTCATATACTGGAAGTACAGCTTCTTTCTGGATTTTACAGGGATGTGGCTCAATATCTGATTTCACTTTCACCTTTTCAAGGCAGCGAAGTATAACTTACTGAAAATATAGAATAACTTAGGAACTGATGTTACGCACTACGCTTTAAAATGAGTCGGCCAGGGGCAACCATAAAGGATTGCCCCTACATTGAGCTTTTATATTGTCATCTCGGAATCAGTTTTTCTAGAAAAACTTAATGAAGAGATGGGCAATCCCTCGCGGTTGCCCCTTTCATTTAACGGCCATGAATATTCTTAAAACACGAATGGCGAATGACGGCCTTCGCATTTCATTTCACGGCCATCAATAATCTCAAATCGCGAATACCAAACAACGACCTTCGCATTTCATTAAAAACTCTATGACACACAACACTTCAAAATGAGTCCACAGGGCAACCATAAAGCGAAAGCCCCTTTGTGGTTGCCCCCCGTGCAGCCCTTTCACCAAACATCATCATGGTATGGAACTTTTCGCTTTATTGCACGGTGACATCGTCGAAGCAATGTGCGTAACATCAGTTAGGAATTCAAACTCAAATTTAAACGCCTGCCAACTTAATTTTTTTGAACATAGGCATTATGAGAAGAATATTAAGATTAGAGAGAAATTGGGTAAATACCAAGATTATTGGTGTTGCGGTTTTATTCGGGTGTCTATTCTGGATATTTGATAGTATTATTGATTATCTTGTCTTCAATGCGGATAAACAATCTTTTCTAGATATACTTATACTAGAACTCTCCCCTTTTGAAATTTACATTAGAACGGCTTTTATTTTTGCTTCTCTGGTGGGTGGGCTGCTAACCTTAAAGTACATGCAAAAATATAAAAAGAGTGAACAGCGGTTCCGTTCTATTGTTGAGTCCAGCTTTGATTGGGTATGGGAAATAGACAAGAATGGGGTTTACACGTATGCCAGTCCCAAAGCCAAGGATATATTGGGATACGAACCAGAAGAATTAATTGGCAAAATGCCATTTGATCTGATGCCCCCTGAAGAAGCTCAGCGTGTTAGCACAATTTTCAAGAATATAGTTAAGACTCATCAACCCATTACGGCACTGGAAAATACCAATGTCCACAAAGAAGGGAGACACGTTATTATTGAGACAAACTGTGTACCCTTTTTTGATACAAAGGGGGAATTGCTCGGGTTTATAGGGATTGATAGAGACATTACTGAGCGCAAACAAGCTGAAAAAACACTACAGGAGAGCGAGGAAAAATTTCGCAATTTGGTGGAAACCATCAACGACTGGTTATGGGAAATTGACGAAAATAACATTTTTACCTACAGCAGCCCACTTTCACGCGAGTTGTTAGGCTATGAACCTGATGAGTTAAAAGGTAAGTCACTGCTGGACTTCATTCCTGATGATGAAGCCCAACAGGTGGAAGAAATATTGAAGTATAGTGCTGAAAACCACGAATCATTCGTTGGTATGGAAAACATCGTTTTCCACAAAGACGGCCAAGAAATTTTCATGGACTCCAGCGGAACACCCATTTTTGATTCTGAAGGTCATTTTCGTGGCTATCGCGGCATAGGGCGTGACATCACCGAACGCAAACTGGTGGAAGATACGTTTATCAAGGCAAAACGCACACTCCAAGCGCGGAATAGGTTCAATAATCTTCTGGTCCGCTCAACCACAGAAGCACAACTTTTGTCTGAGATTTGTCGCCTGATAGTCAAAATCGCTGGCTATAATCTGAGCTGGGTTGGTTTTGCGAACGAGGATCAAGAAAAAAGCGTGACAGCCGTGGCACAGTATGGTTATGAAGACGGGTATTTAGAAGCACTGACTCTCACTTGGGCCGATGGCGAAAAGGGACAAAACCCTATGGGCACGGCGATCCGTAGCAATAAGCCTGCGGTAGTGCAGAATATACTGGAGAATCCCAATTTTGAACCGTGGTGCATGTCAGCACTCAAAAGAGGTTACGCTTCCGCTATATCCCTACCTTTGCTTGCCAATGACAAAGCCTTTGGTGCGCTCACTATTTGCTCAACAGAACCAGAGGCCTTTGAGGACGATGAAGTTCGTTTGTTGCAGAATTTGGCGAATGATCTCGCGTATGGCATTATCGCTTTGCGGGGTGCGGCTGAACGCCGAGCGGCTGAAAAAACGCTCAGAGAGAATGAACGTTTTCTTCAAGGCGTCTTTGATGCGATTCAAGATGGGATTCGTGTTTTAGATCGTAACTTAAATGTTATCCGCGTCAATGCGTGGATGGAAAAAATGTATGCCTCCCAGATGCCTCTGGTTGGCAAGAAATGCTATGCTGCTTCTCAAAATAGAATCTCTCCATGTTCTTGGTGTCCCTCTCTCAAGTCTATTGAAACCGGCGAAACCTATAGTGAAATCGTACCCTATCCCTCGATTGAAAATCCGCTAGGCTGGAATGAAATGACCACCTTTCCTCTCAAAGATGATGATGGATTTGTGACAGGTATTATTGAATACATCAAAGACATCACTGGGCGTAAGCAGGCAGAGATATTATTAGAAGAGTATAACCGCAAGCTGGAACAAGAAGTTGAGGAACGTACTGAAGCCATCATGGAAAACAATGCATTGATGTATGCTACGTTAGAAGCAACAGCCGATGGCATTTTAGTGGTTTCTAACCAGGATGAAATCTTACTCTATAATCAAAACTTTGTTGATATGTGGCAAATTCCGGCAACCATTTTCAACGAGAATAGCAATTGGAAAATGATGACCTTTGTGTCGCAACAGTTGAAAAACCCTGAACAGTTCCTCGAAAGAGCCGAACAACTGCGAAGTCAGCCAGAGGTGGAACACTGTGATTTCCTTGAATTTCAAGATGGTCGGAGCTACGAACGTTACTCAAAACCGTACCAAATGGACATGAAGGTAGTGGGGCGTGTATTAAGTCTTCGTGACATCACTCAACGCAAACAAGCGGAAGAGGCTTTGCGGGCGAGTGAAAATAAATACCGAAGCATTCTTGCCAACACTTCTCAAGGGTATTGGTTAATAGATGCAGAGTCGAAAACCATAGAGGTTAATGACTCGTTATGCCAGATGCTTGGCTATACGCAGGCAGAACTTATTGGGAGGACACCGATTGAATTTATTGATGAAAAAGAGGACCTGAGACTCTTCAAAGATCAAATCGGCCTACAACAGAAGACTAATCAACGCAATTATGAAATCAACTTGATAGCCAAAGACGGGCATTCTATTCCCACTTGGTTTAATGCTACAACCATTAGAGATGAAGCAAACTTCACAGCTTCATTTGCTATGGTAACAGATCTAACCGAACATAAACAGGCGGAGGAAACATTAGCACGGGCTAAAGAGGCAGCCGAAGCGGCTAACCGCGCCAAAAGTGAATTTTTGGCGAACATGAGCCATGAACTCAGGACACCGCTTAATGGTATTTTAGGCTTTGCCCAAATTCTTAAACGCGACAAAACTTTAAATACCCAACAACTGGATGCCCTTCGCACTATCCAACAGTCTGGTGAGCATTTACTGACCCTTCTCAATGATGTTTTGGATATGTCCAAAGTGGAAGCGGGGAAAATGGAACTGCTCCCCAAGGAGGTTCATTTTCATCATTTTCTCAAAGGTATTGCCGACATGATTATGATTCGGGCCCTGCAAAAACACATCGATTTTATCTACCCGTTTCAGTCAGATTTGCCTATTGCTGTACAAGCGGATGAAACACGATTACGTCAAGTGCTGATCAATCTACTCGGCAATGCTGTCAAATTCACAGATAATGGTCAAGTGATTTTTAAAGTGAACCTGCACGAGAATAAATTCCGTTTTCAGGTTGAAGATAGCGGGCAGGGTATTGCCCCAGAAGAGTTGGAAATGATCTTTCAACCCTTTCAACAGGTGGGTGATCATAAACATAAAAGCGAAGGCACTGGGCTAGGATTACCTATTAGCAAAAAACTTGTGGAGATGATGGGCAGTACGCTCAATGTCAAAAGCCAGCTAGGCAAGGGCAGTGTGTTTTGGTTTGATTTAGTATTGCCTGAGGTTGAAGGGTGGCAACTGGTTGACAAAGCCCCAGAACGGACTATCAAAGGCATTAAAGGAAAAGTTCGCAGCGTGTTGGTAGTGGACGACAAAGAGATCAATCGTGCCTTGCTGGTCAATCTTTTATCGCCCCTAGGTTTCAATGTGCGTGAAGCGGTGAATGGTAAGCAGGGGGTTGAAAGAGCATTGGCCGAACAACCCGAGGTGATTTTAATGGATTTAATCATGCCAGTAATGGATGGTTTTGAAGCGACTCGCCAGATACGTCAATCGGCTCAACTGCCCGAGGTTGTGATCATTGCTGTTTCGGCCAGTGCATTTAAAGAACACCGGGAGGACAGTTTGGCCGCTGGCTGTAACGATTTTATTAGTAAACCCGTGCAAACGAATGAGGTGCTGGAAAAATTGCACGAACATCTGGGGTTAGAATGGATATACGAGGCCGAGCCTTTGACTTCGGATAATGAACCCGTCCCAAAAACGGAACAATCCCTAGTCGGCCCCCCAGTAAATGTGGCTAAAATATTGTATGATTTGGCGATGAGGGGTAATGTAGAGAGTATTATTGAACAAGCCCACCAATTAGAAAAAATCGACAAAAAATTTGGGCCTTTTGCAGCAAAGCTGCGGCAATTGGCTGATGAGTTCCAGACACGGAAAATTCGCGAACTAATCAAGCCCTATTTAAATTAGGAGAATGAAAAAGGCAATCAGGAGTCCAAACGTAAGGAAGGGCAGTCAAGCAAGTTTTTGAAGCAATATTCTATCGTGCGTGCCATTACATCTAGTACAACGGATTTGGGGTATAAACGGTTTTTCATTATCAAAGGTGACGGAATTTTTTAGCCATGACGATTTATTTCGTAAAGAAGTGGTACTCAACTAAACTGATAGGTGGTAACATATTATAAAACTGAACCATATAATGGATAGGGGTTTATGTTATAATAAAATTATTCAGACTGTACTTATTTTTTCAGTATGGTTTTATGATAGTGGCGTTGCGTCACGCTTAGCTTGAGCCGCTAGACACATCTGTCGCGTGCGAAGAACTGGAATTTACCATTCTATATCATTAAAAAGGGTTGTAAACATTTTGTAACTACTCAGCCCTTTCTGGGTGCTTTATTAAAGCCCAGGGCTGCGCCCTTTTCACAACAATAACAACGAACAAGCCCTTTCTGGGCGATTTAAAATTTATAAAAGCCCAGAAAGGGCTTTAAATCATAAACACCTGCACCTTTTCAAAGCACAGGCTATAATAATTCGCACACTTCGGTGCTAAGTAGTTACAACATTTTTTTATGATAATAGAATTAAAAACTGATTCCCAATCCCCTAGAAAAAATAGCGTTATGAACAATATTAATAAAAGCACATTACTCATTGTAGACGATGTCCACACCAATCTAAAACTACTGATGAATTTTTTGCGTGATCTTGATTTTACTGTACAGGTTGCTCAAGATGGCGAAGATGCGTTGGAGCAAGTCGCCTACGCTATGCCCGATCTTATTTTGCTAGATGTGATGATGCCGGGCATAGACGGATTTGAAACGTGCCGCCGGCTGAAAGCGAATGAGGAAACTCGCAACATCCCAATAATTTTTATGACGGCATTGTCCGAAACCGTGGACAAGGTGAAAGGCTTTGAAATTGGAGCCGTTGATTACATCACTAAGCCGGTACAACAAGAAGAAGTGCTTGCCCGTGTTACCGCACACCTGACGTTAAGTCAACAACAAAAAATGCTGGAAAACCAAACAATTGAGTTACAGCAACAGAATAATGAGTTGGAGGCTTTTGCTCACACCGTCGCGCATGATCTTAAAAATCCACTAAATGCCGTCTACGGCTTAACAGGTTTGCTGATAGATGATCTTGATGATTTGTCAAAACCAAAAGTTTTAAAACATTTAAGCACCATTGAACAAGCAAGCTTAAAAATGGCTAATATCATTGATGCTCTACTGTTATTGGCCAGTGCGCGTAACGAGGAAGTGCAGATGAAGACCATTAATATGGTTGAAGTCGTCGCTGGGGTGCAGCAACGTCTGGAGCAAATGATTGGACAATACCAAGGCCAAATTATCACACCGACAACATGGCCCATTGCACAAGGCTATGCACCTTGGATTGAAGAAGTATGGGCCAATTACCTTAGCAATGGCTTAAAATATGGTGGCACCCCGCCCCATTTGGAATTAGGCGCAACCCCTGATGAAACAGGTTATATCCGCTTTTGGGTGCATGACAATGGGCCGGGACTTGACTTGGAAAAGCAAAACCATTTATTTGTGCCATTTAGCCGCATTAGTCAAGCCCGTATTGAAGGACATGGCTTGGGATTATCTATTGTGCAGCGAATTGTGGAAAAATGTGGGGGACAAGTCGGTATAGACAGCCAAGTGGGGCATGGCAGTACTTTTTATTTTACATTACCAGTAATGGGTAATGGGTAAATCGTTCTAGCCAAAGGGTTGTTTTTTTAGCATAAAGACATCAATCAATTACCAATTACCGATTACCGCCCCAATTCTCAATGATAAAAAGAAATAGGGGGTTGGGTTCTAGGCTGTAACAGTGACGGATACTATCCCGGAAAAAAGGGATAGCATCCGTTTGAAGTTTTAACAAAAACGGATACTATCCCGGAAAGAAGGGATAGCATCCGTTTGAAGTTTTAACAAAAACGGATACTATCCCCCAAAAAAGGGATAGCATCCGTTTTAAATATATGAGGCTTAAAATGAGTTACATAAAAAAAGTAGAAATAAGCAAATTATTTGGGGAATTGGAGATTAATTGGATTCTTGATCCCAAAGTGAATATTTTGATTGGCAAAAATGGGAGCGGAAAAACGACATTATTACGTTTAATCAGAAATGTTATGATGTCAAGTCATGGTACATTTTTGTCTTCGGATTCGGGTATAGACGCTATTAGAATCGAATTGGCTGAAAATAAATATATTTCTGCCAGCAAAGAAGAGGCTCTATTTCAGCCTCATGCTAATAAACTAGTCAAACCGCTTCATCATATGAACGATGAAGTTCCATTGAGTGGGGTTTATAGAGTTGAATCAAACCTGTTTCCTAAAGAAAAAAATAATAATTTTTCTGAGGTTATTAATCTGTGTTATGTCAACACATTTGAAATGTCTCTTGAAGACGTTGACGTATCAAAAAGTCGTAAAGCGTCTAGTGTGAAAACTGAACTGGATGTTGTTTTAGAGCGTTTAATGAATGATTGGAAAAGTTACTTGCTCAAACTAAAAATTTTAGCTGAAAAAGTCACGGTTTCTTTTGACAAAAAAATCAGACAGTTAACGGCTAAGGAAAGTGTTGACGTAAATGATCTTCAAGCACTGAAAAACTTATTAAACGAAAAAACTGAACAAATTGATGACATCAATTTTTATAAAAACCGGTTCATTCAACGGATAAATGCTTTATTTTCTGATTCAAACAAACGGATAGATTTTGATAAAAGTAACGCCATTATTTTTAGAAACCACAATGGCAAATATTTTTCCGTTTACGAATTGTCTTCTGGCGAAAAGCAAATGTTAATTATTCTGTTAAATGTATTGGTTCAAGAAAATCAACCCAGTATCATTTTAATGGATGAACCAGAAATTTCCTTACATCTTGCTTGGCAACATAAGTTAATAGATATTATTCAAAGTCTTAATGATAACTGTCAACTTATTATTGTGACGCACGCTGCTGGTGTTTTTAGTAAAGGGTGGCAAGATAAAATAACTAAAATGGCAGATATTACAACCGGACAATCTTAATGAAAGACTTGAACATTGATGAAAAAAAAGCAGAAAAGACTTTGCTGGATAATGATTTTCCGGATATTGATGACAGAAATGCAGAAAATATTCAGTTGGATATTGATATTGCCTGCTATGTAGAAGGTATGGAAGATGTGCATTTTTGGAAAGATGTATTTGATTCGTTTGCGCCAGAATTAAAAATTATTTTTTATCCGTATTCAAGGGAAAATCGTCTCAAAAGCGGTAAAAAAACAATCTTAACTGAACATAATATAAAAAATGCCGGTGCAAGTCTCATATTATGTGTTGATAGTGATTTAGAATATCTACTCAAAAACGAGCCATTATTTAGCCATCCTTATATTTTTCACACTCATACCTATTCCATTGAAAATTATAAAATTTTCCCGGAGGCTTTGGCGCGTATTGTCGAAAAATCATCAGAACCGAATGCAGATAAGCCGCTTTTTTCTTTTGTTAATTTCATAAAATACTATTCAAAAGCCGCTTATCCACTTTTACGTTATATTTTGTATTTTGAAAAGATAAAACTTGAGCAAATGGCGAGTAAACAACATGACATCGTTTCTGAACCCCTTCTTTCAGAAAATGAATTAAAATCGGTTTTTTGTATTAAACCAACTGAAATTTCTCTGGCTGATAATGCTAATGATGTCATTGAAGGATTAAAAGATCGTATTTCTCATTTGATTGAGAAAATCAAGAAAAAGCACACCGATATTGACTTAAGTCAAATAGATAGTGCTTTATCTGAGTTGAACATAAAGGAAGAACAGACTTATTGGTATCTTAATGGACACATCATGTATGACTGTGTTGCCAAAATAATGATGGGTAAAGTGATAGGTGATTATCGAAAAGAAAAAAGGGAGTGGTTTAAATTGCAGGAACAAACCGAAATATTAAAAACGAAACAAAGGGAATATAATAATCGTATCAAAAATATTGATTGGAAAACGCTTATGAGTGACGGATATATGTATTGTTTCATCTCCTTAAACAGATGTCCTCCAATTCAAAAGATAAAGCAAGATGTGGAAACTATATTATCGCCATGATTTTAATATATATAATTTATTGAAAAACAATAAAATAACACCTTAATTTTCAAAAACAAAAAAGAAATCTTTTTCAACACAGAGAACACAGAGTTACACAGAGTTCCACAGAGATTTTACAAATAGTCACTTAAATAAACCTATTTTCATGAGTACTTCGTTTACGTCACCATTTTTATTACCCCAGACTCTGTGTAACTCTGTGGTACTCTGTGGACTCTGTGTTAAAAATAGTGTTTGAACGAAAACGTTCTCCCGCACCTTTCAGTTTGTAAAAATCTTTTTCAACACAGAGAACACCGAGTTACACCGAGTTTCACAGAGATTTTACAAATAGTCACTTAAATAAACCTATTTTCATTAGTACTTCGCTTACTTCACCATTTTTATTACCCCAGACTCTGTGTAACTCTGTGGTACTCTGTGGACTCTGTGTTAAAAATTGTGAGTGTTTTGAACTCGCATGAATTCAAGCTTCACTTCAGCACAAATAACACAAAAGATGTGCTTAAATCGTTCAACTGCCGGTGGTGTTTACAAAAGTCAAGGTGATGTTTATAAGAATATAATGGATAACATCCCTTGAAGGGTTCCTATCCGTCACGGCTTGTGAAAACAAAAGTCGTTTTTTTCGTTTATTTTTCTACCCTTTTACCTATTACTTATTACCCATTCAAAAATGTTTATCAATTACCTCAATCACTTCATCTCCAAACGATCTCAAAAAGTGCCTTTGAGAACCGTTATCATTGTGCCGTTTGTGATACAAATCTTCGCGGTAGTCGGTTTAACCGGTTGGTTATCATTTCGCAATGGCCAAAAAGCCGTTCATGATCTCGCCACCCAGTTACGGAGCGAAATCACTACGCGCATCGATCAATATCTCAACAGCCACACCTTAATACCCTATCGAGCCAATCAAATGAATGTCAATGTGATTGAGCTTGGCTTATTGAATTTAAACGATATAAACTCGTTGGAACATCACCTATTGCAACAAATACAACAGTTTAAAACCGTCAGTTATATCGGTATCGGTACCGAAAAGGCCACCTATGTCGGCGTACAACGGTTTTATAATGGCACTGTCCAGTTGGAAATCTTAGATCAAACCACCGGTGGCGCGCTCGAAATATGGGACACTGATAGTGGTAAGCGTACCCAACTTAAAACCAGATTGCCCAATTATGATCTTCGGAATCAATCTTGGTATATTGATGCTGCCAATGCTAAACAACCGGTTTGGAGTAATAAAACCGATTTTTCCAGTCTGCGTACCCCACTTTCGATTAATCAGCCTATCTACGATAATCAGGATAACCTACTGGCCGTCGCAACCACAGATATAAATGTCTTAGAAATCAGTCAGTTTCTTTGTTTACTAAAAATTGGTCAGTCCTTTATCATGGAACGTTCAGGCCAGATGATCGCCACTTCGATTTCTGAAAAACCAGATTGTAATACCAAAAAACCGCAAATCCATTTAATAAATCAAGCCATGGGTGTCGGTCAACAAAGCCAAGTGCTTAGCGATCAACGGCCAACCATCCAAACTTTAACGCCTTATTTCCAGTACCAAACTGAACCGTCCAACACCAGCCAAGAAACGTTAACTCAGGCTGCGGTACACCATTTGAACCAACACTTTGATGATCTCAACACCATCCAAAACCGACAAAACCTTGATTTTACTAACAATGGCCAAAAATACTTTCTTCAAGTGAAGCCATTTGCAGATAAATGGGGGCTAGATTGGCTTATTGTGATTATGGTGCCAGAAGCTGATTTTATGGCGCATATTGACACCAATATGTATTACACTATTTTACTGTGTCTAGCCGCGTTGTTCGTTACCATTTTAGTAGGCATCTTCACGGCCCAATGGCTTATCCAACCCCTGCTACGTTTAAACACCGCAGCCAAAGCACTCGCTAACGGTGAATGGCAACAGAAGGTTGAAGTTGAACGTCAGGATGAAGTGGGGGAACTCGCTAAATCATTTAAGCGTATGGGCAAGCAGCTACAAGAAATGTTTACGGCCTTAACAACTAAAAATGCCGAACTGCAACGCCTAGATAAACTCAAGGATGAATTTTTGGCCAATACCTCCCATGAATTGCGGACACCCCTTCATGGCATTATTGGCATTGCAGAATCCATGATTGATGGAGCGACGGGACAACTTTCTCTCCATATGAGCGAAAAATTATCCATGATTGTTGCCAGTGGGCAGCGTCTTTCCAATCTGATTAATGATATTCTTGATTTTTCTAAACAAAAACACAAAAAAATTGAGCTGCAATGCCAGCCAGTGGATATACGAGAAACCGCATATTTTGTGCTAAGGTTCTGCCAACCCCTTGTTGGCAAAAAGGATTTACAACTGATTAATGCCATTTCCCCTCACATTCCACAGGCAAACGCGGATGAAAAGCGCGTACAACAAATTTTACATAACCTCATTAGTAACGCCATTAAATTTACTGACAGAGGGTGTATCGAAATTTCGGCCGAAGTAAGAGAGCGAATCGGGGAAAACGACATACCTCGTCCCGAATTAGCAATGACTGTCTCTGACACTGGCATCGGTATTCCAGCCGACAAAACTACCCAGGTGTTTGAATTATTTGAAAAAATAAAAAATTCTGTTCAACGTAATGGGACCGGTTTAGGTTTAGCTGTCACGAAACAGTTAGTGACATTGCACGGTGGTGAAATTTGGGTGACATCGACGGTTGGCGTGGGTTCACAATTTACCTTTACTCTCCCGATTTCCAATCATCACTTATCAGCAATCAGTTATCAAAACGCTGCGACCAAACAGCCTGAAAGTGTCACGACATTCGTGTCAACGCTTAAAGACTCTGCGCCTATCAAAAGCAGTGAAGTCAACGGGTTAACGGGTTTTGAGGGCCAAAGCGTTGATGCGTTAGCAAGTGATGACCCAAATGTTGACGCTTTGGCGGGTTCTGTAGCAGCACCTCAAGGTTTGATACGGCCAGAAAATGAGCAAAGTGAGATTTTTAAAATTTTAATTGTAGATGACGAGCCGGTGAATCTTCACGTTCTCACTAATCATCTGTCTTTGTACAACTATACCATTGTTCAAGCGTCGTCTGGTTTTGAAGCCTTAGCTACCCTTGAAAAACAGGAAATACCGGATTTGATTTTGCTTGATGTGATGATGCCTCGCATGACTGGCTATGAAGTTACACAAAAAATAAGGGAACGTTGGGAAGCGAATGAATTACCTATTGTATTGTTGACTGCCAAAAATCAAGCGGCTGATTTGGTGATGGGATTAGAAGTGGGTGCTAATGACTATCTCGTTAAACCCATTTCAAAAAGTGAACTCATTGCCCGCATCAAAACGCATCTTCATATCAAACAGCTCAAAGCGGAAACCTTACGCCTAGCCATTGAAAGTGAAAGAAGACTGACGCAATTTTTAGAAGCAGTGTCGGTTGGGGTATTCGTGATGGATGCCAATGGTCATCCTTATTACGCTAATCATAAAGCACAGCAATTACTGGGTAAAGGTGTTATATCAGAAATCACGGTTGAACAATTAGCTTCTGTTTATCAAATATATCTGGCAGGAACAGAGCAACTCTATCCCAATGATCGTCAGCCCGCTGTACTCGCATTACAGGGAAAAAGTGTGAGCGTTGATGATATGGAAATCCACCAATCAAACCAACAGATTCCGGTAGAAGCTTGGGGAACCCCCATCTTTGATGAAAAAGGGCACATTACCTACGCGATCATCGCCTTTGCCGACATTACGGAACGTAAACAGGCTGAAGCGGAGCGAGAACGGTTTAATAGGCAATTGGTTCAACTCAACAAAGAGTTGGAGGTTTATTCTCACACGTTAGAGGGAAAAGTCGAAGAACGCACGCACAAATTGCAGAAAGCCAAAAAGGAGGCCGAAAATGCGTTACAACAGTTGCAAGCTACGCAACAACAGTTGGTTGAAGCTGCAAAAATGGCCGATTTGGGCAATCTAGTTGCCGGGGTTGCTCATGAAATCAATACCCCTATCGGTATCGGTGTCACAGCGGCTTCTCGACTGGAGACGATTACCAAAGAACTGACTCAGAAATATGAAACACGTCAAATGAAACGGGCTGATTTAGAAAAATACTTGAAATCGACCCAACAGGGCAATGAATTGATTCTGAAAAATTTGACCCGTGCGGCGGAATTAATTCAAAGTTTTAAACAAGTGGCTGTCGATCAGACAGGTGATCAGCCGCGTACTTTTGCACTCGAAGTATATCTTAATGAAATTTTGATGACTTTAAAGCCCGAATTCAAGCGCACCAAACATCAAGTGTCAATTATATGTGATTCCCATATCACATTATCCAGTTACCCCGGTATATTTTCTCAAATTTTCACCAACTTGATTATGAATTCTTTGATACACGGGTTCAAAACGCAACCAGAAGGACGGATGACAATTACGGTTCTTCAAGGCGAAGGGAAAATGGCAAATACGTTAACTTTGCGGTATTCTGACAACGGCAATGGCATTCCCGCCAATGTCATCAATCACATTTTTGATCCCTTTTTTACGACCAATCGTCAAGGCGGTGGCAGTGGTTTAGGGTTACACATTGTTTTTAATTTAGTGAACCATAAATTAAAGGGGAATATTCGTTGTGAAAGTGTTGAAGGCGAGGGGACAACGTTTATCATCCAAATTCCAACGCAGGACCTGTGAGGTGCAAGGTTCGCCTGAAACGAATGGACTTCTCGGCGTGAAACTGTTATGAAATTACGAACAAAAATGTTGAGTTTATCGGCCTTTCTTGCTGTGTTCTCGGTACTCCTGACGGCTCTATTCGCCCATCAAATAGCCAGTACCCAAATTCAGCATGCCCTCATTGAGCGTTCTAAAAGTCATCTTTTTTCTATCCGAGATGCTAAAAAGGCCGAAATCGAGGAATACTTTAACCAACTATTTAACCAAGCTCAAATTTATGCGAATACCGGAATGGTTATTGAAGCGATGCGTGGCTTTCAAGAGGCTTTTCCCAAATTTCAAGACGAAGCTGACATTGATCGTCTCGAAGATACAATTTCCGTTGAGGGCCCCCCGGTCCCACTGACTCGGCTTTATATTGAAGATTTAAAAAAAGCCCTGAAGGTTTACTATCTCAACGAATTCTCCGCAGAATATCGTCTTCGCAACGCCAATGATCCCCCCGACTTGACAACGTTGCTTAAACCGCTGGACGACAATAGTATTGCTTTGCAATATTACTATATGGCTACCAACCTCGATGCTGTTAGCAAAGAGGAAGTTTTTGCGGCATTCGAGGCCTCTAGCTACACCCAACAGCATCGCCTTTATCACCCCGATTTCGATGAGTTACAAAAACTATTTCAGTTTGAAAATATCCACTTAGTTGATGCCGACACTGGCCAAATTGTCTATTCGGTATTCAAAAAACTGGACTTTGCCACCTCCCTCAAAAACGGCCCTGACAAAAAAACCGGCATCGCCCAAGTGTTTGAAAAGGCTAATCAATCTCACCGCGGCGACGTTGTCTTAGTTGATTTCGCGCCCTACTTGCCCTTTTATCAGGAACAAGCGGCCTTTATTGGTGCCCCCATCTATGATGATGACAAACAAAAGAGAGGACTATTGATCTTTCAAATATCTATCGGCCGCATTAACGACATGATGACCAATCACCATGTTTGGCCTGTTGAAACCTTCGGGCGTACCGGAGAGGTTTATCTTGTCGCAGCCGATGGCACTACGCGAAGTGATCTCCGCTTTTTACTCGAACTCGCCACCAAATCTGTCGGCCTCCCCAATAATCTCGTCAATGAGATTAAACTCAAAAATACCAGTGTAGGCTTCAAAATAGTCGAGACTTCCGCCACTCGTGCCGCTGGTGTCACTGGTTTTGACTTTTATGAAGGCTATCATGGCAAAGTTGTCCTTTCCGCTTTCGCGCCGATATCTGTCCCCGGACTAGAATGGATCATATTATCCAATCGGCAAGAAGCGGAATTGTTAGAGCCACTCAAAGAACTCTTCACTCAAATGATTCAAGGTACCGTCCTCCTAGCTTTGGTGTTCTTATTGATTGGCGGTGCTGCTGGCCTGTTATACTATTTTAGACTTATTACCGCGCCTATCAATCACCTAAAAGCGGTTATCACTAAAGTTGCCGACGGCGATTACATGGCCCGTGCCGAGGTGAAAACCGATGACGAATTTGAAACATTGAGTAACACCTTTAACGGACTACTGGAGGGACGTATTAGGCGTTTACTCGTCAAACAGGGGTATTTTAGTTGCGAGATGCTCAATAATTCCATTATTGAATTGCTCAAGGGCGCCTTCCAGTTGAGTCAATGTGATCTGACCGTGCAAATACCCGTGAATAATGAACAGACAGCACCGTTAGCAGAAGCCATTAATCAGATGGCAATGGAAATCAGTCAGGTATTGCTAAATGTGCAGCGTATTGGCGAAAATATCGAGACGGCTTCTCACTTCGTTGTGAGACAGGGTGAGAACGTCTCCAAAATCGTGAGGGTGGAGCGGGATATAGCGGACATCACCCTATCAGAATTCTCAGCGGCGACTGAAGTCACGACTAAAATAGCTAGGGTGGCGCAGTCGTGTCAGGAAATGGCTAATCAAGCTATTCGTTCTACTGACACTGCGTTAGAGAATGTGGTTCGCACCATTAATAGTCTTAGTGATATTTGGGAAACCATTCACGAGACGAAAGAACAGATTAAGCGTTGGGGTGAGCGTGTTCAGGAAATGACTAATCTGGTGGCGATCATCAACGATATTGCAGAGCGTACCTTTGAATTGGCCTCAAATGTGGTGGCTGTTGAGTCAGAACGCGGGGGTTCGGAAGCGGCGACCAAAGGGCTACTACAGTTGACCGAGAGTGTGCTTAATGCGATATTTCAAATGTCGGCCTTTGTGAAAAATATTCAACTGGAAAATCATAAAGCGATTGCAATGATGGGTCAAACCACTGGGCCCGTGCTGGAAGACTTAGTGGTGAAAGAATTGCAGCTAGGTGAATGCGCTGGTGAACAGATAAAGAAGAGCCAGAAGACAACTGCAAAGTTAGTGCCCATGTTGGCGCGGATTGCGAAGTATTTCAGACAGCAGGCACAAATCAGTTATGATTTGCGGACACGGGTGGATATTATAAAAGATCGTACCCAAGAAACAATGGCACAGTTAGAAGCGCAAATGAAACTCACCGACAATTTGGTGGCTTATGCGATAAACGTGAAAAAATCGGTTCAGGTGTTTAAGTTGCCTGAGAATCACGAGGATTTGTAATTTCCTATACACACAGAGGACACAGAGTTACACAGAGTTAGATTTAGATTTGTCACTACCTATACACACAGAGGGTACAGAGTTAAATCACGGCGCAAGATACGCAGGATAAAATGGATTATGCAAGAATGACTTTTGTTGTAGTAGGGGGGCAAAAAGTGGTTGAAGTGTTAGCTAACAAATAACACGCCCCTTGCATTCCCTCTGGTAATAACCCAAATAGGGTGAGAAAAAGACTGGGCAAACTCAAATTTAACTCTTAACTCTGTGTAACTCTGTGCCCTGAAGTGTGTATAAAAGAGAATATTATGGAAAACAACATGTATCATACCGTGCATCTTTTTGGTCTTGATTTTATCAGTGCATCAAGCCTTGCAGTTCTTCTTGAGCCTATTATGGATTATCAAAACCACCCAGATTATCAGAATAAACTGCCTTTCCTTATTACACCGAATGCCGATCAGGTGGTTAAGTTAGATCAACCTCAGTATCAGGCTTTAAGGGAAACACTTAGCCAAGCGTTATTCATTTTGCCGGACGGATATCCTATCGTTTGGTTTAGTCGGCTGGTACGCAAACCGTTAAAAGCGAGGTTAACGGGTAGCGATTTATTCCCTCTTTTGTGGCATCGTGCTAAACAAAGCCAGCCAAAAATCTTGATGATCGTCGGCAATGAATCCATTGGGCGGGAATTAAAACAAGAATACGAGAACATGAGTTACTATGCGCTCCCGTTTTTTGATTTGAATACCACTACCTTCGATACCGTCTGTCAAGATATCATTGACAATATTATTGATTTTAAACCTAAGTTTGTGATTTTGGGGATAAGCTTTATTAAACAAGAATACTTAGGCTTGGCGGTTCATGCCGCTTTGAAAGCGCAGCGTATTCCGTTACCGCTGTTTTTATGCTTAGGGGCTTCGGCGGAGTTTTACATTGGTACCCAGAAAAGGGCACCGCGGTGGTTACAAAAAATAGGATTGGAATGGTTGTTCCGGCTTTTGCAAGAACCGAGAAGAATGTGGCGAAGATATATTATTGGCTGCTGGTTCCTCTTGAAGTTATATGTCAAGGAACTTCGTAAATGATGTTACGCACTCAATTTCAAAATCATTGCTATGGCCTGTCATTTAGAGCTTCGCTATAAATATTATTGGCTCGCCATATTTATGAGCAAAGCTCGAAATACTGATTATCACGAATTTGTGGAACAGTTAAAATAATTTAATTTATTCTTCAAAGTTTGGCAAACATCGAAGGTTTGGCACTGAATAACTTATCACCGGTTGCTGCGTACTTACAAACCGGCGATGTTGGCATGTTGGCATATATATTGCCTTTAGTCTGTCAGGTAGTTAATTCTGGTAGATAAAGGCATGATAAAAAAATTCATTGGGAAAATCGTAGTAGCTCTTATCAAAGCCATGGCAAGAGCGTTTGTTGGCATGTTGATGGGTATTGCTTTTATGGGTTTTATCTTAGTAATGTTATTGTTCTTCGGGGTTGCGGCACCTCAAGCCGGACAGGAAATAATGCTGATGGAAATCATCGGTTTGCTGCTCGTTGGTGCTGGGATTGGCGCAATTGCTGGATTTTTTGATATGTTAGATTTTCAACGTCGATCTATGGGACGTGCGCGTAGGATTTCCCGTGATGAAAAGTGATTATGACAAAAACCTTCGAGGTTTACCAAACCTCGGAGGTTTCGCACTTGAAAAGGGTGAAAATTAATTTAATTAAATAACTGATGTTACACGCTCAGTTTCTGGTAATGGTAAGTACTGAAGCACAAATTTTCAGGTATTTTGTACCCACCAAAGTCTTTTTGTTGCCCACCATCTTGCTATAGTTTGTCAGATAAATATTTTGGTCAAAAACCTCCGAGGTTTGCCAAACCTCGGAGGTTTAGATTGAAAATCTTTTTCTGAAAATCTATACCATCTCGGTGGGCAACAAAAAGACGTTACTCGGTGGGCAAAAATTCATAATACCCGAAAATTTATGGTTCAGTACT
>Ga0164315_10000692_pt1 | contig 24052 bp, 16 predicted proteins | sample GuaBasSedimGuay6_FD_113737 | JGI IMG/M metagenome (GOLD analysis project Ga0164315, IMG submission 113737) | Subseafloor sediment microbial communities from Guaymas Basin, Gulf of California, Mexico - Guay6, Core 4569-2, 0-3 cm | ecosystem: Environmental > Aquatic > Marine > Hydrothermal vents... | reverse complement strand
CGTACCACCTCCAGTAAATAATATGGAACTTTTTTTTGTTCCGTTATGTTCTTTTATGTTTTTGTTAATACATCCTCCTATCTGGAAAGCAACGTGCTCATATACGGTTCTCATTTTATCATTAATAGAAATATTAGATTTGTTTATCAAAGGCATGATTTTTTCATCAATCCACTCTTTTCCTAACGACTTAGGTGGGGCCTGCTTATAATAAGCAAGTTTATTCAGTTTTTTGAGCAAATCTTTATTTATTTCCCCTTTTAAACCCATTTCCCCATCTTTGTCATATTCAACTCCGGTAGTTTGTGCTAATTCATTTAATACTATATTCACAGGAGAGATATCATAAGCAATTTGTTTTTTATCACTATTTTCAAAAGAAATATTGGCAAAACCACCCAGGTTAATACATGAGTCGTATTTTCTGAACAAAAAATAGTCGCCAATGGGCACAAGTGGTGCACCCTGTCCATTTAAAGCAACATCCAGGGTCCTGAAATCATTCACGGTATTTATTCCTGTAACAGCTGCAATTGTAGCACCATCTCCCAACTGAAAGTTAAGTTGTTGTTCGGGCATATGAAAAACCGTATGGCCATGAGAAGCAATCAAGTCAGTTTTTTGAATAACACCTGTTAAAAATTGATTAACTTGTTCACCGGTATATTTTCCATATTCTTTATGGAGCTTAATTAGCTCTAAACCACTAAGTTCGGAAGCATTCTTTAAATTATTCTTCCAATCATCAGTATATTCATAAGTTTTGGCTTTCAAAATTTTAAAGTCCCAATTTTCGTTGCTTTCTTTAAAATGGCATAACGCGATATCCATACCATCTAAGGAAGTTCCTGACATTATTCCAACCACCGTGTATTCTTGCATAATTATATGTTATTAGGTTAAAACTTTATTTGCCTGTACTATTTTGGTTTTGTGCTTTTAGTCTGTAGTCCACAGTTCTTATAATTGCCTGCTGTTTACTAATGACTGTTTCCTTCTTCTATCAATTCTTTGTTAATCTCTTTATATTGTTTCTTTTTTTCTTTACGTTTAACTTTAGATTTCTTTTTTGTACTAATCCTGTTGTGCTTTTCAGTTAGTTTTTCTAATTTCAATCTTTCTTTTAGTTGTTTTGATTTAAAACCCATAGTGGATTGAATACCACTTACTGTTGATAAAGTCCAGTAATGAAAGATTGAATGATAAACATCCCGTTCAAAATAGATTCGATCTTCTTGTAATCGTCCGTTTTTTCGGCGAGGATTATTATCTTTAATAATAGAGTTGGCCGCCATAGAAACAAAGCCTCTTTTAGCAACAATCAGGGAATCAGTTTTTTTCTTATTTCGAATATCAAATTTTAAATTATTGTACCCAAATTTCATTTTACCTTCTGCATAATCTTCGTTTGCACTTATATTAAAACTCATGCTGTCAATTATTCCATCCCGAATAGAAACAAAAAAAAGATTCTCCAAAAGAGGGTTGAATGCAGCCATTTCCATACTATTAAGCTTTCCACCATAAAAATAGTCACCATATTTTGAGTTCAATGGAAAACGGAATGATGCCGTAAGCAAGCCTTCATCCATAATTAAACCTCTGGCCTTTAGCTTGGTAATCAATCCGTTATCAATCAATTCCTTATCATTGCTTAAGCCGGTTATGGTTCCGTTCAGCCGGGTGATATCAAAATAACCGGTTTCCATTGAATTTGCACCAAGTAATTCAACACCAATATATGAATTATTAATGTTAACGGTATCAATTTTTATGTAGTTTTTTGCTTTTAGCATATAATCAATTGGCAAGGCAATTTTTACTATGGAATCCAGAGGGAAATGTTTGTTTTTGTATGAATGAAGTTTGAAATCATTAATATTTATTCGTTCAGTAATTATTTTTTGGCTTGATAGAAAGTTTCGGAAATCAAATTCTGTGGCAATCAGTTCGTTAACATTTAAATAAACTAATTTAATCTCTTTTTTTGCTTTTTCAACCAAAGCATCCCTTTCAATAGTAGGGTTCATTGAAATTAAATTGGCATATACTCTTTTTAAGCCGGTTGAAAACCCTAACTCTTTAATTTTTATTTTATAGAGTTCATTTTTTGTGTCTAATTCAAAATCATTTATTCTAAAAGCAATGTCTGAGGTGTTAAACAGCCTATCCTTGTCATTTTGATGCGTTGAATCAATAATTAAATTGCTAATGGTGCCATAAACTTTATTATAGTCAGTAACATTTGGACTGCCTTCTTTAATCTTTCTGATTTTAATGGATGCATCATTAATTTGGATGTGTGAAAGATTAATTCCTTTGAATATTTTCTTTGTTTTTTGATAAAGATTAATTTCTAAAGGGTTTTTGTTTTGGTTGCTGTCTATATTTCCTGTTGTTAGAAAGATATCAGCTTTGTTAATTGAAAGAGTATCGGAAACAAGTTTCTGGCTTAATAAATCTTCAAATGAAAAATTATTAAATATAATCATGGGAACATGTAAGGTCTCTAGTTTGGTCTTTTCTTTATTCCCTTTATCGATAGTTGTATTTTGAGGGTAATAGCCTATGTCATAAATCTGAGCAATCCCATTTTTCGAATTAAAATATAGTTTATCAATATCAATAAAGTAATTGTTTTTTGGCAATAAATAACGGAAATTCTGTAATTGGATAATCGTGTTAATTTCTTTTAGGGTTTCAATAGGGTTGTTGATAATATTAGAATCTAATTGAAAGCCTCCAAGTTGAATATTAAAATTTGTATTAAATATTTGATTCCTCAAATCAAATTTATTTTTTAAAATACCAAAAGCACCATCCTCTATTATCAGACTATCTGTTATTATCTTTTCAAAAGGGAAATTGTTTTGATTATTGTTCTTAGTTCGACTTTGCTTAGCATCAATTTTTGCAGTTTTCTTATTTAAAGTATTCTTTTTTTCTTGTCTGGTTAGAGCGATCGAAGGGTTTATTAATTTTATTGTACCCAAATCCAGAATGTTTTCATTTAGAAATGCATTAATATTTATGCCTTTAGTTTCAAGTTTCGGGCTGTAAATTGTCCAGATTAAATTATTGTACATACTGTCATGTACATTTGGTGTTGGGAAAATCCGAATTATATCCGCACTAAATAATGAATCTTTTGCGGAAAATTTTGCTTTTTTTATTTTTAACAGGTATCGCTTATCCGAAACCTTTCGGTAAAAATTATCTAATTCAAAGTTGAAATTTTCTGAATTTGCAAAGCCATAACTTTCTGTATTCATTTGGTAATCATAGTCAAATCCTTTAACGGTTGCTGATAGGTTCCCGCTCATCACCAGGTCTTTTTGGTTTAGGCTATCGATATCAATAAACTTGAAATTACTTTTCCATAAACTGAAATTACCAATTTTAATTCTTTCAAAATAATCAGATAATAAAGATGTTATTGTGTTTTTGTGAACTAAACTATCCGTTAATAAACTGTCAATTTGAGAGGTGCCTTTATTTAATTCAATAATAGAACTAGTGTCTTTTATTAACTGTAAATCTACATAGTTCCGGAGCTCTAGTGAAGGCTGTGTTATCAAAATGGTTTTAATTGTTAAATCTTTGTTTTCATAGGCTTCTGGTATATCAATCCCGTTAACTTCTGAACCTTCTATATGAAAATTAATTAATTTCGATTTGTTATAGCCTGCTAGTTCTTGATGTGTTTTAATTTTAGGTTTAATCGATAGTTTTGAAATCCTTACCAGCGAGTCAGTATTCGACATATATACTTCTTCTACTTTTAAAATATGTAAATGATCTTTAAGGAATTGTGAATAATTAAAAAGTTCAAGTTTAAATCTTTCTGAATTAAAAAGTTTGTTGTTTTTAATACTGTCGGAACTTTCAACATAAAAACGTTGAAGATTCAGGTTTATTTTTCCTTTAATTTCATTTAATAGGCTATCTTTCAGGTAACTATTAATTTTAAAATTTGCTTTATTTAACTGAATACTCCTTACATATAAACTAGTCATAAATGTTCCCATTAAACTGCCCAATACCTTATTCGATTTATTTTTTACTTTGTCATCTTTTTTAAACAATTTAATATTTGTGCTTGAATTGCCTGCTGTGAGTTTACTAATGGTGAAAGTGTTATTATGATAAAGCGTATAAAAATCAGCTCCTTTGATATCCAAACTACTCAATTTTACATTTAATAGTTGTGATTTGGGGCTTTTATTATTTAACGGTGTTAAAGAAATATTTTCTGCCGAGAGACTTCGTGTATCAGTATGTAAGTTTATTTTTCCTGTGCTTAGAATATGGGTGTTATCCATTAATCGCGCAAAGAAATTATTGATATTTAATCGTATGTTTTTAGAATGGAGTATCCTGGATTGGTCATTCTTAGTGTATTCATCAAGATAAAAACTGGAAAGACTTACATTGAAAGTATCAATTTCAAATGATGGTTTTTGAAGATGAGAACCATAATGAAAACTGAATTGTGCCTGGTTTAAATCCAGTGTGTTTATCGTAATTGATTTCAATTTACTTTTTAATAGTTTGTATATATCTATTTCTTTTGATTCTTTTTTTGAAGATGTTTTTGATTTTACTAATTTATTTACCAATTTAATTTTAGGTGATTCGACAATAATACTCTGAATTTCGATATCCTGATCAAAATAAAGGTCGGAAATATTAAAATTCCGGAATTTAATTTCCGGGGTGCTTATATAGTAATAGTTGCTTTTTAGTCTTGATAAATACTGGGGTAATTCAATAGCTGGTTTTATACCAAACGAATTGATTTTTAGTAGCGACTCCTTAGTAGAAATAGACAAACGGTCTGCATACATTATATGTACCCCATCGCCAAGTTTAAGTTGGTAGTCATCAACTGAGATTTGAATATTATCAGCATAGAATAATCTTGATTTTTGTTCAAATTCTTTTTTATTAAGTAAAAAATGGTCGAGTTCTATGGATATGAAACCATAATGTGTTGTGTTTTTATTACCATCTTTATTCAGGCTTAAATGAAATTTGCCGTTTTCAAGTTTAATGTATTTTAATTCAATTTGATCAAAGTGTTTTTTAATGGATAGAAATAGATCCTCATGGATGAAATCTCTGTTTTTATTTGTTTTTTCATTTTTTGATGGTGCTTTTTTTAAAATAACAAGCGGGTTTTTGATTAAAAACTCTTTAGCTTTAAAATGTCTTTTGAAGAATAATTTATAAAATCTTGTCCCCCTTAATTCAACTGAACTTGTAGATATATGATAAATAGCCGGTTTTGCCACTCCCGCTTTTAGTAGTTCATTATAAACAGCAGTATCTGGAATTAATTTGAAATTTTCTAAACTGATACGCCTTGTTCCCAGTTCTATACTGATTTTGTCAAAATCAATGCGATAAAGGCCTTGTGTTTTTTGCAGAACCTTTTCCTGCATATAATCTTTCAAAACAGGTGTCGCTAAGAAAAATAAAAACACATCAAAAAGAATGAAAATAGTAAGCAAAAAGAATAATAAACGACGAAGCCATTTTCTTTTTTTCTTTTTTGCGGGTTTTTCTTTATGTTCGTTATTATCTTCCAAAATTACAGAATCTAATCAATTATTTTGTAAAAATAAAAAAGTTTTGTTTATATTTTTTTATTTTTGAACAATAATAGTGCTAAAACTATAATTGATGAAGTTGCACAATAGCTTTTTCCGCTTGTGTTAATTCTTCAACTAAAAGGTATTATTAATTTGAATTATTTATCTAAAATTTTAAACTTATGAAAAAAATTATTCTTTATGCAACAATTTTAAGCCTATTTACCTGGGCTTGTTCAAATGGAAATGAAGAAAATGAAAATGACGAACAAACTAATCAAACAGAAAATGAGCTATTAACAAAAGCCAATTCTTTTTTTAAGGTATTATCTAAAATAGCTGAAAATCCGAATAATGCAATAACAGATGAGAAAGTTAAGCTGGGTAAGATTTTGTATTATGATACCCGCTTGTCAAAAGAAGGTACTCAAAGTTGTAATACCTGTCATAATCTGGCTACTTACGGTGTTGATAATTTGCCAACATCGCCTGGTGATGCTGGTGAAAACGGTACACGAAATTCACCAACTGTTTTAAATTCTGCTACACAATTTGTGCAGTTTTGGGATGGTCGCGAACCGGATGTTGAAGCACAGGCAGGTGGCCCGGTGCTGAACCCGGTTGAAATGGCTATGCCTGATGAGAAATTTGTAATTGACCGTTTGTCTAAAGTAGAAATGTATCCGCAATTATTTAAAGCGGCATTCCCTGATGAGGAAAATCCGCTTACTTACGATAATCTTAAGAAGGCAATTGGTGCTTTTGAACGAACGTTACAAACTCCTTCACGTTTTGATGATTATTTAGCTGGAAAAGAAGATGCTTTAAATGAGCAGGAACAAAAAGGCTTACAAACTTTTATTGAAATTGGTTGTACAACCTGCCACGTTGGTGAAGGCCTTGGTGGTACTATGTATCATAAATTCGGATTATTTAGTAGTTATGCAGAACATTTAAAAACTGCGGTTGTTGATAATGGCCGATTTGATGTTACCCAAAGTGAAAGTGACAGGTTCTTCTTTAAAGTGCCTATTCTGAGGAATATTGAAAAAACAGACCCTTATTTTCATGATGGAAGTGTTGCCAGCTTGGAAGAAGCAACTAAAGTTATGGCTAAACTTCAGTTGAATAAAGACTTAACTGATGAACAGGTAAAAGACTTAGTCGTTTTTATGAATGCCCTTACTGGTGAAGTTCCTGCTGATGTTCAGGTTGTGCCTGTTGAGTTGGCTGAATAATATGATATAAAAGAAGATGTGTCATCATGGAAATGGTGGTACATCTATTTTTAATTTATATAAGATTCAAAATAAACAATTATAATGGGATTTATACCGATTTCGATAGATAAATATGTAAAGAAACATTTGAAAAATAACCCATCTGAAAATGAAAAGGATTTGCGCAGCCGGTTGGATTATGCATTAAAGTCTTATGAAAATGGAGAGAGATGCTCTTGTGGAAATGATATTTGGGTTGTTGGTTCGGCTGCAGTAGGAAACAGCTGTTTTACTTGCATAACAGGAGAAAGCCATCCAACGGATGATTATGAAATTGAGTCAGCAGTAAAGAAAAGGGAGAGTACAAAAGGGCGTAGGTATATTGATGAAATAGATAAAACAAAAATTCACGGATTCTTTGACGATGATGGATATGAGATTAATACCGATTTGATTAAAAAACCACCTTTATGCGTGACTTGTATAAAGGATGATGATCCTAATGAGGAACTATTATGTAACATGACACGGTACGACCAAAAGGATGAGCTTGAGTTCAAATGTTTTGCATATAAGAAAAGGTAAACGACCAAAAGAAATATTGAATGGCTTTAAGCTGGAACGAAATAAAAGACAGGGCGTTAAAATTCTCAAATGAGTGGGTTGACGAAACCCGGGAACGTGCTGAAAAAGACAGCTTTTGGAATGATTTTTTTAATGTGTTTGGGATTTCAAGAAGAAGGGTTGCAGGATTTGAAGAACCCGTTAAGAAATTAGGTGACAAACAAGGATTTATTGACTTGTTTTGGAAAGGGACTTTGCTTGTTGAACATAAATCAAAAGGAAAAGATTTAAACAAAGCTTATGAACAGGCAATTGATTATTTCCCCGGCCTAAAAGAACACGAATTACCAAAATATATTCTGGTTTCAGATTTTGAAAATATTAAACTTTATGACCTTGATGAAAGAACAGAACATGAATTTCATATAAAGGAATTTTATAAAAATGTAAAACTCTTTGGGTTTATTGCGGGTTACCAAAAACGGACTTTTAAAGAAGAAGATCCTGTAAATATCCAAGCTGCTGAGTTAATGGGTAAACTTCACGACCAACTGAAAGATTATGGTTATGAAGGACATCCTTTAGAAGCTTATCTTGTTCGTTTGCTTTTTATTTTGTTTGCTGATGATACCGGTATTTTTGAAAAAGATATATTTAAAGAGTTTGTTGATCGAAAAACCAATGAAGATGGAAGTAATCTAGGTGCATTAATGGCGCAATTTTTCCAGGTATTAAATACACCCTTGGAAAAGCGTATGAAAAATATTGACGAGCACCTTAGGGTATTTCCTTACATTAACGGAAAACTTTTTGAAGAGGTTTTACCAATTGCTGCGTTTAACTCAAATATGCGTAGTATTTTACTGGAAGCATGTGGTTTAGATTGGGGTAAAATTTCGCCTGCAATTTTCGGTTCGTTGTTTCAATCAGTTATGAATCCTGAAGAACGCAGGAATCTTGGTGCACATTACACTTCTGAAAAGAACATATTTAAACTGATAAAACCATTATTCCTTGATGAACTAAGGGCAGAATTTGAAAAAGTAAAATCAAGCAAGCCTAAACTGAAAGAATTTCATAAAAAGCTATCGACCCTAAAATTCCTTGACCCGGCATGTGGTAGTGGAAATTTTTTGATTATCACATACCGGGAGTTACGGCAACTTGAAATTGATATATTACGTGAATTGTTCAAATATGGTGAACGTGTCCTTAATATTTCAGATATAATTTGGATAAACGTTGACCAGTTTTATGGAATTGAATACGATGAATTTGCAGCCCGTATTGCTGAAGTTGCCATGTGGTTGATAGATCATCAAATGAATATGAAAATATCGGAAGAATTTGGTCAATATTTTGTTCGCTTACCACTTACCAAATCTGCAAAAATAATTCATGGAAATGCCCTAAGAATAGATTGGGACACTTTGGTTGAAGGAAGATCTTTAGATATTACCGCTTCGCAAACAAACATTGTACAAGTAAATGAACCCATTTCGCATTACGAAACCTTAAATGTTTATACAAAAGCGGTTAATATAACAAAAGGGAATTTACCTGTTGAAGATAAAAAATGGGATACAAGGAATAGGGGTAAAGTAGATTATATTTTGGGTAACCCGCCGTTTATTGGTTCAAAGCTTTTAAATAATTCTCAACGAATCGAAATGTCGGAAGTTTTTGATGGAGTAAAAAACGGAAAAATATTAGATTATGTTTCTGCTTGGTATTTGAAAGCATCGCAATATATACAAAATTCTAATATGAAAGCTGCGTTTGTTTCTACAAACTCAATTACTTAAGGAGAACAAGTTAGCGTTTTATGGGGTGAGCTAATGTTGAAATTTGATGTTAAAATACATTTTGCCCATACGACCTTTAAATGGAGCAATGAAGCAAAAGGTAAAGCTGCTGTTTATTGTGTAATTGTTGGTTTTGCTAATTATGATATATCTCAAAAAAGATTGTTCACTTACTCAGATATAAAAGGTGAACCAACTGAATTAGTTGTGAAAAACATTAATCCATATCTTGCCAATGCAAAAGATTTGGTAATTACAAGACAGAGCAAACCAATAAATGATGTTCCAAAGATGGCTTTTGGGAATATGCCTTTAGATGGGGGACATTTCCTTTTTACAGATGAAGAAAAGAAATATTTTTTATTAAACGAGCCAAAAGCTAAAATATTTTTTAAATCTCTGATTAGTGCAAGAGAATTTTTAAATAATCGAAAACGTTGGTGTCTATGGCTTGTGGATATCTTACCACAGGAATTAAAAGCTATGCCAAAGGTATTAGAACGAGTGGAACTTGTTAAAGCGTTTCGTCTGTCAAGTATTGCTCCTTCAACACAAAAGCATGCTGTTACTCCAACTATTTTTAGAGATACCCACCGCCCCAAATCATTTATTGTTGTTCCTAGGGTTTCGTCAGATAGTAGGAAATATATTCCTATGGGATTTTTTGACCATAACAGTATTGTGAGTGATACAATGCTTGCTATTCCAAATGGAACACTATATAATTTTGGTGTTTTAATGTCAGAAATGCACATGGCTTGGGTAAAATATACATGTGGACGTTTAAAAAGCGATTATAGATATTCTAAAGACATTGTCTACAATAATTACCCCTGGCCAAAAGAACCAAGCGAAAAAAATAAAAAGAAAGTAGAAGGAAAAGCCCAAAAAGTATTGGATGTCCGGGCAGAATTTCCAAAAAGTAGTTTGGCTGATTTATACGACCCATTAACAATGCCACCAAAATTGGTAAAAGCACATCAGGAATTAGACAAAGCTGTAGATTTGTGTTATCGCCCACAGGCTTTTGCAACAGAAAATGCACGTATTGAATTTTTGTTTGATTTGTATAATCAATATACTGCACCATTATTCAATGAAAAGAAAAAGAAATGAAGTACTCTATAAGGCACTTAGGAGAATATCTTACCAATAACCATTTAAATTAAGTTATTGATATTTCTTTCTCGCATAGCGGTTTTAATTTTCAAATTTGCACATCTTCAAATTTTCAAATTGATTTCCACATGAATTCCCAGCCAACCAACCCGTTGAATAAGCAATCTGCAGATTATAGCCTCCGGTTTCAGCATCCAGGTCAATCATTTCACCGGCAAAATAAAGTCCTTTCACTATTTTTGATTCCATGGTTTTAGGAGAAATTTCTTTCGTAGGGATACCTCCTGCTGTAATAATTGCTTCTTTAAAGGAACGATGATTGGTAATTTTAAAACGAAGGTTTTTTAGTAAATGCCTTATTTTTTTTCGTTCTTTTGATGAAACCTGATGACACTCTTTGTCAGGATCAAGTCCTAAAAGTTCAATAAAAACAGGAATCATACTGGATGGAAGCCAGTTTTTGAAAATATTGACTACTTTTTTCTTTCCGTGTTCATTAAGGTCTCGAATCAGGCGATTATCGAGTTTTTGCTCATCAAGGGCCGGTTTAAGGTCAATGGTGATTTCTACTTTGTTATTTTTATGCAATTCAGCCACAACAATCCTGCTTAAGGTTAAAATAATTGGCCCTGACAGTCCAAAGTGGGTGAAAATCATCTCGCCAAAAGCTTCCCCAGCTTTTTTATCGTTTACCCAAACTGCCGCTTTTACATTTTTTAGGTTTAATCCCTGTAACTTTTGGGCAGTCTGTCCTTCCGTTATTAAAGGTACAAGTGCGGGTATTACATTTTCAATTTGATGTCCCAGTTTTTTTGCCAGTTCAAAACCCTCACCTGTTGATCCGGTTGCAGGATATGATTTGCCTCCTGTTGCTAAAATAACTGCCGGAGCCATTATTTTTTTATCCTTAGCCAAAACACCTTGTGCAACACCATTTTCTACAAGAATTTTTTCTACTTTATAATTACGATGTATTTCAACTTTTAAGTCTTTGACCCAACGTAACAATGCTTGTAGTACGTCAGCTGCCCTGTTTCCTGCAGGAAAATATCGCCCGCCTCGCTCTAAAATTACCTCCACGCCATATTTTTGAAGCAATTCAATAATATCTTCAGAAAAATATTTAGAAAATGCATTTCTTAAAAATTTGCCATTGGGATATACATGAGTGATAAATTCACTAATTGCCGCATTATTAGTAATATTACAGCGTCCTTTTCCTGTAATCAATAACTTTCGACCTTCCTGACGCATTTTTTCAAGCAATAACACTTTTGCACCTAATTCGGCAGCACGCCCGGCAGCTAACAAGCCGGCAGGGCCAGCACCAATCACTATAACATCGAAATTATTCATGGGCAACAAAGGTAGCTTTAATAGCTTAATTACCCAATTGTATGTTCTGGGGGCTAAATCTCATTTTAAGGTGCAAGGAGAAGCTTTTTATATTTGCATTTTATAAAAAAATAAACTTACATTATTTTATAGATAATTTGTCAAATTAACTCAATTCATCTACTTTTATCGCAAAATTAGAAGTAAATTGAAATATATTCGAAACGTATCACTATTTTTACATTTATTGGAAAGAGCATATAACGTCTTTTCTTACTTTCCTTTTCGTGCTTTTACATCAACGATTATGACAACCCCAATGGGGGTCTAATTAGTTATATAATCTGCAATAAACTTCTCTGTCTTTACTGCTTTCAAATTGCCGGAAATTATTTGTCAGTACAGAATTAATTTAGAAAAACTAACTATTATCTACAATTTTGGATTAGTTTTAACAATTTAGCATTATAACCATATAACAATATAGAATCAATGAAAGTCTTGAAATTTGGGGGAACTTCAGTAGCCTCACCGGAAAATATTCTTAAAGTTGTAGAAATTGTAAAAAATAAAAGTCGCAATAGTCAATTAATAATTGTTGCATCAGCCATGGGTGGTGTAACAAACTTGTTAGTGAAATCTGGCGAACTGGCAGGTAAGGGTAATGAAAAATACAAAAGTATTTTGTCAGAAATTGAGCAAAAGCATTTCAGTGCAATTGATCAGTTGTTCTCTTATGAAAAACAAAGCGATATAAAAGTTCAAATTAAGCAGGTACTTAATGAACTGGATGATATTTGCAATGGTATTTTTTTATTGAGAGAAATTTTTCCAAAAACAAAAGATTTTTTAATGAGTTTTGGCGAAAGGTTATCTGCATTAATTATTTCAGAAAGCTTTAACGTAAATTTAATTCCTACAAAACTAATTGATGCACGTGATTTAATTATTACTGATGAAAATTTTGGAAATGCCAATGTAAACTTTGATTTAACCAATAAAAATGTTCAGCAAAGACTTAAGAATGTTAAAGAAAACATATTTGTTTCGGGTTTTATAGCTTCGTCAATGAGTCGCAAATTAACTACATTAGGCAGAGGAGGGTCTGATTATACGGCATCTATTTTAGCAAGTGCAGTTGATGCGGAAATGCTTGAAATCTGGACAGATGTTGATGGTGTCATGACCGCAGACCCAAATATTGTAAGTAGTGCTTATCTATTAGAAAAGCTTTCATATGAAGAAGCCATGGAACTTTCTCATTTTGGGGCAAAAGTAATTTATTCACCTACTATTAACCCGGTACTTTGGAAAGGGATACCGGTTCTTATAAAAAATACTTTTAAACCCGATACTAAAGGAACTTTAATTTGCAAAGAGGGAAGTAAAAACGGAAAGCCGGTAAAAGGTTTATCAAGGATAAATAAAATTTCTTTACTAACCCTTACTGGTGGAGGTATGGTGGGTGTAACGGGTGTGGCAGCACGTTTATTTACAGCACTTTCATTAAGCAAAGTAAATGTTATTTTTATTACTCAGGCTTCATCAGAGCATACCATTACCATTGGAATAGATATTGACGAAGAAGGTATTGCACGTGAAGCAATTACCCGTGAATTCGAAAATGAGATTGAATTGGGGAAAATTAAAGCCCTTCAGGTAGAACATGATCTTTCAATTGTTGCGCTGGTAGGTGATAATATGAAAGAATCTGTTGGGCTGAGTGGTAAGTCTTTTAGTTCATTGGGAAAAAATGGAATAAATGTACGAGCCATTGCCCAGGGATCTACCGAACGTAATATTTCAATTGTAATTAATCGAAAAGATGTACATAAAGCATTGAATGTGCTTCACGAAAGGTTTTTTCTTTCAAAATTAAAAAAAGTGCACTTATTTTTAATTGGTGTGGGGAATGTTGGTGAAACGCTTATTTCACAAATTCAGGAACAATATGAATACCTAAAAAAAGAACATAAACTTGAAATTAAAATAGTTGCCTTAGCAAATAGTCGAAAAATGCTTTTTAATCAGAATGCTATTAATTTGACTAATTGGAAAAAAACACTAATTGAAGAAGGCGAAGTAATGGATCGGTTCAAATTTATTGAAATTATGCAGCAAATGAACATTAGAAATAGTGTTTTTGTTGATAATACTGCCGATGAAACTATAGCCGGTTTATATCATCAGGTTTTGGATAAAAGTATCTCGGTTGTGGCATCCAATAAAATTGCTGCTTCATCAGAATATGCAAATTATCTGAATTTGAATATGTTGGCAAAACAAAAGAATGTTAAATTTCTTTTTGAAACAAATGTTGGGGCAGGTTTACCAATTCTAAAAACCATCAACGATATGGTGAAAAGTGGTGATAAAATTTCAAAAATTCAGGCAGTGCTTTCCGGCAGCCTCAATTTTATATTTAATAACTTTATAAAAGGAGTTTCTTTTTCTGATGTTGTTAAACAAGCCATGGAAGAAGGTTATACCGAACCTGACCCACGTATTGATTTAAGTGGTATGGATGTGGCTCGCAAAATATTGATACTTGCACGCGAATCCGGATATGAAATGGAAATGTCAGAAATTAATAACAGCAGTTTTATGCCTAAGGAATTGATGGAAAAAGACACTGTTAAAGAATTTCTTACAGCATTAAAAGATTACGATGCATATTTTGAAAAAATGAGACATGAGGCTGAAAATGATGATACAAAATTGCGCTATGTTGCCGAATTTGATAAAGGAAATGCTAATGTAGGCCTGAAAAAAGCGGATAGTTCAAAAGCTTATTACCAATTAGACGGTAAAGATAATATTGTATTACTCTATACAAACCGATATAAAGAACAACCTCTGGTCGTAAAAGGTGCCGGTGCTGGTGCTGATGTAACTGCCTCAGGTGTTTTTGCAGATATTATTTCAATTGCAAACCAATGAAAATGAATAATGAATATTGTCGATTGAATATTGAGTAATTGCTAATATCAATTTTCAAATTAAAACTTTACATTTTGTTTGCTTTTTCTACAAAATGCACAAACATTAGCACTTTTGCTTATTGTAAGCAGATAATTAATAAAATTATTCAATAGACAATTAACAATAGATAATACTATATGGAAGAGCTAACAATATTCACCCCCGCAACAGTTGCTAATGTATCATGTGCATTTGATGTTTTGGGTTTTGCATTAGATAATGTTGGCGATGAAATGACCTTTAAAAAGACAGATAATAAAGGCGTTAAGATAAAAATGCTTGGGAACAGTAATTTGCCGACTGAACCGGATAAAAATGTTGCCGGTGTGGTAGCGATGGAAATGCTAAAAAAAGCCAATGCCGATTTTGGTATTCTTATTGAAATTGATAAAAAAATTAAGCCCGGTAGTGGAATTGGTTCCAGTGCGGCTAGTTCAGCAGGGGCAGCTTATGGTGTAAATAAATTCTTAGGTAACATATTCAACAAAATAGAATTAGTACAATTTGCCATGTTAGGTGAGAAGTTGGCTTCAGGAATTGCCCATGCTGATAATGTTGCACCTGCTATTTTCGGTGGTTTTGCTCTTGTTCGTAGCTATTCACCACTTGATATTATTAAGATAAATTCACCTGAAAAGCTATTTTGTACCGTTATTCATCCCCAAATTGAAGTAAAAACAGAAAATGCGCGTAAAATCCTTAAAAAAGATGTGTTATTAAAGGATGCAGTAGAACAATGGGGGAATGTTGCAGGATTGATATCTGGCTTGCATTCACAAGACTATGAATTGATTGGCCGCTCTTTACAGGATAAAATTGTAGAACCTGTTCGTTCCGTATTAATTCCTTTATTTTTAAAAGTTAAGCAAGCATTTCTGGAAGCGGGTGCACTTGGGGGTGGGATTTCAGGTTCGGGACCATCTATTTTTTCGCTAAGCAAAGGGCTGGAAACAGCTGAAAAAGTAGCCGAAGCAATGAAAAAAGTGTATTCGCAAACAGGTATTGATTTTGATATTCATGTGTCGAGGATTAATTCAGTAGGGATTAAAGAAATATAATTTAAATGCCACGAATTCACGAATAAAAAAGCAGAATAAATTTTCAGTTAGGCTTTTGCAATTAAGATATAAAAAGCGTGAATAATTTATGCGTAGCAAAATAAATTCGTGAATTCGTGGCTGCAAAATAAGTGAAATTCGAAATATGAAATATAAAAGCACTAACCATAAATCACCTGAAGTATCGTTTAAAAATGCCGTTGTAAAAGGTCTTGCAGATGATAAAGGCTTGTTTTTTCCTGTCGAAATCCCAAAACTGCCGGAATCTTTTTTCAAAAAGCTATCCAGGCTTAGTTTAAGGGAAATTGGTCACGAGGTTTTAAAACCTTATGTTGGTGATGATTTATCTGACAATGAGCTTAAGGCTCTTTTAGACGATGCCTTAAATTTTGACATTCCTCTGGTTGAAATTAAACCTCAAATATTTTCACTGGAACTTTTTCACGGTCCAACATTAGCATTTAAAGACGTTGGCGCAAGAATTATGGCACGTTTTCTTTCAAAATTTGTTGATAAAAATAAAAAAGTTACTGTTTTGGTTGCCACCTCTGGAGATACAGGCAGTGCTGTTGCAAATGGCTTTTTAAATGTTGAGGGGATTGATGTTGTTGTTCTTTACCCTAAAGGGATGGTTAGCAATATACAAGAAAAACAATTTACAACTTTAGGTAGTAATATTGCCGCATTGGAAGTAAATGGCACTTTTGATGATTGCCAACGAATGGTAAAAGAGGCTTTTGCCGATATTGATTTGAATAATACATTGCAATTATCATCTGCAAACTCAATTAATGTAGCCCGGTTTTTACCACAGGCAATTTATTATTTTTATGCTTATGCACAATTGAAAGATAAATCAAAACCAGTTGTTTTTTCTGTACCAAGCGGCAATTACGGAAACCTGACTGCCGGAATCATTGCAAAACGCTCCGGTTTGCCTGTTCATAATTTTATTGCATCAGCAAATATCAATAATGTAGTACCAGAATATCTAAGGACTGGTGTTTTTAATCCACTGTCTTCTGTATCAACCATTTCAAATGCAATGGATGTTGGTAATCCAAGTAATTTTGCACGAATAATGGAATTATATTCGCATTCATGGGGTAAAATCAAATTGGAAATAGAAGGCTATAGTTTTACAGATGAAGAAACCAGACAAATTATTTTTGATGTTTACCAAAAGCATGAATATATACTCGATCCTCATGGTGCGGTTGCTTATTTAGGCTTATCTGAGTATATGAAAAAAAATGATGTGAACGGTATTTTCTTTGAAACAGCACATCCGGCTAAATTTTACGAAACAGTTGAAAAACAAATTTCTGTAAAAGTTGATATTCCTGAACGCCTGGAAAAATTCCTGTCAAAAGAAAAAAATACCATTGAAATAGGAAATTCTTTGGATAATTTAAAGCAAGTTTTGTTAAATTAGTGAGTTCGTGATTCATAGAGTTGAAAAGGATAATATTTGTAATTTAATTGTTCAAATTATGGAAAACCTAATTCTGTTATTTGATGGTGTTTGTAACTTGTGTAATAGCACTGTTCAGTTTGTCCTAAAGAGTGATAAAAGAGGCTGTTTTAAATTTGCTTCGCTACAATCAGCCTATGGTCAGAATTTTTTAGAAAAAAATAAGCTTTCCCAAACCCAATTTGATACCTTCATACTTATCGAAGGCGATTCTTACTCAATAAAATCAACAGCCATCTTAAAGGTATTCAGACAATTAAGAGGATTATGGCCGGCTTTATACCTTTTTATCATTATCCCTAAGGTAATTAGGGATCCATTCTACAATTTAGTTGCTAAAAACAGATCTAGGATATTTGGGAAAAAGGACTCGTGTATGGTTCCTGATAAAGATATATCATCAAGATTTATTGAATAATTGTTATTATATTCCTTGATTGGTGAAAATGAACATGATGGGGGTTTAAATAAACACAAAAAAAAGAAAGGAAGACTAAAAGCCTCCCTTTCTCACCAAATTAAACCATAAAACTAAAAACAAACACTAAACCTATTTTACAAGTAACTTTTTTATAATCGATTTGTTATCGTCAAAAGATACTTTTACAAGATATATTCCTTTATCACAATTTCCTATATAAATTGGTAGTTCATGTAGTGCATAGTTGTCATTCACTGTTCTGTTTATTGACTTACCTATTACATTTACTACTTCAACTTTTTTTATTTTAGAGGCCGACTTAACAATAAATTTCTCACCACTCAATGGGTTTGGATAAATTAAAGCTTCATGCGGCTTTTCTTTTTCAAAATTTGTATCAACTAAATCCTGAGCTGTTCCATTAAAAGCAAACAGACTAAGTAGACCATATATAAAACTTACTTTTAGTTTCATTTTATAATTTAGTGTTGTTACTACTTTCTTTAGTTATACGTAAATGAATGAAAAAAGTTTCAAAATATTGAAAAAATATTGAAAAAAAAAGCTAAAATTTTGTATTTATCAGATTATCAAACAATTGGACAACAATTATATTTTCAATATTTGCAACAAAATACATAAAATTACGCTAGTAGCAAATATTATTCCACCATTAGCCTGAAATATCGCTTTAAATATTATTTAATACTTGATTCTAAAACAAACTTGTTGACTAATCAACAAAACCTTGTTTTAAAATTCGATCCAAATCTTCTTGTGTATCAATTGATATATTTTCGTGATCAGTTTCCGCTACTTTTATTTTAAAACCGTTTTCTAACCATCTGTTTTGTTCAAGAGATTCAGCTATTTCAAGAGATGAAGTAGGTAATTTCGTTATTTTATTTAAAATATCTGATTTGTAACCATATAGTCCAAGATGTTCGTAAAACGTGAATTTATCAAACCAATCTTTTTCGTCAGTATCCTGTATATATGGAATAGTTGACCTACTAAAGTAAATTGCTTCTGAATTTGTGTTTAAAATAACTTTTGGACAACTTGGATCAAAGACAATTTCCGGCTCAGTAATTTTTTTAATTAGTGTAGCGATTTGTGTATCAACATCATTGAAGCAGTTTACAATATCCATGATTTGGTCTTCCTGGATAAATGGTTCATCACCTTGTATATTTATAACGATATCAAATTTTTGGCCACTTTCTTTTTCAAATAACTTTAATGCTTCGGCACAACGGTCTGTTCCACTTTGATGTTGATCAGAGGTCATGACAACTTGTCCATTAAAGCGTTTTGCATCTTCAACAATACGTGTGTCATCAGTTGCAATAACCACATAATCAAGGGCTTTTAAAGATTGTTTGTATACTCTTTCAATCATGCTTTTGTTTCCAATTTTTACAAGTGGTTTACCCATAAACCTAGATGAAGCCCATCTTGCAGGTATTATTCCCAGAATTTTCATTGTTTGATTAATTTAAAAGATATTCTATTTAATTTGACATTATTAAAATAATAGTTTACTTTGTGCGAATTTTAGTACGTGTATTACTATTTATTAATACATTATTCCAAAATTAAGTTGTAATTTTGTCAGGTTATAATCAATGTTATGTGCGAAGTTATTATTTAATTTTTTATTAAAAAATTTCTTAATGGATATACAAAATATCAAACTCAGATTTGGAATTATTGGAAATTCACATCAACTAAAAAGGGCACTTGATATTGCCGTCCAGGTGGCGGCAACAGATTTGTCTGTATTAATTACGGGTGAAAGTGGTACAGGTAAGGAAACTTTTCCACAAATAATCCATCATTTAAGCCCCAGGAAACATAACAACTATATTGCTGTTAATTGTGGTGCGATACCTGAAGGAACTATTGATTCTGAGCTTTTTGGTCATGAAAAAGGTGCTTTCACAGGTGCCCATGATCATAGGAAAGGATATTTCGAACATGTAGACAAGGGGACTATATTTTTAGATGAAGTTGCTGAATTGCCTTTGACTACACAGGTGAGGTTGTTGAGGGTTCTTGAAACGGGTGAATTTATTAAAGTGGGTTCCTCAAAAGTTTTAAAGACTGATGTAAGAATTGTTGCTGCTACAAATATTAATGTCTTGGAGGCTATTAATAAAGGTAAGTTTAGAGAAGATCTTTATTATCGTTTGAATACTGTGCCTATACATATTCCTCCACTCCGGGAACGAAAAGATGATATTATTTTATTATTTAGGAAGTTTGCACAAGACTTTAGTGAAAAGTACAGGATGCCACCAGTTAAACTGGATGTAGAAGCGCAAGAAATATTCTATAATTATAAGTGGCCGGGAAATATACGGCAATTAAAAAATATTACGGAACAATTATCCATTATCGAACAAAACCGGGTAATTACGGGTGATGAGATTAAAGAATATTTGCCTATTTATGATGGACAGAAATTACCTGCAATTTATAGTGGTGTTGATAACCAAACTTTTTCTTCCGAAAGAGAGATTCTTTACAAGATTCTTTTTGATATGAAAAAGGATATGAATGATTTGAAAAAAGTAGTTCATGAAATTCAAAATTCAAATAAGCAAGTGTCTCCATTTCCAGAAAACAGAGATTTTGTTAATTCTTTTTATTCTGAAGACGGTTTGATAGAAACAAAAATGCAAAAAAAACAATTTGATATTGATTCTGAAAAAAATTATAACATTCAGGATACTGAGGAGTTTGTTGAAGAATCATTATCAATTGAGGCAAAAGAAATTGAACTTATAAAGAAGGCTTTGGAAAAACACAAAGGCAAAAGAAAATTAGCATCAAAGGACCTGGGGATTTCGGAACGAACTTTGTATAGAAAAATAAAGGAGTATAATATTGAATAATACTCAATAATTTTGAAATAAGTATATTAGAATTAGCTTGACTAGATTAGACTGTAGGCTAAAATATTTTGAACGATAGTTAATTTATTTTTTAATGAAAAAAACTTTTTACACATATTTTATATATGTTTTGTTGATATTTTCTCAAGGGTGTGGAATGTATTCCTTTACAGGTGCATCTATTCCTCCTGGGGCTAAAACTTTTTCGGTTGATTATTTTAAAAATAGTGCCCCGATTTTTAATCCTTCATTAAGTCATGAAATAACTGAGATGCTACAGGATAAGTTGCTGTCTCAAACACCTTTGAATTTAACAGAAACCAGGGGTGATTTACAATTCAAAGGGGAAATAGTTGGATATGCTTCGGCACCGGTTTCTATTGTTTCAAGAGAAAATCCTACAGCTGCTCAAAACAGGCTCACTATTAAAGTTAAAGTTGAATTTATTAATGAGTTGGATGAATCGGCAAGTTTTTCACAAATGTTTACAAGATATCACGATTATCCTGCGAGTCAAAACTTAAGTGCGGCAGAACCATCTATAGTTCCCATAATAATTGAATTAATTACAGATGATATTTTTAATAAAGCCGTTGTAAATTGGTAAGTATATTATAAGTAGTGACGCCTTTAAAAAATATGTGTAGTTTATGGAAGTATAGCATAGAAGTTGTATAAGCTTATGTAGGTAGTCTCAATAAACAGGTTTTAACTGCCCCAAAGAACTAAAGACTAAGAACCTTAAAAGTTTAAAATGGATACAGGCAAAAGTTTTGCTAAAAAAAATAAATTTTTACTGAATTAATACCTTATAATTATGGATATTGATCAATTATTTTCTATCATAGAAAAAAAAGATTCCTATACCGAAGAAACTATCTCTGAGGTAAAAGAACTTATTGAAAGCTTTCCTTATTTTCAAACCGGGCATATGCTTTTACTAAAGGCAATGCATACTTCAAAACCCGAAAAATTTAATGACCAGTTAAACATATCCGGTAGTTTTATAGCGGATAAGAAAATGTTGTTTCAGTTTATTAATACTGATATTGGTGCAACACAGAAACCTGAAGAAGAGCCTGTTAAGAAAAGGATTCGAAGAGATAGAAGAGATCAAACAAGTAGATCGGAAAGAGAGGATAGAGTAAGCCGAAGAGATAGAACCGATAGAATACCTGGTGTAAAAACGGAAAGAAAAACAGATGAAATAAAACCGGAAGTTAAAAAAGATGTCCTGCAAACAGAGAAGGAAAGCCCTGTAAAAGAAATAAAAACAGAGATAAGAAAATCGCCGGAATTAGAAAAAGAGCCAGAAATCAAAAAAGAGATTAAAACAGAAATAAAAACAACAATACCTGAACAAAAAAAGGAAGTAGAAACTAAAAAAGAAGTTGAATTTGAGGTAACTAAAGTTGAGAAAGAACCTCAGGTTAAATTACCGGAGATTAAAAAGCCTGAAACAAAACTTTCGTTTAAAGAAACGAAAAAGCCGGAAGCAAAGCTTTCATCTGAAGAAATAGGGGATAAAATTAGCACAAACTCTAAGAAAAGGCATAAAAAAATAGTTCAGGACTTTTTTATTGATCCAAATAAGGATATAGTCATAATTGATGAAACAACAGATCAAATTAAAATACCGCAAAAAAAGGAAACGGTAATTAAAGAAGAGTTAAGCATCGATAAAAAAGAACCTGTTGTTGATCAAAATATTAGTGAACTTGCAAAAAAAGAACGCCCGGAGCTTAAAACAGATGAGGTCTTAAAAAAAGAAAAAATTGCACATCTTGAAGGTAATGCTACTGAAAGAGAACAAAGGACTGAGCCAATAAAAGAAAAGCCTTTAGTTAGAGATAGACTTACACGAGTTGAACGTAAAAAAAATGTAACTGAACAAAAAACGAAACTGGTAAAAGAAGAAAGAACGAAGATTGAAGAGAAAAAAGTTGTTGAGGAAAAGAAACCATTTGTTAGAAGGAAGCAATTTACAAATGACAGTAAAGTCCCTGTGGCGAAAGTGGAAAAGCCAGGTACGCGAAAGCAATCGGATGTTATGAATGATATTTTTTCTAAAATTCGTGCTATTAAAAAGGAAATGAATATAAGTTCGGAGGACAGCCCTGAAACTATTGATGTTAACTCAAATATTGGCAAACGTAGAAGAAACCGTATTGTAGAACCAGAAGATCTGAAGATAGAAGATAAAGAAATAACAAAAGTTGAGAAAGAAAAAGAAGAAACTCCAGTAAATATTGTTGAAAAAAAGGACTTGATTAAAGAAAAAACAGAAGAAGATCAGGTTGATAAGACAGATGAAAAAACTGTTACGGCAAAAGATTTGTTTAATTTACATCGAAAGAAAAAAGAGGAGAAGAAGGATGATAAAGTTGAAGAACCCACAAAGAGCAAAATAGAATCTTTATTTGATAAGCCGGATAGCTTTGAAAAAAGTGTTGTGGTAGAAGAGAAAAAAACAGAAATAAAAAAGGAAGAGCCCAAAGAGATAGTAAAAAAAGAAGAGCCTAAGGTACCCGTTAAGAGAGAAAAGGTTGAAAAAGAAAAATCTACATCTGAGCATGGGGGAGTGAGTGCTGCTGATGCTTTGTTGAAAAGAATTGCATCAAAAAAGCAAAAGATAAAAGAAGAACCCATCGTTAAAAAGGAAGAAATAGAAAAGGTGGAAGATATCCCCCTTGTTAAGGAAGAACCTGTTAATAAACTTGAGGAAGATAAAAAAGAGTTGGTTGAACCATTTGAATTTAAAAAGGAAGAAGTTGAAACCAAAATTGAAGAAACTAAAGAAGAAATATCAAAGTCGAAGGATCTTATTGATAATTTTATTAATACGTCGGATTCTCGGGAAAGAATGACTGATAAAGATACAACATTAAAAGGCGATATATCGGGAAAAAGTTCTGAAGAAAAAGAAGAGTTTATGACTGAGGCAATGGCTGATTTGTTTGTGCAACAAAAATATTATGATAAAGCTCTAAATGTTTACAATAAATTAATTTTGAAATTTCCACAAAAAAAGACTTACTTTGCAATCCAAATAAAAAAAGTGGAAAGTTTAATAAAAAATAATAAATAATTATCATGTATACTTTAGTAGCTGTTTTAACGATCATTGCAAGTGTTTTAATGATCTTAATTGTTTTGGTTCAAAATTCCAAAGGTGGCGGATTGGTTTCGAATTTTTCATCGTCAAACCAAATTATGGGTGTAAGAAAAACTGCTGATTTTCTTGAAAAAGCAACCTGGACTTTGGCAATAGCGATACTTACACTTAGTATTGTAGGAAGTATGACAATCCCTCGTGCTGTTGAAGGTGAACGGGAATCAGTTATGAAAGACCAAATTGAAAATGCCAGTGATGTACCTCTAGTGCCTAATATTCCACCAGCAAGTAGCGGTCAGGAATAAAAAAGTGCAATAAAATTTCAAATTATAAAAAAGGCTGTCTAAATTTTTAGGTAGCCTTTTTAATTTTGAGTCAAAATGTCATGTTTTTCTTGTTTGATAAATCTATTATTGATAATCTGTCAAATGCTTGTAATATAGTAAAATATGAGCTTAGTAAAAT